>SDBU01007827.1_pt1 | contig 12251 bp, 31 predicted proteins | sample 2277071 | NCBI WGS metagenome assembly SDBU01 (sample SAMN10397929, study PRJNA504765) | marine sediment metagenome | isolation source: marine sediment core GS08_GC12, 126 cmbsf | place: Arctic Ocean: Gakkel Ridge, Loki's castle | collected 2008
GCTCACGTATGGGGTTTGAGCTTATAAATGGGAAAATATCAAAAATTTTACGATTATGAGGGCGTCCTTCTCGATCCCGGTGAGGATATATTTAGGTTTGCATGTTGTGATTGTGGCCTAGTACATAGCATGGCAGTCGTGCCAGAGGATGATGGGAAAATTGGTGTTGCCTTTAAGCGCGAGAGCCGAGCAACTGCCCAATTGCGCCGTCATGAATATGGGAATTTACAGCAACGAGCAATTGGTTCCCACCGAATGATTCGCAAGAATGTCTAAGCGCCCGAAACCTACGACTGACGGCTGCACTTTTTTCTGGGATTGGCTGGCCGGCGAGCGAGATGAGAATGGCTACGCCATCTGCTGCACCGAACATGATCACGGGTATGATGACTCTGGCGGGGATAGGCTCAAGATCGACAACCGAATGTGGCTATGCATGACCAAACAGATCAGGTGGTTGCGCCCGACAACGTGGCACTTGCCATTTATGGCGAGTGTTATGTGGCCTGTGGTTCGGATTCTTGGCTCGCTATTCTGGCCTGATAAGCTGACCCCAAAGAAGCTGAAATGGCACGAGGATGATATGAAGTGGTCGCCCCTTGATGGGCTATGATTTACAGGCGGGTCTGAAAGCTTCTAATCGGACTCCTCTCGGGCAAACTCTTGCCCATCTTTGTGGCCTTCCCTATATGCTGTATTTTGAATGGCGAGAGCCGCTTTCTCGCACAGTGACAAAACATCATCAGCAACAAGCGGTGGCACCTCCAATCGAAGTGCCATAAGCCCCGTTCGCATTGCCCGATATTCAGGGATGTCATCAATTTTCATGCCCTTGCCTCGCTCTGTCACAATTTGCTTTTTGTCCACATCCCACACAAGACGGGAATGACCTGATTTTCGCACGATGGGCCTCATTTGTGCGACGTCTTGCGCCGCTCCCGTTTCCACCGTTTCCGGTTCTTCTTGGTGTTCACGCCCCCAGGCCATCGTTCGTTCATGATCTTCCACATGGGACCGCCGATCCCATCCTTGGGGCTATACCTCTGAAGCTCACTTCGCAGCATATAGACCATATGCTTTTCGAGCATTTCATAGGCGGGGAACACCTCGTAGTATGCCCTGATCCACTCGTATAACCCGTGGTCAATCTTCAACGTGACTTTGACGTTTGGCATCGCAACCCTCGCTCCTAATCGGACGTGGCTATTGAGTGGTGCATCGCGCCCATCCCGCATTTGGCGCAGACACATTCGCCGCCCCTGCCATCTTCAAAATTACGCCAGCCGGACCAATCGTGGTCGCAGTCATCAGGCTTTGGCTCAACGTGGATGAAGAAGTCTGGTCTGTCGATCATCGCTCCCAGCCCTCATTTATGCGTCACCAACAAAGGTGCGGTGTTCCCCGTTGGAGGACCACCAGCAATTCAGCGGTGCTCAATCGTCGCTGGAAGATGGTCTGTCCGCATGTCCTACAATGCATCAGATTCCCTCCTAATCGACCAACCTCTTGCCGCAACGCCAGCATGCCAAGACGTCGTTGGGCCATCTCACCGGACGATGCCCCCTCAACCAACAAATTATCCGATTCATCATCGTCTTAGTTTCCGCTCGTTTATAGTTCACCACCGATCCATCTCACGATCATAGGCATCTCTCGAGGCTTCCTCGGCGGACTCGCGGTAGGCACGGTGTAGTTCGCTCATCTCCTTCCGCGCCTCGGCAGCCGTGATCTCACCCCGCGCTTCGCGCTCCATGATGTCCTGTTCTTCTCGGTCAAACTGATCCATTATCTGTCCCTTCAATGCTCGTTTCCGTTCAATCAATTACACCCGGCTTCCCGAGCAACCTACTCAAAGCTGAAATCGCGCCAGACCAAAAATGACACGTTCCACAAGTGCGTGGGTGATCGCACATACAACTTTTCTTGTGCAGCTTTTTAGCCTCACGATATTCAGCTAACTGCTTTTCAATTTGGTCTTTCATGGCTCATTTGTGAGACGCCAAAAACCGGCGCAGCCAATCCTCTGGCAACCAACGCCGCCTAGCAATCTCTAGCCGAAGTGACCGAACTTCTCCGATCAACTCCCGCAATAAATCGTTCGTCGTTTCCTGAGCATTTGGCTCCTTAATCCCCGCTAATTCATGCATTGCTGGGGCGTTCTTTCTGTAAAATTCTTGGCCTTGAGTGGGCATTTGACCCTCGTTTATATGTCGCCCCTAAGTCGGGCTTTTTGTTCTTCCATCGTTTCGTAAATCACCATGACTTGTCTGGCAGGCACACGGGCGATGATGTTTCCACCAGCATAAACGGCGAGCCAAAGGACCATCGACATTTCCCCATGTTCGGTGTACGCCTCTATCTTTGTGATGCCGTCTTTACCAACGCGCCAATGTGATTCATTATTATCATCCCACGCGATGCACTGAATTGGCCTTTCGTCTTTCGTCAGTTCTGTGCGTTGATCTTCCATCGCTCCCAGCCCTCCTCAGTGAGACATCTGTTTGAACACTTTTCGGATTTCGTTTTGGACATCCTCGAGGGTGACCTCACGATTAGAGCCTGGAAAGATGCTAACCTTTCTTCCGTCTACAATGACAGGCGGCATTGTCCATCCTCCGATTTGCATTTCCTCGATTAAATCATGCATCCGATCCCAGGCTCCCTCTCCCTGAAGGCCATCTACATATTCTCGCATCGTTGTCACACTGGGCCTCGTTTATGCGTCACAGTCAGAGGCTGCGACGTAAATAGCTTCATCAACTTCCTCGGCAAGCGTCCATCCATCATCGAAGCCCTGGCTGTGACTATCTTGATGGCCCAGCAGATGCTTCGCCCCACGTCTATCCGCTTCTTCGATCACAGCTTCCCACCACTCATCAAACCACACCATCTCACCCTCCTAATCGGACTCGGATTGCTTAGGTGCGTAAAGCAAATTATGGGTCTCGACGGCCTCTTCCGACACCATGGCCCATCCCTCGCACATGTCTTCCCCACATGCACACGGAAGCGCGTAGCACCGATAACCATCTATTCGGAAACCGTCATCCGTGCGATAGGTGAGGTCGAGGTCGCTACGCCTCATGTAGCCCTCAATGAACTCGTTACGTGTCATATCGGCTCCTAATCGGACTCAGATATTTCTTCCAGAATTCGGTGTGGATCACCTATTGCGTATTTCCTTATATCAGCCTCCCACCGCTTCATATTTTGATGGGCGCAGTCAAAGACACACCCGGACATGACACCCGCGAGGCGAGGGATGAAACTGCATGGTGATCTTCCACCGCTTACACTGCCCGCAGAATTTCTGGCCGTTACGGACGGCTCCCGCTTTCGGTTGTTTCATCGCCTCTAATCCTTGTTTTCGTTCATTCGTTTTCCTGTGTGGTCCCCCGTAAATGCGCGTTCGCCAGCGCCCTTGCAGCAGCGGCAAGCCGTTCATATTCAACGCGCCATGTAGTGTTGGAGGTGACTTTCGCAGTCTTTACAGCTTCATCGGCAAGCTGGTCTAAATATGTGGGGTCGTGGATGAGCATATTGTTCTCCTTTCGCTCGTTCACTCGGTTGCGACATTGCTCTCAGTCCTCGTTAGTGAACACGCCTGGGCCAGCTTCCAAGCGCCAGCCCCAACACCCACGGTGCGGCCCGACCAAGCGGCACGTTCCACACCAACCAGAATAGAGCTTTTCGGATCATGGGTTTGCCAACTCCAAGCTGATTTTATGAACATTGTTAGCGAGGCGCTGCGTCTTGATGTTATACAAATACCCGCGAGCCATGACTGACCCGCCCGTAGCTTCCATGATCTCAGTAAGATGAAGATCGTTGACTGTGGTGTTGCCAAGATTGGGTGTGCTACAGAGAAAATTCAAGGCGCGATTTGCTTCATCATCCATTTCTCTTTCCTTCAAACAGCCATCATGAACCCGTTCCTCTGGGGCGTGATACACGTCAAACGGATCACCGCATATTTCACAAAAGGTCGTTGGTCGCCAGCCCATCAATCAACCCTCCTAACTTTGAACTGTGACAATGTAGCTGTCCGTTTCGTCATCCGTTTGCGCGACACGTTGCGACTTGCTGCGGCATCATTTCGCACTAGGATTTTGCGACGCCCTGACTTCATCGCAGTATTCTTCCCACAGCCAGTGGTCCCAACTTGATTGCCCGTATTCCCTTATCCGCAGATTTGGGTTCCCACCGTCTTTCTCACAAAGCGCGCGCTCTCTTTTCTCAACTTCTCCATTCGTAAGGTCAGCCATCACCCTTCTCCCTGAGTCCGCTTCGGGGACGTTTCTTCGAAGGCTCCTTGGGCCATCGCTTGCAGGGTGCAAACCGCGCCAATTGCTTCATCCGGGTTCACATGGAAGTTGCCGATGTCCTTCAATACCGCCCGCAGCCGCTCGACCTCTTTCAATAACCACGGCACGTCAGCCCTGGCATGAGCGATGAAGGTAGCATCATCCTTGGCGTCGGCCCCGCTCATGTGTGAACAGCGAATATGGTCCGTGGTGATGATGTAATTAAAATCATCCCTAGCAGTCCCAGCATCAAAGACGCAACCGAGAAGCCAGTCATTGCCTATGTTTTCCTTGGTGTTCACCCGCCACGGATACTCGCTCGCTGCGTCAGCGCGGGCCTTAATCTCCTTGAAACGATCATCCATCGTCTTTTGTCCTCTCCGGGGACGTTTCTAGGCGGCACCAAACGGCGTCGAAAACAAAAGCTATGAACGCCTTCACTTCCTGATCTATCTTGCCGGTCGCAATGTCGATCTGGTTTTCGATGACGCTCCGAGATAGGAGTGAGTGTCCTGACAGACGCCGATACTCAGCCATAAACTCAGCATTGCCAGCACAGTGTTTAACGACATCCTCAAAGGTCATTTTGAATCTCTCTCCGGGGACGTTTCGATCTTCGTCATGCTGCGCTCCCGAACATCCCGAAAAAGTTTGGCACCATCATTCCCTCCACGTTTCCTTGGGCTGGATATTCGTGACCAAAGCCGCAGGGGTGCAGTCCGCCAGGCGCACTTCGAAAGGGGGGCGGACCCATTTCTGGACGAGCCGCAGGGTTTCCTCGCAGGTTTCCCGGCTCTCGATTTTCGATATCACGGCGCACCACTCGCCCTCCGGCGTGGGGAGGCAGAACATCACGAAGAACAGCCAGGTTTTCATGCGGCCTCACGGGCTTTCAGCGCGGCGCTGCGGCGGGCGAGTGGTTCTGTCGCTGCTACAGCTAAATGATAATTTCCAGCCGCGTCTATCGCTTCGGCCTCATGTCGTCCACCCGCAAGTAGCATGGAAAAACGTATGCGCTCATCGGGCAATTTGGCGTCGATGGAGGTGGTGTAGTGGCAGCTTTCGTAAACCTCGAAATGCTCATCATCGTCCGTTTCGATATGAGGAATGGCCTCTGCACCAACCGCTAACATTATAGCGTCATCCAACTCCCGGCTTCCCTCCGGCGCCGCTTCCAGCTTTGCAATTAGGGCTTTGATGTCAGTCATGGGGCCTCCGGGCGTTCTGCGATTCTCATAGCGACCTCGCTCTCAAAGTCGTGTCTGTCGGCTCCAGGGATAACGCGGGTGCAGATGGCGTCGAGCGCCGCAGTGTAGAATTTCTCGAATTCCGCCTGTGCCATCGAGGCGAAGTTGATGGATTTTGGATGGTAGAAGGTTTCACCTTTCTTGCTCACCACGACATCTACGTGGCCGACCATGATTTTGATGACCGTGAGAAGGGCGTCGGTGGACGGAAAGGATTCGGTGTTGTCCATGACGACTTTGAGCAGGCTAAAGAATTTCCGGTGATGAGCGGGATTACGGGCCTTCCGCCAATCCACCATTATGAGCTCGCCGTGACGGATTTTCGCCAGCGCTGCCTGCCCCTGCTCGTCGGTTGGATAGAGCGCCCCGAGATTCTTTTTCATGACGATGGCGGTCATGGTTTTACCTCTATGGCTGACATCTTTACTTTCACCACCTTTGGCATTTTCCAACCATGCGGTTCTCGCTGTAGATCAGGGCGGTTTTGGAGGTATCCCCATTCCTTTTTAAGCGCCGCACGGGCCTCTTGACGCGTTTTGTAAAGCCCTCCCCCTGTCCACCATTGCCACATGATGTATTCATACTTGCCGTCCAGCCTGTTCTCGCTACGCCACTTCAAAGCCCAAGGCATTACGCCGCCTCCTTGAGAAATGGACTCTCGCGCTGGAACTCCTCCACGAATTCCTGAATGTTCACGCCCATCAGATCCCACCATCTTTCCTCATTGCCTGCCGCGTGTTGCTCGGCATGATGGGCAAGGCAAAGCGGAACACAGAAACGGTCATCCTTCTGGCCCATCCCCACTCCTGACAAGAATCGTACATGAGCGGCCTGGGAGACGGTGTGGCCTTCGTAAGATCGGTATCTCACGCAGGCCAAGCAGCGATGTTTGGCAACCCACTTACGGTGACGGATGAATTCAGAGCGCTTCATCATCCAGCTTTCTGAATTTCCCGCAGCCGATCGGCGAAATATTCCTGAAGTTTGTCATGCGCGGCTAGGTCTGCGCGCTTGAAATTCAGCAGCGCCGAGGCGTGCTGGCCCTCGAAGGCGATGAACATCTGGCTATCGGTAATGGACGCGGCGCGTTCGCTCATGGCTTTATCCCAAGCCGGCCAGTCCACATTATTCGTGTCTGGTATCAACTGCACAGAGATAATGTCGGTTGGCGGCATTCCCTTCGTTGCATGATTCACGGCACTGGTTGCTTTTTCCTTCGCCTTGTTGGTGGCCGTCTGGACTAGCACCTTCTTGGCATCACCGTCGGCTGGGGCCGCATCACTCTCCGTCTTTTCAGGGTCGTCCCCGGTCTCAATCTGAAAGACCTTGAACAGAAAATACTTGTTGGCGCCCGTTAGAGCCTTATAAAGACCCTTGTCGCCCACGCCGCCTTTGGAGTTCCGGTCGTTCCCACAACCATAGGCGATGATCTTCTGCGGCCAGATTGCTCCGCTCACGTGGGTCATGGTGTATTCGACCTTAACATGGGTGTTCCCATACTGGTCGATATCGCTGACCTCCAAGACGCTCGGGATAGGCATCAGGCCAGCTTTAACCATTGCTGGCCGCAAGACCTTCAAGAGATCGCCTTCGCTGGCGTAGGTGTATTTGTGGAACTCGTTCCGCCCCTTCTTCTGAACATAAGGAACCGCGTCCATCACCTCGTGGATTGCCTCAAGGATGATGGCGTCAGACGTTTTAGCGACCATTACTTTGCCTCTCTTATGGTGAGTGCCCCGTTCTTGGCACGCTTGATTTCGATACCGTGGCCTGAGGCCTGTTTCACGTCCGGCTCGACCAGTTCCTTGAGTTCTTTCTCAGCGGCCTTGAAGGTCTTCACCGCGTCCTGGTTTTCAGTCCAGTCGGCGGCGCTTGATGCCCAGGCGTTGTTGCCTTCCATCGAAACCTCGCGCATGGAGTCGAAGGAAATTTCAGGTGCGGCGCCGGCGCTGGAATCGGGTGGCGGTTCATCGCCCTCGACGTAGTTCCAGAATGCGCGTTCACGCTCGATTAACTGCGCGATAGCGTCTTCATCTCGGGCGACCTCAAAGCACTCCCATTTCAAGGTGCCGAAGAAAACCGAGAGGTGGATTAGGTCCGCGCCCGCGACCGCAAGGCAGTGTTGAAGCTGCCAGTAATAGCGGGCGACCACTTCCTCCGGCTTGGAGAAGGCATTGACGTGCTTCGCCTCGAACAGTGCATCGCCCACGCGGCCATCAAGGTTGCAGCGCATGAACCCATATTTGGGATGCGTGAGGCTTTCGCAGTTTTCAGTGGATACGTGTGGGCCTTCCTCATGAGCGAACCATCGGCGGTTCAAATCCTCAGTGATGATGCCCATCTGGACCGGCAACACCCAGTCGAGATTTTCATCCTTCTTGCGGCCAGTCTTGACTTCCCACAAGGGCAGCCACTCGCCAGCCATTATAGCACCCGCATCTGATCCACCGATACCTTTGCGGCGCTCCTCGTGCCATGCTTGGTCATGTGTCATAATGGGTTGCGGCTCTGTTTCAGCCTTAATTTCAGCCTCATCCATTTCTTCGCTCAGTTTGCTCATCTAATGTTGCCTCCATTTTCTCGATGCGGACGGCCTGGGCCTCGGCGAGATCGGCCATCTGATTCCAATGTGCGGCGGTGGCGGGGTTGCCATCGCGCATCGCTGCCAGGGCCAATTCGCGGCATTCCTCAGCGGTGCGGCGCTCCTCTGCAGCGGTATGGGCGAAGCCTTTGGGCGGCACGGTCATCACAATCCTCTAGCAATTCAACAACCAATGTTGCCGATCTTCACAATCAGGACACGGCACACAGTTGGTATTATTGAATACGTCTTCTCGTTCCTCTGGCTCGCTGATTACCCACACGTTTGCCGATGTCCCAGGTGGGTCGTTGCGAGTAGCCTCTGCTGCAACCCTCTCTGGCGGCCAGCTTTTTGGCGCACACACCGGCCTAAAAATAAGTCCCCATCCCAACGGGAAAAGACGGTCTTCGGTGAGATCAACTTTTTTCTTGCTAACCATCAAAACGCCCTCCGTCCCTTCTCATGCAGGCCGCGCATCCGGGGCGGCTCGTCGTCGTCGCCCCAAGGGGTCTCGAAATCCCTGGTGCCAAACACGCCGCCTGGGGTCGCGTCGTCGATATGCAGCGCGACCACTCGTGTGAAAGCATCGCTCCACGGTTTTGGCTTTCGCTTTGGTCGGCGCAGCAGGTGATACAGGCCGAATAGAAGAAGTAGGCGGTGAAGGAGATTCATGGCCCAAACCCCTCGACACCCGGCATATCGAGAATGCCGACGAAGGTAAAGAGCGCGACGAAGAGAAAGGCGAGGGCAACGCCGCCCAGCCATTCCAGCCAAGAGGGTGCGTTGCCTTGGGCGTAATCGTCCCACAGTTGGCGGATCATGTCGTGTCTCCGTCAGCACTGTTGCTGCATGGTGGTAGATTGCAGAAATCGAGCGGTCGGCCAAAACATACGTTCTCGAATCCCTTGGCGATAAACACGTAGATGTCGATCACCGCAGCGCCCGCCGGGATGATGAAAGCGAAAATCTCGTCGTCTTTCACATTTTCGCCGTGCTTAAAATCCCCGCCTTCCCAACGCTGGAAAAGTCGCGTCCACTCGAGGCCGAAATATGCTGGCCGGTCGGGCGGAAACACCATCTCGCCGCGGACGCTCCACTCTTCTTTGTGCCCCGATCGGCCCAACGGGATCGCCATCATTTGTTCCATTACGAGGGCCATCATGCATCTCCGAAAAAGGCGGGGCCGCCGCTGGTGGCTCGATCCAGAGTTGAAATGCGTCCGTAATAGGGAGGACAAACCGGACGCCCCGCCAAGGATACGGCGACCCCAATCAGGCGGGTGAAAAGAAGATAATAGGATATATTATTCAATGTCAACAAAAAAATAGGATATATCTTGACAAATCCAGATTCCCCCAATTATTCTCTCAACCATGAAAGAATCTGAAACGGACCTTCTGAAAGAAATCCAGGAATACATCGCGCGTAGGGGCCTTGCTGAATCTACATTTGGCCGGCTTGCGGCTGGCGACGGTACTTTCATGAACCGTCTCCGAAATGGCCGAGTTACATTTCGCATTGCCGAACGTGCGCGGCAATACATGCTTAACAATCCTGTGCCAGAAAAAGACGTCACTGCCGCATAAGATTTAGAGATGAAGGACCGATACCCCATCGTCATCACGATTCCCGGCGAGCCATCGCCGAAAGGCACGGCGCGATTTCACGGTCACGCCTATACGCCGAAGAAGACGCGGACGAAGGAAGGCATTGTTGCCTCGCTGGCAATGGACGCGATGGCGGGCAGACCACCTATCGAGGGGCCGGTCTCAATGTCGATCACGGCGGTACTGCCTATTCCAGAGAGTTGGCCAAAAAAGCGCAAAGCTGCGGCTCTGGCGCAAGAAGAAGCGCCAGCCAAACGGCCAGATTTGACAAACCTTATCAAGCTTGCCGAGGACAGCCTGAATGGCATCGTTTACCGAGATGATGCGCAGATCGTCGCCCTCTCGGCCTCGAAACGATACGGACCAGATCCGCGCACGGTAATCATTGTTTACAACCGCACGGCTGAAATGGTGAAGGCCGCGTGATGAGCACTACAGATCGCAGCGACATCATCGACGTCGCCGCCGAAAAGCGGATGGAGACGGAGGAGGGCTTGCTGATTTTCGATGGCGACAAGAGAGTTTGGCTACCGAAATCACTGGTCGAGGAAAACGGCGACGGCACATTCGCTATGCCCGAATGGCTGGCGCACGAAAAAGGGCTGATTTAGGTGAGCGTCAAGATTCTCATGGGCGATTGTCTGGAAGTCATGGGGCACCTGATCGACGAGGGCGTGAAGGTGGATTCTATCGTCACCGATCCGCCATATCACCTGACCAGCATTGTCAAACGATTCGGGGGCAAGGATGCGGCGCCGTGCAAGTCTGGCAAGACGGGGGCCTACAAGCGGCACTCGACCGGCTTCATGGGCAAGAAGTGGGATGGCGGCGACATTGCCTTTCAACCGGACGTATGGCGCCTGTGCTTCGACCTGCTCAAGCCCGGCGGACACATGCTGGTCTTCGGCGGAACGCGCACCTATCACCGGATGGCTTGCGCGGTCGAGGATGCAGGTTTTGAGATACGGGATCAGATCGGATGGCTATTCGGAAGCGGTTTCCCGAAATCTCATGATGTGAGCAAGGGGATCGACAGGGCGGCGGGAAAGAAAGGCGAATATGGTGAACCAAAATCTGATGCCCACGCCGGCTGGATAAAACGAGGCGCGATGAGGGGGAATAATGGGCATGAAGGCTATCAACGGCCTTGGATACAAGATGCGGAATCTGTTGATAAAAATGCACGGCAATATATCCCCGCCACCGAGGCCGCGAAGCAATGGGAAGGCTGGGGCACCGCCCTCAAGCCCGCTTGGGAGCCGATTCTCCTCGCTCGCCGTCCTCTAATCGGGACCGTCGCGGCAAACGTGCTGGAACATTCGACCGGCGCTCTTAATATCGACGGATGCAGCGTGGACACCATTGAAGCACGCCCGCTGGTCACTTCTGATAGGCGGCTTGAACACAACACATACGGCCCAGGACTCGGCGGATCAAAATCCGAAGGCAATACGACGCTCGGAAGATGGCCCGCTGACGTGATCCACGACGGCAGCCCCGAGGTGCTGGAAGCGTTCGCACAGAGCGGGGATCGGCCAACTGGTGGAATTGATCGGGTTGGTGGATGTAAATTCTTTATGGGTGGCGACAAGCGCGAAACCGCACCGTCCTTTCACGATAATTCCGGCACCGCCGCCCGCTTTTTCTATTGCGCGAAGGCGGACAAGAAAGACCGCCTCGGCTCCAAGCATCCGACGGTGAAGCCCGTCGATCTCATGGCCTATCTTTGTCGGCTGGTGACGCCACCGAAGGGTCTGGTTCTCGATCCGTTTGCTGGGAGCGGCACTACTGCTATGGCCTGCATCCGAGAGAGCTTCGACTGTATCCTGATCGAGAAGGAAGCTGAATACGTCAAGGACATCAAAGCGCGGCTGGCCCACGTCAAGGGCGCAGACACACCGTTGTTCGCCAAAGTAGATTCAGCATGACCGAAGTCTTCCCCCTGCAATGGCCCGCCGGACGGCCGCGGACGCACAGCCCTGAATACAGCCGCTTTTTCACCGGGTTAACCCCCGCCCGCGACGGCCTGGTCTACGAGCTCAGCCTGTTGGGGGCGCGGCTCCCGGTGATCTCGACGAACGTGGAGCTTCGCCGCGACGGCCTACCCTATGCGAAACAGCGAGAGCCGGATGATCCCGCTGTCGCCATTTACTTCGAGTGGAAGGGCCGCTCGATGTGCTTTTCCTGCGACCGCTGGGATCGCGTCCGCGACAACCTGCAGGCGATCCGCCACACCATCGGCGCCCTACGCGGCCTCGACCGCTGGGGTACCGGCGAGATGGTCGAGGCGGCCTTCTCCGGCTTCATCGCCCTGCCGCCGCCGGAAGTAAAGCGTCCATGGCGCGAGACACTGGGCGTTGCTGGGCTTGATTGCAATGTCCCGGCGGTTGCTCTCGCTGGTGCGGAAGCCGCCTACCGCCGCCTCGCCCGCGAACGCCATCCCGACAACGGCGGTTCCGACGCTGCGATGGCCGAGTTGAACGCCGCCATCGCCGAGGCCCGCAAGGAACTG
>SDBU01007828.1_pt1 | contig 12246 bp, 11 predicted proteins | sample 2277071 | NCBI WGS metagenome assembly SDBU01 (sample SAMN10397929, study PRJNA504765) | marine sediment metagenome | isolation source: marine sediment core GS08_GC12, 126 cmbsf | place: Arctic Ocean: Gakkel Ridge, Loki's castle | collected 2008
CTACGGAGACATTCATTCTACAGGACAACGAGTTCTTGATAACCTATGGGACCTTTATCGGGCAATTTTAAATTCAGTTACGCTTCCTGTACCCTCTTATAGCCTCAAGGAAATTGAGAAATTTGTAGGGTTTAAAAGAACTCAAGAGGAGTATGGGGGTTCCTGGTCAATAGTCAGTTATAACCAGTATCTTGAGGCATCCACAAAGAAACAGGCAGATAAAATCATGAATGAAATCAAGATATATAACGGTGAGGATTTGATGGCTACCTATGAAGTCTACAAGTGGACAGAAGAGCATTGCTGTTAGGAACATGCAGCGGATGCGTGAGATTGGCGGCTGAGTTCCGGTAACATTTATCCATAATGTATGAGGTAACAGTAGCTTATTTTATTGAATTTGCCCTTGTCTGGTGCTAGACTTAGACCAAGTAAACATAATACGTTGTTCATATTAAAGGATTATGTATGAACAGAAATTACTGGCTTGATGGAGGAGAAGTATGGCGAGAGCGAGAGTAATATCGATAATCAACTATAAAGGTGGCGTGGGCAAAACAACGACTACCTACCATATAGGATGCTCACTTGCCTATCACCATAATAAGAAAGTATTGCTTATTGATATTGACCCACAAACCAATCTCACTTTCCTTTGTGTGGAAATAGATAGGTGGCGGCGATTAAAACAAAATACAGGTACAATAGCCACAATATATCGCCGGTATTTAGATAAGATAACTTTGGATACCAAACGGTATATTTGGCGAGATCTCGTAGGAATAGGAAGAGAAAAAATAAATGGGATGGATCTAATTGCTTGTGATTTAGAATTATTAGGCGAAGACTTAGGCGGTGCTTCACTAGGGGGAACTTTCCCATCATTCGAGTTATTAAAGCGGCAGGCGTCCCAATATCTCCGTGATAGAGCATTTCTGCTGAATGTTATTAAAGAAGTGGAAGATGATTATGACTATGTACTGATAGATTGTCCACCTAATATTTATCTCATGACCCAAAATGCCTTATTGGCCAGCAAATGGTACGTTGTCACTGCTATTCCTGATCATTTGTCAACAATAGGTTTGCAAATTCTCAATGATAAAGTGAGGAAAATAGGGGAGATGATGGAAGCGGCTCAAACTTTTGCTGGTGCCTCTAGTGCTGCCACAGGAATCGCTGAATTTGGAGGTCTAATCTTCGTAAGAGTCAGAATAGGTGGAAGTATGTTGACCAATATGCATTCATCGACAATGGAAGATGTCAAGCGCTTACTAGGCACCCCAAAATGTTTTTCAGACTACACTACAGAATTAATTGGATACAGTGAGGCTTCTGAAGGTACACTCCCTATCTGGCTGTACCCAAGCACAAATGCAACGCGTGCAGCACGCAAACAAGAATATGAAAACATTACAAATGAATTTCTCAGGAGGTTTCGATAGTTGGCTACACAACCAAGAGATAAGAAATCAATGATTAGACCGTTTGTCGTAAATATTCGACAGGCGCTTAACAAATTACCAAGCGATGTAGAAAAAGAAGAACTTGAGGCTGGCTGTACAACCATAATCAAGTTTCTTGCCGATCTGAAGGACAACATAGCTAATATGCCCTCCGCTGAGGAATTAGCTTCAGTCCAACAACAAATTCAACGAATGGAAGAATTCCTTGATAGAGCAGAGCACGATCCTGTCCTTAAGGCTGCTTTAGGACTCCGGAAGTCAGCCTCAAAAAAGCATCTTAGTACAATAGTTACGGAAAGTGATAAAGAGAAAGCAAGAAAGGCTCTCAGCGCCTTTGACAGTATACAGCTTGATGAAATCAGGCTAAAGCTCGGAGATGAAAGTTCGTATTCAATGCGTGAATTGCGAGCGATTGCTACTGAAATGGGGATTAAATCCATCCAGAGACTGAGTCATGTCGACCTAGTACATAGAATAACGACAAAAATAGCAAATTTCCGAGGTTATCAAAGTCTAGGAGGAGCTGAATCGGTCACGGAGTAAGTTTACTACATTTTTGATTATCATCTCTTTTTCTCAATCACACATTTGCTTATTTTGTTACCTCATCCCACAATTTGGATTTTTGTTAATTGGGAGAGTTCGAGTCCCCCTAGGTGGAGTGTTCGTGTCATAGGGTAAGATACAGCATCAGTTCTAGTGTGAGCCATCAGAGCTTTCTTCTAAAACAGATGGATGTTTCTAAAGCATGCAGGAAGTTTCTTTAGGCATGGAGACTTATGTGGCTTACATTATTCTTTAGAATGGCTAAGTTTCGTTAGCCCAATAACCTGTAACAGGATGGGTCATCTCCCAAGAGGTCATGATGTAGGTGGTACGATACGCATCGTGCAGAATAGCACGTCCATTTGAGCTCACATTGACCACACTTGCCGGTATATCTGTCTGGTGTCGTTCGCCTTAGTAAAGACATGGAGTCGGAATGCCAAATTTTTGAGAATGAATCATATAAAATGTTGCCACAAACAAACTCACGTTCCTTGAGCTCTAAGCACGGGACACAATCACCGTCGGACAAAATACCCATCGACAATTTACCAGCGGTGCATGTATGACAGAGAGGGTGTACTATCCCGTATTCTCTCGGGTCATAGGTTGACGTATCCGAAAACCCTGGGAGGGTATGTATCTCAATCGTAAAATCTTTCAATTCCTTTTCTAATTGCTTTAATCGCCTAATCTGGATCCGGATTTCATTGTGCGGCACTGTCTGGCGTAACGTCTCCTCAGAGTGTGGTATTAGCCTGAGCACCCTGAAGTGCCTCGCTCCCATCCTAGCCGTCTTCTCTGCTAGCTCTGGTAGTTGTTTAAAGCTAGCACGCGTTGCCACTGCCGCTACCGTAACCCTTAAGCCTGCCTTCACAAGATTTTGAAGACCGGCGAAGCTACGCTCGAACGCTCCGTGAACGCCTACGATCTTGTCGTGTGTACTGTCAAGTGCATGGATGCTCACTTGGATTTCTTCAAGCCCCACCGAGGCGATCCTTTTTGCTATTTGAGTAGTAACCTCCGTACCGTTGGTGCTAAGGGAAACGTTCATTCCGTAGGACAAGCATTCTTTGACAATCAGTGGAAGATCTTGCCTGATGAATGGTTCTCCGCCAGTCAGGAAGATAGAGTATATGTTCGCTTTGGCAATTTTGGAGAGTATCCTCAAGACGACTTTTGTAGGAAGGTCTTCGCGGGAGTATTTCGAGAGTTGAGCTGAACAAAAAACACACTGTTGGTTACATTGGCTCGTAACCTCGAAGTTCACAATGAAGGGTTTATGAAGGCTTTTAAGAGAGAGAGACATGCACTATTCCTAAAGTCAAAGCTCTTGCTAAGAACTTCAGAATAGTCTCTAGGTCGACTCCGGTTCTATTGACTATCTGTTCTACCTTACTACCACAGGCACAACACTTAAGGATTTGATGTGCGCTTTCGTTCATAAAGAAACCATTAAAATACGATGTGTAAGCTATTGCCCCACTCTTCTCTGCTCTTATCTTGACAGAATCATTAAGCGATACCAAGGTATCGGGACCAATTCTATCCCCGATGTTGTACAACTCTTCCAATCCATATAATATAGTGGAATCGTGAGCAGCCGGGGGAAAATTGAAATCCTTTGCTACTAAACCTTTCACCAGTTTTCTGTGAACTGGGGGAAGAAAGTGCCCATAGATTTGACGAATATCAGGTCTCTCTTTTTTTAATTTCCACAGCAACGCAGAAGAATCCTGTAAGCTTATGTCCTCTTGTATCACCATCTTTGTCAGACTAGTCATGTCTTTTAAACTCCTTTCAAGAAGGGTAGTATTCTTATGAATTAGCTTTGAACCATGCCAATTCGCCGCAGAGTGATACCACGACTACTGAATTGCCTCTCAATCCAACAAACTGTCACAGTTCTCTCGCTATCTTCGCACCCCCCGAAGCGACTATACTTATACCACGGTTTTCAGAAACTATTATTACCAACGCTTCAGGAGCAAGCTTACTAATCTTTTCGCTAATTTCATGCCTATTACCCCTCCCAGGGAAAAGCGGTTTAAGCCCTGGGTCTTTGACAGGCGTGATATTCCGATTTACTTTCGTCACGTATCCGTCTTTTGTGATGAACGTTGCACCGTCCATCTTCGCAAATTCAACCAAGAAATCTCCCCCCAAATCGGATAACCTACACTCACTCTTGTATGGTATCTTTGGCATGCTAAAGCTAAACTTGTCAAGCTGAATATCTCCAACTACCATTATCGCACCCCAACCTCTGAAAGACAACTCGATGCTTGCATCGCAAATCGTCTTTAGAACGACCGTGTCAACATTTGGGGCCCACGATGTCATCCGCTCTAAGATTTCGTCCGGATATCGAAATCGCCACTCAGCGGTGGTTTCGGATGCATGAACTTCGGCAACCCTTTTACCACCTTGATATACCAAGATGTTTTTTGAGTCACGGGGAAGTAATAAGCAAATAGTCTTATTATGCTGCTTCGTGATCCACTCTATGGCCTGATAGCCGGATACGATTTTAGCTTGATCATGACATTCAAGTCTTGCAACGCGAATAAACCTACCATTTTGGTCGAAGACATATCCCCCTATAAGTGGATTAATAGCATCGTGATAAGCATCCAATCCATCGTAAGGCTCCACGATAGCCCCTGGTAAACAATCTAGAAAAGGATAGGCACCGAGCTCTTCAAGAGGCCATTCACCCTCAGTAATATTAGTCACCAGAATACAGCAACCAATTGACCGCTTCTCCTGCTTCTTGGTAATGTCTCGGGTAAGATGTCTGAGGAAAGCCTGTAATGGTCTCTTCTGCACCCAATCAAGACGCAACTTTGCCATCAACTTATCGATTCTTTGATTCCGTTCCATAATCGCAATATAATCTTCAGGGGCTTGCATTTGTGGCCGAGTCGTCTCTAGAAACCGTGAAAACCATTGTGCAATCAGGGCTAATTGCACCCTTGTAAAATAAGGCCAGCCTCCGGGTTGTAGCTTTCCGCCACCGGTATTTTTATTGACAACCCTGAATGCTCCCATGAGCCTGCCACCTTCAAATATTGGGAACATCCAGAAATTGTTTATCTTTCCATTAGCTTTTAGCACGCCAGGATAGATGTCTTTTTCGTAGGCGGTCCGATGTTCTTCCGATTGTCTAGGGTCATGTATAACATCATTTGAACCTACGTGATACCAGATGTTTCTACCAATATCATCATCAAGCAATAGAACACTACCACTGATACCTATCCCTTTTCCGTAAGACTCACGCTCAAGTATTTTTTGTCTGAGTTGGTCCGGTGGCAACCGCCGATACTGCGGTGAGAGGTCATTATGATTCACTGTAGCGGCTCTCCAGACCACTTTTCTGTTTTCATCGGTTGCCTCAAGGAAATCGCACACCTCACACTGGAAGTGATTTCTTAGTGAATGAAGAAATTCAGTTATCACTGCGATTTCATCAAACCCGCTGCTATGCAGAACCTCCATAAGTTTCAAGGAAAGCTCCGCCAAAAAGTCGTTGTCGATCAAAGATGTATCTGCCGCTACCCTTTTAAAAGGCGTATCCTTAAAGCAACTTAAACATTCTGCCACTTGATTGATAATCTGCTGACAGCTCTCTGCCGCTGGCCCTATAACCTCAGCCAAGCTGCTAGGGTTCTCTTTTAAATACCGACGCACTGAATTTACTCTTTCAACAAGCCCCCCTATAGCCTCCTTAAACACAACTGAAAGCAATCGTTCTTGACGATAATTAGCAAGAGGCTTTGAGCCAATCTCTTTGTAGATTTCTTGTAGTTTGTCCACCCATTTGTTTTCTTTAGCCTGAGCATCCAGCTGGTCTAACTCCAGTCTTCGTTTTGTACACCAATCATGGCATTCCTCAACCTGTTGATAGTACCACATGTTTTCTACCACTTCCTTCGGAAGTTGGCAGTAACGATAGGAGCACACAACTTGCTCATTCTCGGCCAATGCTTTCCACTCAGGAATAAATTGCGTTAAATAACCTTTTCGGCTGTTTTTTATTTCCAAAGAAATTTTCGCATCGGCTTTGTCCTCTGAATCGGTTTCCAGCAATGTGAAATACCGGAATTTATATTTTAGGTAACTAATCCACTCCCCCTGGATTTGCCCTAATCCCCCGTATTTTTCCATTATATCGAAAGGAATCTTGAGCGAGTTATCATAATTCTTAGACATAACTAAATGACATTCCTGAAGAAAAGTGAGCATGCTCTCTGTCATGATACATCACCTCCAATATGGGCGCCTCCATCATGTTTAACAGAACTGTCAGTAAAAGCTGTATAAGGTCTTGCCTGCAACACGTACAGTGTGTCTCCTGCGAATGCCCATTCAATGTCTGCGACACCAAAGTCGAGACGTTCTTCAATTAAGAGACATGTTCGGGCAACATTTCTCACTTGCTCATAAGTGAGTTTTCTAGCGTTTCGTTTATGAAATGGTACATCTTCAAGGGCAAACTTTTCTTTATCCCAACACAACATGAGTTTTTGATAACCTACAGTCTCTTGAGTAATTAACATATTATCCCTGTTAACTACATATGAATCAGGGACTATCCTCCCAGAGACTAGAGCCTCACCCAGTCCATAACACGCCTCAACAAGGAGGGAATCGCCGTCGCTCTGTGTTCGCGTAAAACATACTCCAGAAACTCTGCTATTTATCATCTTTTGAACAATCACGGCCATGCGGATCTTATCTTGAGCTAGACCCTGAGATTCGCAATAATTAGCAACCCTTTCACCAAACACTGAATTTAAAACTTCGACAACAGCGTCAATTATGCTAGATTGCTCAACGCCCAATACCGTTTTGAACATCCCTGCAAAGCTGGTCTGTGGAGAATCTTCACAACTGGCGGAACTCCTAACTGCCATCAAGTCGAACTTATTATTACGACATTGCTCGATTATCCTTTGCTGATTCCCGGGCTCGGAAATTTCGTCCGGGTTCTGAAACGCGATGACAAAATAGGGTGGCACGTTACACCATTGTTTTAAGAGGTAAAGTTGATAAGCTTTGCCGCCCACCTTATCTAATGTTGGTGTAGGCTCAATCCACATTCCCTTTTCTCTGCTCTCTTCTAATCAACTCAACCACGCTTTTCTCAAGGTCAAGTTGAATCATGTCACCACTGCGAAGAACTTGAGATGCATAGTTGGTGCCGATGATGCATGGTTTTTTTAACTCCCGAGAAACTATTGCCGCATGCGAAGTCTGCCCCCCCCAGTCGGTTACTATTGCCTTGCAGCGGTTAATAGCGTTTGCGTAATCAGGGGTAGTTGAAGGAGCAACTAAAATTTCCCCTACTTCAAGTCTTTCTGTTTTCGGATCTCTTATTAATCTAGCGGTGCCTTCTATTATAGGTTCAGCCGGATCATAGTAAGTCGTCACCCCTTTCAACTGCTCTGAAGGTACCGCTACGCCCCCGGCTAAGAAGTTTAGACGGGAATTCAACTGCTCGATCGCCCTATCAGCTTCTGCACCCTCAGCTATGAATGGCTCGGTCATGGCAAAGGTGTCATACTGCAAATCCTCTTTTTGCACTTTAGCAGCTACATCACCAAATAGTTCATCGAGAAGTGGAAAGTCACCTTGAAATACAAGAAATCGTTTTTTCCTCTCTTCAAATCGCTCGCGGTATTCCGCCGGTGATTTAAGGTAGTAGGAGAGTTCTTGCGGAATTAATAAACGACAGGCATTAACATCATTGGCCGTTCTTCTGGCTACCTCGCTAAGAATGTGATCAAAGGCAGCGTTTGCGATCATTATAATCTTTTTTCTCCTATCGATAAGAGAACCGCCTATTGAACTAGCAAGAACCGCGATACTCCGATGGTAAGGTGGAAGATGGTTTAACCAGGCACCTTTGATAGAGAGAAGTTTTTCTCTGTTTTCCCTGATTTGTTTAAGCTGGTTTTTGATGGGTGATACTGGATCTGATAAGTCGAAGCCTTCTAACGAGAACAGCTCCACTAGTATATCTTCTGCTTTAAGAAACTTCGTTGAAAAGTAGTTATTTTGCTTCCAGTAGAACTTGGTAGAATGGTTCTTTAATTTTTCTATCAGCAGTTTAAGATATTCATCCTTGCCGCTTGCTGCGGTATCGAAAACTAATTTAGCACACTTGCTCGGGAAGTCAGTTTTTCTTTTAACAGATTGGACCTTTTGCAAAAGCTGCTCGTTATTAAGTGCTTCGCCTAGTGCTTCTGCACATTCGCCTAAATCCTCTAAAACCGACACGTAGAAAGAATCCGTGTCAATAGTGAATAGTGCTTGTATTGCGCCAGACACGTCAAGTTCTGGTTGCGACTTTTTCAATTCTTTCTCTAGAAAGGAGTTTAGAATGTCCTGTGATTGGAATTGAACTGGCTCACAGAACCATCCAAATTTATACCAGCTATAATATAATTGGCAATAATCATCAAATACAGTAATCAGTTGTTCATTCTGAAGTTCCTCTAATTTGGTCAGAAATTGAATCTCGTGAGCGATCTTCAGCAGCTTATCCTCTGCGTTGTCATAACCGGTGAGGAACGATACCCTATAAGGTGGGCACATTAGAAAATCAATCATCTTTTGTCCCAGAAGCTTTAGCTCCTTTGGCCGAAAGAGCCATTTTGCCTGATTATCCTCATAGATAATCACTGATGTCCATAATGCCATTCCAAAATATTTTCTCAGATCCTGCATGCCTGCGTTAAGCGTGAGGGTCAGTAACATTGGAGACGCATTTTGTTGCCATGGGCGCCACTCGTCAAGATTGTAGATTCTATCCATAGTTATTTCTCCCCCCTACCTGACTTTATTCCGAGCTCCCCCAAGCGTGAAAGCATGCCCCCACCCGAAAGCGATTCGTATATATCTATGAGTGGCCAAAAAAGCAGCATATGCCTCGGTATATTAGACTTGCTTCCTGTGTGAAGTAGGATATTTTCTGCTTCCCTGAAGCTTTCCTTGAAAACTACCCCATGTCCTATAGCAGGTAATGATTGGCTGACAGAATTGTCTCCCTTTACGATCTCACTTAGAATCGGGTATGCAGTGTGAATTTTTTCACTAACTGCTGAATCATCTAATCGAGCCGCGAGATTCTCTATATAATTGATCCATCCCCGGCGATTCCCATATAGGCTACCGATGCCATCTTCTAAAGTTATACAAAAAGGTGGAGGGCATACATTCTGATCCTTGCTATAGCTTGACAATTCAAAGAGTATAGCTAAAACGATTTTCATTTCACCATCATGAAATGCTCGTAAAAGTTGAAACCATGAAGACCCATAATCATCGAGAAGATTGAATCGTATATCAACTGGTAACCCCAGTTCAACCCATACCTTTTTTGCTCGTCTTAGATATTCCTGAAACACGGGTAAAGGTTTGTTCCCTAGGTAGTAGCCAAAGGCACCTTCATACAGGAAGCAATCGAGAACGTCAACATCCTTTCCGAATTCTTTGAAAGGATCCTCTGTCCATATATGCTTGTCACTATGGTGATAAATGATACTCCAAATTTGGTCTAATTCTTCGTCCGAGAAGCCTCCAATAGTGGCAAGAATTTGTTTAGTTAACTCTGCGCTCCGGTGCGCATGTTCTTTATATTTTCCAGAGTAGGCAGAATAAACATCATGAAAGAGTAAGCCAACAAGGCAGACTTCAATCGGCAGGCCTCTTTTCAAGGCGAGAATCGCGGCAAATTGCCTACAGCTAGCTTGATGTTTCAGTTCCCAGCATATGCTGCTATCTCTTTTGGAGTCCGGTAATTCTGATGTCAAGAGCATATCCACCAAATAACGCTCGCATTTAGCTAGGCGGTCAGTGCTACTAATTAGTTCTTTTTTGAAATGATGGTATTCTTTGAGTTGCTCCATAGCTTACCTTCTTAACGTTGTGTGCCTCTTCTAAATATGTACCGCGCACATAAATCTTAGTATCCTTCGACAATTATGTCAATGTATTGAATTCTGACGAACCAGCACAATACTTACGGTTGTTAATGTAGCGCAATAGCTCTTCCAATTTGCTTGTTACCGAGTGTACCTGAAGGTATAATTACGGGTGAGACAACATGATTAAGCGTTATGAACACACGCAGGTTGGTTATCTGATTATCGCGGCGATGGCAGGCGTGATGGTGTTGATTGGGGTTATCCTGGCAAATTCTGGCATCAACTGGATTGCCATCGGGGTCTTGGTTTTCATTGCGGTAGCTTTGGTATTATTTTCTAGTCTGACTGTGGTCATCTGGGAAGAAGAACTGGAAGTGCGATTCGGTCCTGGGCTAATCCGCAAACGGTTTAAGTTGAATGAGATAGAATCATGCCAGGTTGTTAAGAATCCTTGGTATTATGGATGGGGCATTCGCTTGACACCTCACGGAGTGCTATTCCGCGTATCCGGCTTTCACGCTGTTGAGATCAAACTTAGGACGGGAAAGAAATTTAGAATTGGTACGGACGTTCCGCAGGAGCTTGAGGGAGCCATTAGGCAAGCCATAAATTCTCGCTAAAGTAATTGCTTTCCACTAGACAATTAGTGAGCCTATTGGAAATAACCCAAACCTGTGTAATTAGATACTGAACGCCATTTTAAAAGTACCGGTTCTGTCTATTGAACAGTACTGACCACTATACAAGATTTAACAAATTTAGCTAACAGATAGCTAACGGAAGTAATGTAACTGGATAATACAAAACGGTACTATACGCACAGATTAAGTTTTTCATGGTAGATAGCATAACACCAAATTGAACGTAAAAGTACTATTCAGGATACCGTCTAACAGACTTTTAATCAGGGTGTCGAAGGTTCGAATCCTTCACGGCTCACCAAAGCTAGCAAGCCATCCCTGCTGAGGAGTTTTGAAAAGAATCAGGGTGTCACGACACTAGGTCAACCGACACCCTGATTTTACTATTTCCCTCACAAAACATCAACCAAAATCTTAATCGTTGTAGCGGGGTTTGAATATTGTGCTCAACTACCTGAGGTTCCATGCTTTTATTGTAAGAGACTTCAAGGGTATATCTAAATAGTGAATATGATATCCTAACGTTTTATTCTCGTAATAAGGGAATGATGAAGGTAATGTATTGATGTATACAATTAGATTTAGGAACAGGGGGCATATTCTACTCATATCCAATGGGTATAAGTCTGATTCAGTTCAGGTTCTCCATATCCGGAAAGAAGCCTCTATCTTTTCCCAACTCGTCTTTCCCACTCTAATGCCCGTTCACGTGTTGTGCGCCGTCCAACTTTGACAATGCGACTATTTGGCCTTCGTGCCTTGTGTTCAGCTCCGCGCCGTTCCAAATCCGTGGTTATGCCTCGATAAATTATCTTTCTACCTACTTTCACATGATATTTGTAGGTATCGCGGCGTTCTCTCACGTCTCTTCCCTCTTATCTTTTTGACTTTTAGCTTTTTCTATCGTGGAAAGTTCCTCGATACTTCTTACTATATTCTTCTTATAGTGTCTGATAAGATTAACAAATCTCTTAGCTTCCTTTTCTTTTTCTTGTAGCCTGTCCATGGGTGAGTACTTGTGATGCTGGTCTGTAATCTGAGAGCTGGTGAAGTGGAGGTAGTGATTCACCATTTCCAAAGTTGTATGCCCCAGTATCTCGCGGAGAGAAAAGATATCTCCTCCGTTGAGCAAGTAGTTAATGGCAAAAGTATGCCGGCATAAATGAGCATGTAGTCGTATTACACCTGAACTCTTAGCTAACTTGGAAAACACTAGTTTGACGGTGTTTACTGTTATCAGTTTCCCACCCTGGGTGAGAAATAGGTTGTTGAAGTCCGGACTAATGGGTTCTGGCCTCACCTTGTCAATGTAAGTCCAAAGAGTCATCTGAATGTATTTACCAACAGCAAGCTGGTGGATTCATGCCAACTTTTGATCCACAACCCACCGAGGAACAACGGTTCCGCAGTATTTATATATTACCTGACCCTGGACTGGGTCTCACTCGGCGCCGTCATATGACGCCAAAAAACGTGATGCAATATGTTGAGAATCGCAACTTTTTTGACATCAATGGACTTGACATACTATTCGCACTAAAGTTCTATGCTGATAGGTCCGAGCGAGGATTGCAGCAAAATGACTACGAACGAATTATCGATGACATCAGAAGATTCTTTCCTGAGATCGAGCGAATTGTCTCGGACCGAACAGAGGAT
>SDBU01007829.1_pt1 | contig 12246 bp, 11 predicted proteins | sample 2277071 | NCBI WGS metagenome assembly SDBU01 (sample SAMN10397929, study PRJNA504765) | marine sediment metagenome | isolation source: marine sediment core GS08_GC12, 126 cmbsf | place: Arctic Ocean: Gakkel Ridge, Loki's castle | collected 2008
GCTTCAATGATTTCCTCAGCAAAGAATGTTACCATCCCGGCATCAAGGGCTGGTGCCAGATAAGGTAACGGGTGAGTCTCCCTCACCATTGGCGGCAGTATGGATTGGCACTTTTTTAATACCTGCTCCATATCACCCAGTTTTTCTACCTTCATGCCTAAAATCCCATAAATTACTGGCAGATAATAAGCCGTATTGGGGAAGCCTACTTGCTCATTTGCTCCCCACTTGTCCATCGCCTGCTGCCACTTCTTCTCAGCTTGGTCTACAATCTTATGAGCCCCTCTAATTGCCGCTGATGCAATTATTTTAGACATATTTCAAAGCCCTCCCATTATATTTTTGCTAGTATAGTGCTTACACCGCATCCAGCTCTCGCCTCATCGCCATGTCATAGAGTATCCTTTCTCTAGCCTTGTCAATGCCTAGAGCTTTGCGCTTCTTGTCAATATGGTCAATCATCAGGTGGGCAGCTTTAATCGGGTCAGGCTCAAATGCCCACATTCCACCATACATAGCCTCCATATCTTTGAACAAGAAGTCGGTTACTTCTTTGCTACCGGTGGTGGGCCAGGTTACGCCAAATACAGTAAACACGCCTGAGGCGACAAAGTATTGACCGATGGAGATTGCCTTCTCGCTCATCCACTCCGGGGCAGCCCCGGCCACAGGCAGGTCGCTGATGTCATCACCTAAGCCACCATCTTTTACCATAGCGGTAGCCGCTATCAGGATGCGGCTGTTATCCACACAGGAACCCATGTGCAATACCGGTGGAATACCTACCGTCTCGCATACTTCAGCTAGTCCTGCACCAGCATACTCGGCGGCTGCCTCTGGAACCATGAGCCCAGCTTCAGCACAGGCGATGGCATTACAACCAGTCGTAAGCACAAGCACATCATTCTTTATTAGCTCCTTAACCATGGCAATATGACCCTCATTGTGCTTAACCCGGGCATTATTGCAACCGACAACACCGGCCACTCCTCTAATCCTACCATTGATGATATTGTCGTTTAGCGGTCGGTAGGAAGCACGGAACAAGCCACCCAGCAGGTAGTTAATTGTTTCATGGCTGAAGCCAGCAATCTGTTCAATTTCGTTGTCAGGAATATGAATATTCCCCTTCCGATTGGGGAAGTTCTCAATGGCCGTCTTGACTATTTCCCGAGCCGACTTCAGGGCATCGTGCTCATCAAACTCAATATGAACAGCACCGGGTATCTTAGCCTTAGGTGAGGTAGTGATAATCTTGGTATGGTAGCACTCAGCTACCGTGGCTATGGATTGGAAGATACACTGGACATCTACTACCATGGCATCCACCGCCCCGGTTACCATAGCCAGCTCCTGTTGTAAGAAATTCCCGGCTATGCCTACGCCGTGGCGCATCAATATCTCATTGGCAGTGCAGCACATACCAGCCAGATTTATCCCACTGGCTCCTTTAGACTTAGCCAGCTCTATCATCTCCGGCTCTTGAGCAACAGCTACAATCATCTCGGAGAGTAGCGGTTCGTGGCCGTGAATTATGAGGTTTACCTCGTCTTCTCTGAGCACTCCTAAGTTTGCCTTGCCTAAAATAGGCGCTGGGGTACCAAACAGGATATCCTGTAGCTCGGTGGCAATCATGCTGCCGCCCCAGCCATCAGCTATGGAGGTTCTCACGCCTTGCTTGAGCAGGTTTTTATAGTCCTGGTCAACCCCAATGTGGGTTCGGTGCATTATTTCTACAACTTCTCTATCTATGCCTCGTGGGGCAACCCCCTGCTGCCGCCATAATTGCTGGCGCTTTAGCGGCGCCTTCCTTAAGGTTATAAGCTCACCCTCCTGCCTGCCAAACTCGGCTAGTGCTATTTCACCAATGTCAATGGCTATCTCATTATTGCTGCGGTCGCCAATTGGGACACCCCAGTCCAGAGCCACTTGCAGTAGTTTCTGCTCATCCTTTATCTCGTAGCCTGGTGCTTCTCCCCTAGCTACCGCCAGGAAGAGTTCAGCCACCCCCCGACCATGGTCGGAGTGAGCCGCTGTCCCCCCAGCTATCATCCGGATAAAGTTACGGGCAGCAATAGTCTCAGCCGTTGCCCCGCAAATACCCCTTCTCTTCAGCTTATCCTCCGGGGTTTCCTCTTTCCCTTTAGGCAAGGGCACCCGGCACGGTCCCATTCCACAGTTCTTACAGCAACTGCCAACCATCCCTATAGGACAGGGTCTCATTGCTTCCGCCCTATCAAAGGCGGTACTGACTCCGTCACTGGCTGCCTTCTCTATCAACTCAATAGTACCCTGGTCAATGCTCTTGGCTTCTGCGTCTATCATCTTGCTATTCCTCCCATTTTTAGTGATTCTATGAAGTTGTCAGTTCAGCCATCGTCTCCCGAACCAATTTTATTGCCTCTGGGTGTCTCATGATTAACACACTAGCCCCAGCCAAGAGTAAAACCATGGCCGACATAGCCTCCCACAAAATACCCCTCTTCTTGGTATCACCAAGCTTGGGGTCTTCCTCGGTTGGAATTTTTACTTCTTTAATCTTCCATGTTTCCTTAGCTATATTGCAAATGACAGGGAACTGGAGTTTTTCATCCTGCTGGGTTAATGCTGCCATCTTGTCTCTCTCCATTACCGAGTAACAATACTCAATACCATAGCCTATGCCACTGACAGTAGGGTCCATCATAATCAGCTCATCGGGGATGCCAAGATTACCCAGCAGGATATTAAGCTGCTTAGCCAGGTTAATATCTATAGGCGTTGATGAAACCACGGTATGGTGATAACCAATAGCCGCGGCGCCAATCTTCTTGTGGTCTCCCTCCTCAACTGGTCCGATTATCAAGTTCTTTCCCTGGCAAACCTCGCACACCTTTCTTAGAACCTCGGTATCCTTCTCTTGATTAGCCGTGCCCCAAACGATTAGGGGGACATCAATGGCATCAGCCACCTTCTTGACTACCTCGGCGGCTTCATCAGCCCCACGGTCAAGCCCGTTAGGGTCAGTGCTCACCAGTTGCAGACAAATCATCTCCGCCCCATAATCATTGATGCACTTCTTTGCCCAGGCAACAGGGTCATCAGTTACCCCCTGAAAAGGCTCTAGGGCAGCTTCAGCCCAGTCCTCAGGTGCACAGTCCCAAACCTCCATAGCTATTTTAGGCAGGTGTGGCATCTCGCCCTCAAAAAGATAAAAGGGATAGGCTGTCTCCCCACCGACGGTTACAGCTTTATCCCCTTTGCCCAGTTTTATCTGTTTAATTCTGCCACTATAAGGCGTTTTAGGAATTTCAAATGCCATTCTCTGTCCCCCCTATCTAAGCCGGATTCTTTCTCTTTTCACTGCCATACCATTCTTTTCCATACCAGTATCTCTCACCCTCTTGCAAATATTGAAGCTTCTCCTCCCTGCTTCCCAGTTTCTGTCTCCATTTTCCCAGTTCCTCGCCCTCGGGTTTACCTTCCTCAAAGGTTGCCCCTAGCACCTCTACCTCTTCCCTGCCCGGCGCACTCTTTTTCTCAACTTTATATTCCATTTTGCCTCCCTTCCTAGGCTAAGCCAGCGGCCAGCTTAGCCGCTCTTACTGTATTTAGCATAAGCATGGTTATAGTCATAGGTCCAACCCCACCAGGTACCGGAGTAATAGCCTTAGCCTTCTCCTTAACCGCATCAAAGTCGACATCTCCCACTAAAATGTCCTTGCCTGATTCGCTTTTTCCTATCCGGTTAACGCCGACATCAATCACCACTACCCCTTCTTTGACCATATCAGCGGTGATAGCCTTGGGTTTCCCTGCAGCCACAATCAGTATATCAGCCCGCTTGGTATGAAAGGACATATCCCGGCTTCGAGTATGGCATACAGTTACGGTGGCATTAGCCCCCTCCTTCTTCTGAAGAAGAATATTGGCTATAGGTTTGCCCACGATGTTGCTTCTACCCACAATTACTACCTCTGCCCCTTCAATCTTAGTCCCAGACCTGATTAGAAGCTGCTGGATTCCGTGTGGGGTGCAGGGTAGATAATCTGGTTCGCCAATCATCAATTTGCCCACATTTATCGGGTGAAAGCCATCAACATCCTTTTTGGGGTCAATGGCATAAAGAACCCTGGTTTCATTGATATGCTTGGGCAGGGGTAATTGAACCAGAATACCGTGAATCTTGGGGTCTTTATTCAACTTGTCGATTAAGGTGAGCAACTCCTCCTCACCGGTGTCAGCCGGCAGGTCGTGTCTTTCAGAGTAGATGCTCAGGGCTAGGCATGTCTTCTCCTTTGCGCCCACATAAACCTGAGACGCCGGGTCCTCACCTACCAACACAGTAGCTAGTCCTGGCATTAGATTATGCTTCTCTTTAAGCTCAGCAATTTCTTGCTTTAGCTCCTCGCGAATCTGTCTGGCAATCTCAGTGCCACTGATAATCTCTGCTGGCATTTTTCACCCCCTTATATAAAGCTTACTTTCCATTAAGAAGCTTAGCCATCAAGTCATTGACTGCTCTTACTGCTTTGGATGTATCAGGCAGGTCAAGGAGCGGCTTTAGCTTAAGGTCATACTCATATACTTCCTCATCTAAAGGAATGGTAGCTGTGGGCTCAATTCCCAGCCTCGCCAGTTCCTGGGTGACGAGAGGGTCTAGCTTGGCGGGGGCAAAATTGATTATCACCGATTGCCTCTTCACCACCAGTTTGAGTTCAGTGACCAACTCCCTTATTCGGGCAACAGTTCGGACACCCTTAACCGAATGGTCAGAGATTAGGAGCAGCTCGTCAATATTCTGAGTGGTTCTTCGTGATATGTGCTCCATTCCTGCCTCATTATCCATAATGACATAAGCATAGTTTTCAGCCAGGGTGTCGGTAAACTTCCTCAGGATAAGATTAGGATAGCAGTAGCATTCAGAACCCTCACCCCTGCCCATCGTTACCAGGTCAAGTTTTTCGCTTTCAACGATAGCTTCGTTTAATTTATAGTCTAGGTAAGCCTCCTTGGTCATCCCGGGAGGAATGTTTATTTTCTCGTCATTAAAAGAGGCGATTATTGAGCCAACCGTCTGTTTTATACTGAGTCCCAAACTCTCCCCGAGGTTAGCATTAGGGTCAGCATCAACCGCTAGAATCGCTCCCGCGCCATTCTTCTTCAGGTAGCGAATGATGAGACTTGCCACTGATGTCTTTCCGCTACCACCCTTTCCAGCTACAGCGATATTAAAACTCAAGTGGTCATCCTTCGCTTTGATTTGATTAAAACAGCCCCTGAACCTTTCCTGTATTCACATCTACATCAACCTTTCTAAACGCCGGGTCAGACGAGGTTCCTGGCATTAGACTGATAGCTCCGGCGCAGGGGCAAAGGAATTTAGCTCCGGAATAAATCAACACATCCCGGATGGGCAGTGTCCAGCCTTTGGGGACACCCTTGATGGATGGGTCGTGGGTAAGGGAAAGATGGGTCTTCACCATCATAGTAGTGTAATCATCATATTTAGAATCAGACTCAAGCGTCTTTGCCTTGGCCTCAGCCTCGGGAGCCCAGGCTACGCCATCGGCTCCATAGGCCACTCTGGCAATCTTACCCACCCTCTCCCGCAGTTTCATTTCTATGGGATAGAGGAACTCGAAATCGGTCTTATCTTCGCAGGCTTCCTTGACCACATCAGCCAGCTCCAGGGCGCCATCACCACCGTCAGCCCAATGGCTAGACGCAGCGCAGCGTGCTCCGGCTGCCTCAGCCGCCTTTCTCACCATGGCAATCTCATCTTTAGTATCAGTGTGGAAGCTATTGATGCACACCACCGGTTTGATACCGGATGTTCTGATAATGTTGATGTGGTGCACCATGTTAGGTAAGCCCTTCTCTAAGAGTCCCAGGTCCTCTTTGGCGTAGGAATCAGGTAGGGGAATACCAGCCACCACCCTAGGCCCGCCACCATGCATTTTCAGGGCGCGGATGGTAGTGGTGAGTACCGATACATGCGGCTTGAGACCACTGTAGCGGCACTTGACATTCCAGAACTTCTCAAAACCGATGTCGGCACCAAAGCCACTCTCAGTTACGTGGTAATCAAACAGTTTCAGACCAACACGGTCGGCAATGATAGATGATTGCCCCACAGCAATATTGGCAAACGGTCCGGCGTGTATCATTACCGGCTGATACTCCACGGTGCACATCAGGGTGGGGTTGATGGTGTTGCGCATCCAGGCAGTCATGGCGCCGCCCACCTCCAGGTCGCCCGTGGTAATGGGGTTACCCTTCTTATCGAAGGCTACAGTAATATTATCCAGCCTTTCCCGTAGGTCCGCCAAATCCCGGACAATAGATAGTGTAGCCATAAGCTCAGAGCTCACCGTGATGCCGAACTTGGACTGCATCGTGAAGCCATCCATACGACCACCGAGGCCGATAACAATATTACGGAGGCTCTGAGCGCAAAAGTCCATAACCCAGCCCATCTCTACCCTGTTGGGGTCGATGTCCAGGCGGTGCATCTTGGTTAGCCGAGCCAGTTGCTCGTTGTCATAGTTACGCTCATGCTGCATTCTGGCAGTAAGGGCAACCATGGCCAAGTTGTGGGCATTAGTGATATCATTGATGTCGCCGGTAAGACCCATGGAAAATTCGGTCAGGGGAATAGCCAAGGCATTGCCACCGCCGGCAGCGGTTCCCTTGATATTCATGGTTGGACCACCTGAGGGCTGGCGGATAGCACCACCCACATTCAGACCCCGCTTGCCCATACCCTCTAGGATGCCCATCGTGGTCGTGGTTTTCCCCTCACCCAGCGGCGTTGGGGTTATGGCGGTCACCTCAATGTACTTGCCGTCCGGCTTGTCCTTGAGGCGCTCAATAATCTTCATGAAATCTAGCCGGCATAGTCTCCCAAAAGGAATTATTTCATCCTTTTGCAGGTTCAACCTCTCTCGCCACTCATCGGGAGTTGGCATGTTGGCTTCAGCTGCTTCTGAAATCTGCCAGTCCTTCATTTTTACCGCGTCGTAAGCCACAGAAAACCTCCTATTATTTATTATTTGGGGCTTCCAGCACCCAAACTTTTAACGAAATCGCTCCCAGCTCGTGGCTCACTAATACCTAGGTTATTTAACCTGGCGCCTGAGCAACGAGTAACAAAGCCTTAAAGATATTTCTCACATCGGTGATAATCTGCTGGCTAGCGTCAACAAGGGGAAGATTGTTCAGGTCAGCCTCTACTATTGCTTGGGCATAGGGAATAAAGCCGAGGAATTCAAAGCCGGGCATACTGGAAATCAGGAATTCCCTCTCTGATTGGCTTCGAACCTTGTTTCCTACCACGGCGATATTTTGTAAACCAATATCCTGGGCTAGTTTATAGATTCTATGGGCGGTTTCAACGCTTCGTCGGCTTGGCTCTACTACCACAATCAGCTTATCCACTGCCTTGGCTGTTGCCCGTCCTAGATGCTCTATTCCTGCCTCCATATCCAGAATAACCACTTCATCCCTTGACAAGAGTAGATGGGTAATCAGGGCTCGTAACAAGGCATTTTCTGGGCAGTAGCAACCACTGCCACCCTTCTTAATCCGCCCCATTACCATCAACCTAATCCCATTATATTCTTGGCAATACTTCTCTGGCAAGTCATCTACTTTAGGATTTAATTTGAAGTAAGTTGCAGCTTGACCAGGTCGTGTCCCAGTTCTTTCTTCAATAAGAGCGCTCATCTCAGATATAGGGGTTATCTTCTCTGGATGGAGAAAGCCAAGAGTAGCAGCTAGATTAGCATCAGGGTCGGCATCTATAGCTATGACAGAGTAGCCAGACTCAGCGAATGCCCTGGAAAGGAGGGACGCTAATAAGGTCTTTCCCACTCCCCCTTTACCAGTGATGGCAATCTTCATTGGCATCCTTTTTGCACAATTAAAGCTGAGGCTCCTTGTGGGAAGCACTCAGCTTTACCTAAATCTGTTACTTGGTGCTTACCCTATCTAATTTATCATACACTGAGTGAGAAGTCAAGTAATTGGAGACTTTCTATTCACCTTTAGCTTACTATATTGCTTGACAAACGCCATCAGATATAGTGCTTATTTTTGGCTACCGTAAAGACCTAATTAAAACTCCATCTACTAGGCATTTTCGCTTATTCGCTTAGCGGGCATATTCAAATTAGGCCCTTTTGCTTACGCCATTACCGAGGTCATTTGTCAACCCTATCCCGCTTGTGTTTATCGTAATTGTATAACTTCCGATTGACAATTTTTGCAACTAATTCAAGATTGAAAGAAAGCTTGACAAACACTATATATTGTGGTATGCTTGGTTCACTACACAATATAACAGAGGATTTCATTATGAACTGTCCCTACTGTGGTTACCATGATTCCAAGGTTATAGATTCTCGTGATGTAAATGAGGGCATACGCCGTCGGCGTCAGTGCCTAAGCTGTAGCTCTCGCTTCACAACCTATGAGCGACAACAACTAGCTAGCCTTTTTGTGATTAAGAAAGACGAGAGGCGTGAGGAATTTAGTCGGAACAAGCTGCTAACCGGTATTCGCAAAGCCTGTGAAAAACGACCACTGCCCACCGGCGCTGTTGATAAGCTTGCTGATGATATTGAAGCTGAGCTTTACCACCTGGGTAAGGCAGAGATACCCAGCTCTGTCATTGGTGATATGGTAATGGAAAGGTTAAAGAGCTTGGATTATATTGCCTATATCCGCTTTGCCAGCGTCTACCGGGAGTTTGCTGATATCACTGCCTTAAAACAGGAAATAGATAGCCTGGTAAGTAATGAGACTGAGACACTTTATCCCACCAGTCAGTTGCCATTATTGCCGACTGAAGAATTAGAGGTGGTGGCTAAGAGGCGTCATAGGAGTCGGAAATGAATACAGTTAATGAGTCACAAAACAAACAATTAACCCCAGTTAATCGCAGCCAGGTTGCCCGGACTATCTTTACCGCTGCCGAGTCTATGGGTATGTCTGATAGACATCAAATAGAGAAGCTTACCAGGCAGGTGATTGAGCGCCTGGAGCAGACACCACCCGTACCCGGGATGGAAACTGTGGGGCAGCCACAGCCCCTGCCTGGTATGGAAGAGCTGATACCGAAGTTTCATCATCTACACAAACACTCAGCTACCAAGTCTGAAATCCTGGCTCTAGTGAAGGAATTTTTAGATGCCGAAGAACTGGTACAAACAGAGGAGGTTAAACCTAAAATGGAGACGATTACCACGGTCAAGCCAAAGGTTCAGCCCGCTCCTGGCATCAATCTCAGTGAAAATGCCCTTCGTGTTCTGGAAAGAAGGTATCTGAAGAAGGATAAACAGGGGAATGTTATCGAGACACCGGAGGAAATGTTCCGCCGCGTGGCGCAGGCGATTGCCGCCGCGGAACCCATTAAGGCGGATGTCAAGGCATGGGAAGAGAAATTCTGCCAGCTAATGACTAACCTGGAATTTTTACCTAACTCCCCCACCCTGATGAATGCCGGCAGGGAACTGGGACAACTGTCAGCCTGTTTTGTCCTGCCCATTGAGGACTCAATGGAGTCTATCTTTGATGCAGTAAAGAATACTGCCCTCATCCACAAGAGCGGTGGGGGAACGGGGTTTTCCTTCTCCCAATTGCGCCCGGAAAAAGACAGGGTTGGCTCTACCGGAGGCGTAGCCAGTGGTCCGGTTTCCTTTATGCGAGTCTTTGATATTGCTACTGATGTCATTAAGCAAGGAGGAACGCGCCGCGGTGCAAACATGGCTATCCTCAGTGTTAACCACCCCGACATTGAGAATTTTATAAAAGCCAAGGAAGACCCCACTGTCTTTACCAACTTCAATCTCTCGGTAGCCGTAACCACCGAGTTTATGGAAGCAGTCAAGGCTGGTACTGACTATAATCTAATAAATCCACATACCAAAGAGACTAAGGCTAAGAGCGCCAAAGAGGTGTTCAACAAGATAGTAACCATGGCCTGGAAAACAGGCGACCCGGGCATTGTCTTCATCGACCGGATTAATGATGGCAACCCTACCCCCCACCTGGGCAAAATTGAAAGCACCAACCCCTGCGGCGAACAGCCTCTACTCCCTTACGAGTCATGTAATCTCGGCTCCATCAATCTAGCCAGGATGCTGCGAACCACAAATGGAACTGCCGAGATTGATTACCCCAAGCTAGCTAAGACAGTAAGGGTTGCAGTGAGGTTTTTAGATAATGTCATTGATGTCAATAAGTTCCCCCTGCCTGAAATAGAGGAAATGACCCGGAATTCAAGGAAAATAGGGCTGGGGGTGATGGGCTTTGCCGATATGTTAATCCAGCTAGGCATCTCTTATGACTCGGAAGAGGCGTTGGAAGTGGCAGAGGACGTAATGGCCAAAATACAGGAATATGCGACCGAAGCCTCTAAGGAACTAGCACAAGAAAGAAAGGTATTCCCCGCTTTCGAGGGAAGCGTCTATGATGTTACTGATGGTCTCAGGGTGAGAAATGCCACTAGAACTACCATCGCTCCCACCGGCACCCTGAGCATAATAGCTGGCTGCTCCAGTGGCATTGAGCCCCTTTTTGCCCTGAGCTATGTTCACAATATCCTGGATGGTGCCCAGCTAGTAGAGGTAACCCCCTATTTTGAGGAAGTAGCCAAGCGTGAAGGCTTCTACTCTGAGGAGCTTATGCAACAGCTAGCCACCGGCACCCCCCTCCACGCTGTAGAAGGCATTCCCGAGAGTATCAAACGGTTATTTGTCACTGCCCATGAAATAGAGCCGGAGTGGCATATCAAGATGCAGGCCGCCTTCCAGAAGTCCACCCACAACGCTGTTTCTAAGACAGTTAACTTCCCCCAAGCGGCTACCACGGAAGACATAGCTAATGTGTATATGATGGCTTACAAAGAGGGACTAAAGGGAATAACCATCTACCGGGATAGAAGCCGTGAGGCACAACCGTTAAGCACCGTTCAGGTGGAGAAGGTTGAAGGTGCCGGGCTTACCCCTAGAAAGAGGTCAAAGATAACCTCTGGCATAACTGAGAGGGTAACCAGCGGTTGTGGCTATATCTATGTAACCGTCAACTCTGATGAGCGGGGGATATGCGAGGTCTTCTCTACTTTGGGTAAAGCCGGTGGTTGTGCCTCAGCCCAACTAGAAGCTACCTGCCGACTTATCTCCCTAGCGTTAAGGTCTGGGATAGATGTTGCCTCAGTGGTAAGGCAGCTTCGCGGCATCCGCTGCCCGTCCATCGCCTGGGAAGAAGGAAAGGCGGTGCTCTCCTGCGCCGATGCCATTGCCAGCGTTCTGGAAAAACATATAGGTGGCGGTGATAATAAGCCTAAGCTTGAGGACTACGGTCTTGCCAAAAATCTGGCCGGGCAGTGCCCTGACTGCGGCAGCCTGCTCGTCTACCAGGAAGGCTGCTTCATCTGCCCCGCCTGCGGGTATACCAAGTGCTAATAAAAACTCTTGACAAAATACACGGAAGCGTGTATAATTAAATGTAAAGGAAGGCTATTATGGCAGAAAGGAGGTGATAAGATGCCAAAAAGTGACTATGAATATGGACGAGAAAAGGAATTAAAGGTAGCACGGTCTCTGAGAGCTAAGGGAGCTAGTGTGAAGGTAAGCAAGGGGAGCAGAGGAGCCGCAGATTTAAAGGCTACTTTCTCTACAGGCAAGAAATGGAATATTCAGGTTAAGTCAACTCGCAAAGGAACTCCTGCTTCACCTTCAGCAAGGGATTTAGGAAGATTGAAGCAAAGCGCAACAAAAAGCGGTGCTACACCTGTGGTAGCCAAGGTTTCCCGTAGCAAAGTAACATATAGTTCGGCACGTTCACCGAAAACACTTAAACCTCCTCAAAGAAAAGGGAGGTAATTTGACGAAAATAAAAACGACAGATGAAGATAGGCTAGACATAATAGAAAGGGTAGCTCTTGAGCTTTATGAAAAATATAAAGCCGTAAAAATAACAGTAGAAACACCTAATTATAGTATTGAAGTCAATAGGCCTATAGGGGAAATTGCAAGAGAGGGATATCCTTTTAATGAAGCTTTCAGATATCTCAAAAACGCAAACCGCAGAATTAAGACTAAGACAGCCGAAGGTTATTCGGACTGTAAAGCAAACTGTCGTAACGCCTTAATGTCTATTCTACAAGCACTAACAGTTAAGGAGAATGTTAAAGAAGCTACCAAAGAACTTCACCATCAAGGTATTTTCGGGGAACGCGAGGAGGAATTTATTATAACCTTT
>SDBU01007830.1_pt1 | contig 12245 bp, 19 predicted proteins | sample 2277071 | NCBI WGS metagenome assembly SDBU01 (sample SAMN10397929, study PRJNA504765) | marine sediment metagenome | isolation source: marine sediment core GS08_GC12, 126 cmbsf | place: Arctic Ocean: Gakkel Ridge, Loki's castle | collected 2008
GGCCTTCTCAGCAAGTGGTGAAACTGGTTATGCTATCTTAATCAAGGCGGCTTAACATGGCTAAGAATCCTTTAATTAGGCCAAAAGAAAAAAGCTATTCTACTCCTATGCCAAATCAATCGGCAGGAATTCTTGATGATTTTGCAGTTCGTAGGGATGTTGCTACTAATGCAGGTACTATTGAGAAAGTACCAGTAGCTAATAATGATATTGTTAATAAGTCTTATGTTGATACAGAAGCTGCTTTACATGTACCATACGTTGGAGCAATAGCAGATTTAAGTATGCCAGACTTCTTTATAACGTGTTCACTATTAAACGCTGAAGATGTTCAGATACATAATTCTTTTAATGATTCTTCTTCACTGTTAGAAATTGGACCAACCAAGATATTAAACTCTGTTATTTCAGATACAACAGGAGCAATATCATTCGATGATGAGAACATTAAGACTACTGGAATAATAGATCCAACACTTACAACAGGAAGCGTTTTATTTATAGATGCTAATGGAATTACAGAAGATAATTTCAACTTATTTTGGGATAATGCAATAAACGAATTACAACCGAATTTATTAAAAATAACAAGTGATGGAACTCAAGCAGCACCCGCTTTAAAATTTAATGATACTAATACAGGTTTCTTTAAGTTGGGAGATTCTGTTAGATTATCTATTAATAACAGCACAATAATGACTGTTAATGCTACGGGTTTAGATGTTACTGGAAATGAAACTTTAACAGGAGACTTAACAATTAATACTGATGCTTTGTTTGTTGATGCTACTCAAAAAGCTGCAGGAATTGGAACGGCAACACTTACACAATCTGGAGGTTTTGGAGGTCCAGGACAAAAAGCAGTATTATGGGTTTATGATGATGAAGTTGGTAAACTTACAAGTATTATAGTAGCTGGAAAGGAGGGTTCAGCAATTCAATTTACTGATGCAAACTTAACCCCAACATGTGATTTCGGTTTTATTGGTAATTCTTTATTTTTTGTTAATAGACATGCTACTGGACCAATTAATTTCAGAACTAATAATGTAGATAGATTAAGAATATTTAATACTGATTTAAGGCCAGGTACTGATAGTTCTATGGATTTTGGAACTACTACTTTAAGATGGAAAGATGCTTATATCGATACATTAACACTAACTGATACTTTAGATGTTGGTGGAGATACAACATTTAATGGAGATGTAACATTTACTGGTGCAGGTAAAGGATTACCATACGCTGATTTGTATGTTCAAGATAATACAACACCAACAGTAATCACAACTGCAGGTAAAGCGAATAAAGTACAACTTACAATATTTGATACAAACGGACTAAGTAATAATGCTACTCCAGACCATACTAACGACCATATTACTATTGTCAAAGCAGGAGTTTATTTTGTTTCGATTGACATCACAGCTTCGGGAGTTGGAGGCGACCAAGACAAGTTTGGATTTAGTTTGTATAAGAACAATGGGGCTACTGAATTCCCTAACGTCCACAGCCACGAGACAATGGCGGGCGGAGTTGGAGACATTAATGATTTAAACATGAGTGGAATTGTAGACTTAGCTGTTGATGACACTATTGAGATTTGGTTATGGAATGAAGATGACACAGACAATATCCTTATAGATGATGTTTCTTTAAATCTTATGCAACTTGGCGGTACTTAGGTAACCCATACGTAACCTTTATATAGTAGGATGTTCTGTAATAAGTATGAAAATAACAACTAAATCAGTAAGGGTAAGGATTGGAACTTGGAATAGATTAAGGGCAAGTTTTAAAGCAGAAAAGGGGGAGACTTTTGCGTCTTATTTAGATAGACTTGCTAAGTTTTTAAACTATGTCAGAATTTGATTTAAGCTCAAAGAGTGTAACAGTTAAGGAAGGAGAATCTCTTCCAGGACTATGTCATATATTGGGTGGAGAAGATGTCAAAGAGTTCATAAGGTTGCGTCATAAAATAGATAATTTATTATATTTTAATGAAATAAGTTGGGATGAACATGAAAGGTTATGTAAAAAACTTGCAGGGGAAGATTTGATAAAATGAAAGAAGATATATTTATTAAAATAATTAGGAAGAAATTAGATGATATTGCAAACCTTTTAGATTTGATAGAAATGGAGAAGGAGGTAGAAAAGAATGGAAAACCAAGCAACTGAGAAACAGATTTGGAGAATGAAGAAAGAAGACATTAACATTCCAAGCGGATGTACAATGTCACATGCTAATACATTACTTAAAGCTAAGTTAGATGGTGGTGCTCGTAGTGAGGAAGAGATGAAAGCAACTTATACAAGTCAAATAGATGCAAGTACTCTTAAAGCAAGACCAAAATCACAAGATCAACCAAGTTATTATGTCGCGTACGCTAAAGATTTGTTTATTGCTCAATGTGAGGCAGGTAGTTTAGAAGGTACAACATCTGTAGCATTAATGGAAGAATGTGTAAGTTTAGTGTTACAAGCTAAACGTGTGATTGAAAAAGCATTTCAAGAATAACATTTTTATTAGCTTATTGCTATTGGGAGAGAAGAACTATAAGCGGTGTACGTATTATAGTAAATTCTTGCTGAATTTCAGGCTTTGAGCAGGTTCGAATCCTGCCTCTCCCATTGGGATAAAAGGTTAAAGTGCACACCACCCTGACTGCTAGGAAAGACTAGCACTTATAATCATGGAATACTTAAAAGTTACAAACAGGAAGTTGAGAAAGAAGATTAAAGAGCTAGAAGCATATATAAGGGGTATGAAAGAAGCTATTTACTATATTGGTTCTAGACATCAAATTTCTTAACGAAATCTATAGAATTATCAACTTTAGTACACTTCTCAACTTTGCATTGTACAAAGCTAACGAAACAAACCTTTCTATTCTTACTAAAACCTTTAGATTTGCCCTGTGTAGCATCAGTATATTTAACTAGAATTACATCGAATGGAGAATGAGATCCTGCTGTACGAATAGCCTCCCAACCTGCTTTTCTAAATATGTCTTGAACTTCACGCTCTAAGCGTACGCCTCTAGTGTAGTTTGTCATAATAAGAACACCACTATAAATATCCATCCAATAAGTAAATACCAAAAACAGAACTCTAAATAAGCTTTAATTATCTTGAATATCATTCTTTAAACTCCTTATGGCTATATCCCACGTGAAATCCATCTCTGCATCATATTCAACATTCTTTAGTTTCTTAATCTCTCTTAGGCAGTCTTCTACTGACAATTTTGTATAGTTGATCGTATGTGCTGTTACTCCAATTAAGCATAGTATAATGATGAAGAAGACGCCTTCTAACGGTATCATAAGCCTAAAACCTCTTGGAATGGTTTATGTTTACCATCTTTACAAATAATCAAATCACGACCTTCTTCTTCAATCTTTTCAGAGTTAATTAATTCTAGGATGTACTGTCCTACCCTTCCAGGACTGACCTTTAACAAATCACTCATGTAGTAGCATAACTTTACCCTATTAGCATTCTTACCACTATTTGCGCATTGCTTGATAGCATCGTATACTCTCTGTACTCTATTAGAGCGTGTTTGTTCGTTTGTCATGTGTATGTGTGTATATCGTACTATATAAATGTATGGACACACAGGCTCTAGGGGATGTAACAATGGTCTTATTTGAGAATTTCGGAGGTTAAATGTATGTTAGTAATAGAAAAACAACTGAGGGCTAACCTCCTCTAACTTACTAACATATATTTTTTTGTGTATTTGTATGTTTACTGTAAGTTAGTTCAGGAAACGTCTGTGTGTCCGATTAGCCTCAGAACAGACTAGATACCAACAGTTCTACAACCCCAGAGCCACTCTCATGGTCGTTGGATTAATAGACGAATCAGCGTCGAGGAGAAGTGTAGTATTTACTTGAACTACCACCTGCACGTAAAGAACATACTCCTGTTTCCTAGGTTAATAGAACATAACAACTTAATAAACTTACTGTATATGCTTTATGGCATATATGCTTTAAGCTATATAAGCGCCACATTAGAAAGCTCCCTCCTAAGCCAAAAACTTATATACTTAGCTTACCTTAGTTCACTAATGAACGTGAACTAAGAACATCACTGTATCTAAATGTCTTACTCACTCGCTTTCTAATGTGGGTGGAGGCTCCCGCATAGCCTCCCAAGTGGTGTGTGGGTGTTGTGTTGATCCCGCATATCAACACAACCTTATTGATTGAGGTCTGCGTTTAGGCTTATACTGTGCACTATGCTTACCTTAGTGCACGTTATAGTTGTTCGGACAACCGAATAACTTTCCGACGTTGAAGGGGGGGGAGAGAGAGGGGGGGGTGCTAGCCAAGAGATTTTATTTTCCATAATATTATAAACTATATTATCTTAATTAATAACATGACTCAAATCCGATATGACAAATGGCAACAAGACATATTAGACGCTCAAGGTAATGTTCTGGTTAATAAGGGCCGGCAAACAGGCGGTACTGAAACATTTGCCCATAAATCAGGTAATTATATGCAAAATAACCCTAATCACCAAATTATCTGTGTATCTGACACTTTAGACCAAGCAGAGAACATAATAAACATGGTTTTAGCATATCTCGGCCGAAAATGCCCAAAAATGATTGATAGGGGTAAGAAGAAACCAACTAAGACCAGAGTTTGGCTAAAAAACGGCGCGCATATCATATCTAGACCTGTCGGAACAACTGGTGACGCAGTAAGATCATTCACAGGAAATATATTATACGTTGACGAGGCTGCACTAATGCCCAGAACGTTTTGGGTTGCTGCATTAGCTGTTTTATTCTCGACCGGCGGTAAGATTTGGGCCTCTTCAACTCCAAGAGGTAAATATGAAGGCAAAAACAAGAAAAGGACCTATTACTATGAGGCTTACCTCAATGTAAGGAAGAAATGGACAATTATAGAACAAACCGCCGAATGGGTTGCAGAACACAGAGAAATCTGCGAAACATGGACCCAAGAGCAACATGACGAGGCTTTAGAGTTCTTAGAGGACCGAAGAGAAGATTTATCCGAAGCAGAGTACGCTAGAGAATATTTAGCCCAATTCACAGACGAAAATCAGCAATGGTTCCCAGATTCTTTAATTAGAGCGCGAATGGTTGCCACTAGACCAAAGGAAATTAAAGAAGATTGGTTTGTTGGCATGGGTAATGATATTGCACGAAAAGGATTAGATGACGGATCTTATGAGATATTTAGATTATCGGACGATAGAATGATTCAATTGGAAAACCAGATAAGCAGTGACCAACCAATAACTACAACCGCAGACCAAATCATGGGTTTAGATGACAAATTCCATATAGACCATAACTTTATAGACGATGAAGGTAGCTTAGGCAAAGGAGTTCTTGACATTTTACTTAAAGCTCAAAAGGATTGGAAAAGAGAGGCTAAGACTCATGGAATATCTAATAGTACGATGGTTGTTGATGAGAACGGTAAAGAAAAAGGAATTAAGAAAACTGAGATGCATGTGACACTCCTTAGTTTAATGGAAAAGGGCAAGATAGACTTATTAGATGACGAAAGCATATTCCAATCGTTAAAGAGTGTACAGTATGTTTACGATACTGATAGTAGGGGTAAGCGCCACCTTAAAATATTCGGTAATGATACTCATATCTGCGAAGGTATCACGAGAGCCACAGAAATACTAAAATACAAAGATTTAAATCCTAAGATCTATTCTATTCCAGTATGAACTTTAAAGAGGAGTACACAACTAACGAAAAGAAAGATGCTGATTTGTTAAAAGACCCTAAAGACCAAACCGAACAAGATAAGACTGTCATAACTAATGATGCTTATGCCGTTGCTGAATCCATCAATCTAAATACTACTATGATGAGGTTAAGACATGGGAGATGAAGGCACACTAGCTACTTCTGCTGAAGTGTTACTAGCTATCGGCCAGAACGCAAACGCTGCTCAAATCCTTGAGGCTAACACTAATATTTGGATTAAGATGGCTGAGGCCGACATTTCTAACATACTAGAGAAGGACATAGTTACAGATTATGCTGACTTCACATCGTTAGGTAAACGGTTCTTAGCATCCGCGTCATCAGCAAGGGCCGCATTTTATGCCCTACAACAAGACCAAAACTCATGGCCTCTAGCGACAACTCAATCTAAACTAAACGTTATCGATAACATTTGGAAGGATGCTGTTAAGACATTAAAGGATCAAGACAAGAAAGCCTTTATAATTACATAATGGTACTCGACGAACCATTCACAACCGCTGCACCGGCAATAGCAACGTTTAGCTTTACAGAGTTCTCTACTAATGAAGGTACTATTATCTATATGCCGTACATCACTCAAAACGCATCCGTTAATGAATGGGCAATGTCAAGTAATGCAATAAGTTCAACAGGCACTACAGGTTTACTAGGAGCAAGGACTGTTGACTTTATGAGTCCAAAATTTAACATTACTCAAACCATAGCAGCAGTATTTGCTAACTTAACTGGATTTGCAGACTATTCCGCAGCAACCCTAACAATAGCAGCAACTCTTTATAAGATGAATTTTGATAAAGCTGAAGCAGGTAGCATAATAGCCTCAGACTTGAACGAAGTTACTGAAACTAGTGCCTCTTTCGTTTTAAAGAAAACAGTATCTGTAAATGACTTTGTTTATCAAACACAAAGCGACGCTAAGAAGACCCCAGCAGCTGCTGGCAATTTAAGACAAGAGTACGTTTATACTGACGGCAGTACGGCAAGTGTAGATACAGTTTTAACAGACGCTTTTGTAACTTATACTTATACTAACCCCTATCCACAAAAGAAAGTAACTAGTGTTAAGATATATCTTAATGCAACTGGTGCCAACACAACTACTGAAGATGAAACTAAAGTTTACAATATTTTAAATCTTAATGAAACAGTAATAAGTAATACTGTAACTTCACAAGACGTTGGAGCAGACCAAATGTTTAGCATAATTTTAACATTAACTAGAACGGTTATACGAGTCGGAGAATCAATAAGATTAAACGTTGTTGTTTCGGGAGCAAGTGGTGGCTTTATTGTAGACCCAAACAATTCTAATACTTCTTCAGAAACAATGAAATTATATATACCTTTGGAGTTACATACATAATGGCATCAGAATTTGACTTAAACAACTCAACTACAACTAACTTCAAAAACACTGTCCCTGACTTCATAGTAGAGGCTAAATCATTAGATGTTGCTAACGGTGATGGTTCAGAGACGTTTGTATATTATCCAGAAGCTCCCACAATGCTAGGCTATCTGCTTTCAATACCTGAGATATATTCTGCTTTATCAAAAATGGCTACTTGGGCTTTCGGGGCGGGGTGGAGTTCCAAAGACATACAAACAACCATTGATTTAAAACGTGTTACAGGAATGGGTAAAGACACTTTCTCACAACTTATACATAACCACGAAATGATGAAGTTAACAATTGGTGATGCGTTTATGGAAATAGTTAGAAAGGATAATGGTGGGATCCTTAATTTAATCCCAATAAGTGCTGAGAGAGTTAAGACGGTTATGAAAGCTACAATGATAACACGTTATGAAATTTGGACTGGTGATAAGTGGGTCAAGAAATCTATAAATGAAATATTACATTCACACAATAAAAGGATAGGTGATAATATTAGAGGGTTCTCACAATTCGCAGCAGCAACATTTGCGATAGATGCCAAGAACGAAGCCTTAGCTGATGAAAGAGTAATAAAACACAGAGACAAAGCACTAGGTATTGTTTACTATAAGACTAATAATCAGGGTAAGATGGTTTTTGCTAATTCACAAATCGAGAAAGGAGTTAAGGACGGCGAAATGATAGGCTTTGGTGAAGATACTGCAAAGATTGAACCGTACCCTAGTAGATCCAGTGAAGATAGACAGGCTTGGATCGCATCATTAGAAATTTTTATCTATCAAGTGTTAGGAGTTCCAAGAAGTGTGGCGACTTCTGAGGGTGGAGAGGCAAACGGTAAGATGGACAATGTAAACTTCGAGCCTACATATGCTAAAGAGCGATTTGATATGGAAGATGATTTATGGGGCCAAGCAGCAATACAAATAGATTTTCAGAAACAAACTCAACTTGGCGGGTTGGTCAAAGAGAATGAACAAAAAAATACGGGACAGGTTGCGATTCAGCCTAACGATGTGGAGGCATCGCTAACTAGAGAATAATGGGACACATACCCGAAAATCCTGAATTTGTTGGCCCAATCAGACCAGAGGACACAGCAAAAGAAGAATTAAAGAAAAAGAAAGAAGAATGTAGAGCTTCAGGCGGAAAATGGAATGAACAAACTCAGACCTGTATATTCAAATTAACAGATAAAGCAAAAGCAGATGCAAGAGCGGCAGGTAGTGCAGTTGTTACTGATGCACAAGGAAGTGAAATAATCCAAACACGTGCTGATGTAGAGAGGGCCACCGCAGAGAATCGTGGAGGTCCGGGAGCTAGACAATTAATACAAGAACAGGAAATTGTCAGACAAGAACAAGCAGCTATCCAACAACAACAACAACAATTAATAGATACACAGACACCAGTTCGGCGAGAGCTTGATCCACAAGAAGGGACCTTAACGTTCACAGAAAAATTACCTGTATTGGGGGGAACACTAGCAGCAGTATTTGATTTAGCAAATCATATTCTCTTACCACTCGTCCCAGATGGAGAATTTAAAGAAGCTTTAAAAGATAATTTAGCTATAATCCAACCAGAAGAATTAAGGACTCTAGCCCTGACAGCAATAGAACGGCAAGAAATAGAAAGGGGATTAACAGCAAGTGAGAGATTTGGTGCATTAATAGAAGGTATCCCAGTTGTAGGGAGTTTAGCAGGGAAGTATGCAGGTGGTTTAATAGAAACACCATCCGAAAATGCAGCACAAGTAAAGACAAGTTTATTAAAAGAAAAAAGGAGAATTGCCAATATTGAAACTAATGTTAAACTAGGCTATCTTCCTGTGTCAGTTGCACAGGGACAACTAACAGACATAGAAAGAAATGTGCAGAAGCTAGAGAGTAGACTAAAACTATTAATTAATGATTCTCCAGAGTTAAAATTTAATAGTGACCTAGTAGACACTTACGAAACAGAAATCTTATTGACAAGAGAAAAGATATTTCAAGGTAGATTAAATGTTTTAGAAGGTATATCTACAGACCCCACAGAAATACAAATACTAATAAAAATGCAAGACTTACAAGGGGGGGATGAAGAATCGTAACAACCAAAGAACGATTAACCGCTTTAGAAGTTAAGGTTAAGATAGTCCTAGCAATTCTATTTGCACAGTTAGGTATTCAAGTATTCCCTTTAGTTTCCGCAAGATTTATAAACTAGCTGTGTCACACTAATATATGGCAGAGGATCCACAAACTAATAATGAAGAACAAACAAATAAGGTTAAGCCCGATGGAGACGAGACTGGTAAAAATATACCGAGTTCTGATAAACCTGTTTCTCTGTATGACAAGACTGAAGCTATTGTTACGAGACAAGAAGAAGCTAACAAAAAGACAGAAGAACTCTTAGAAAGACAAGAGAAGCTCCATGCTAATCAAAGACTAGCAGGTACAACTGGCGGTAATGTTCTAGCGCCTGTAGTTTCTGAAGACGAGAAGAAAACAAAACAAGCATCAGAATTCTTTAAAGGTTCAGCATTAGGAGACGCTATAGACAAAGCCAATGAATAAAAAAGATTGGAAAGATAGACTAGAGAGCATTACTAAGTTAAGAGATGCTGCTAAGTTCAACGAGAAAAAGGCTATTGAGGATCAAGAAGAGCTTAATTTTATGATAGGGCATCTTAAAGCCAAAATCAAAACATTTAAGTAGTTCGTTTAACCGAACAACTCCATGGCTAACGAAGCAGTATGCATTGAGACTCCGACTAAATTCGCTAGAAGAGTGATTGCTGCAGCCGCAGTTCTTCCTTTTGGTACTATTACAAAATTAACAGATAATAATACTGTAGTGGCTAGTTCAGCAGATAATGACCCTTTTGGTGGTATTGTTTTTGAAAGGGTAAGTACGGCAACTTCTACTCATACAGAGATTACAGTCGCTTTAGATGGAGTATGGGGTATTAAAGATTCAGGTTCAGGTGGTAGTGCAGGTGCTATGGTTAATGTTGGCGGTACTAATCTTATAGTTGATAGTGCAGCAGCAGATTTACTAACTGGTTCAGTCGTTGGTAAAAGAGAGAAGGATGCATCAGCTAGTGAAGTCACAAGAATTAGAGTGGGGAGTATCGTTTAATGGCACAAGGATTCAGTAACGAAGAAACCGCACTAAGAGAAAATATTGATTCTGGAGTTAAAGCAGTTGTTAAGATTGAAGAAAGATGGAGAGCAATGTGTGCTCAAGATAGTTCTAGTGCATATACAGAAACATACTTTAGAGAAACAAATGACGATTCTGTAGATGGTGGAGATGGTTCACCAATCAAGGGACTTCAACCATTCAGTCCATTCCCTTACGTGGATGTTGCAGAAACAGAAGTAAGTACTATCACAGAGAAGTATGCAGCAGAGGCTTTAATGTCTATGGAAGCAATCGCAGACTTAACAGTACCTATGCTACAAAGAAAAGTTTATAGGATCGGAAGAAAAATTATTTATCAAATTGATGTAGCTATTAAGACAGTTGTTAGAGCAGATGCAGGTAATACTGTAGCAATTGCAGCAGGTGATGAATGGGATAGTGATACAGAAGTTAATAGAAATCCTCCTAAAACTGTAGCTGATGCTATCCAAACTTTAAGAGTAGATGGTATTGATGCTTTAAACGGTAGTGGTTTACTGGTTCTTAACGGTCAGGACTATACTAACTTCATAACAAATACTAGGGTACTAAATCACCCAACATTCAAGAGCGTATCAGCTATCCAAAACGGAAGAGTTAACGAGTTCATGGGTTTAACTGTTGTTATTAGTGAAGTTGTAGATGCAGATGAAGCTTATGTTCTAGTACAAAAACAAGGGATGGTATGGAAGTCTAAACAAGCATTACAAACAAGTTTGGTTGTTACTGCCGGTAAGTCTGTATTAGCTAGCGCATGGGAAAGAGGCGTCTTTCAGTTACAAGCACCTAACGAAGTATGTAAAATAACTAACATGAGGAAATAATTATGACACATGAAGGACGTATGGCTCGGGGTGAAGAGAAACATAAAGCAGGTATTTCTGATATTGAAACTACTTATTACTTAGAGCATAAGGTAGATGAGCCTAAAGAGGCTGAACCTGTAGAGGAACCCGAGGCTCCAAAGAAAGAAACTAAAAAGAAGGAGTCAGAAGATGGGAAGTCCGACTGATGAACTACTTAATCCAAAGAGTCTTGTAATCCCAAAGATGACTGAAACAATTAGAGATCTACTTGTTGCAGAAGAGGGAACTCTTATTTATAACGTAACTACTAATAAATTAAATATCTGTGACGTTAGCAGAACAGCAGGGTCCAGTAGTTGGGCCGTCGTAACATCTTCTTAATATGGCCGCAGGAGATACATACCATATTAGAGGCGGACTAAAAGGAATACCTGCAGCCGCATTTATCGGTGGAGCATCAGACGATGGAATACAAATTGATTCTTTTATGGCTGCGAGGGTAACAGCTAATGATACTACTGGAACATTTACAGCTAAGTTTAATGTTGCTGATAACACAGGAAGTTATGCGATACTCGGTGGTGGTGATGCTAGTGCAGTTCAATATTTTTATATTGCAGTAGTTGCAGGAGAGATTCAAGTCAAGGCAGCTTTAACTGGTCCTAACGTTGCGTGGGATTTAATTACTGTCGGCGCTAATATACAACCCCATAGAAATTATCATGTTGCTTTAGTTCACGACGCTGTAAAGCCAAAGATATATCTTGATGGTGTTGAGTTTTCACTTATCAAAGGAACATTAACAGAGACAGATATTACAGAGGCTACCTTTTGGTTTGATGCTTTTGCATTAATTGACGGCGGACACATTGGAGTTGCAGATTCTATTGGAGGTGCAGGAGCATTAACTTTAGAAATGAAGGGAGCAGTCGGAGAAGTTAAATACTGGACAGACGCCTTAACAACTGCACAAGTTGAAGATGATTCTAAAGGTATTATTAACACAACTAATCTAGTAGCTCAATGGGATATGGTAGATAATGTCTTGGATGATGTTGGCGGGGAGGATGGAACTATAGTAGG
>SDBU01007831.1_pt1 | contig 12243 bp, 10 predicted proteins | sample 2277071 | NCBI WGS metagenome assembly SDBU01 (sample SAMN10397929, study PRJNA504765) | marine sediment metagenome | isolation source: marine sediment core GS08_GC12, 126 cmbsf | place: Arctic Ocean: Gakkel Ridge, Loki's castle | collected 2008
CATCCCGCCTGCTGTCCCCAATAGGCGCCGGGCCGGCCGCAGATTTCCTCGAACCCCACCTTCACGCCCACCGCCGCCCTCATGGCCTCCTCCTGGGACCGGTGGAACCCCAGCAGCCGCACCTTCTCCTGGCCGTAGTCGCTGATGTCCACGAAGTGCGTCGGCACGAACCCGAACGGCCCGTGCGGCTCGACCATGAAGATCGCCGGATGCTCGGGCAGCGGCGCCGTCGACGTCGGCAGCACCGGCAGGCACGACTGCATGGCGCAGTGCCTGACCAGCGACGCCGTCGTCGTGTGGTCGGCGTTATAGTCCTGCTCGAAATGCGTGAAGATCAGGTGGGCGCCCGTCTGCCGGATCGCCTCGATCACCTTCATACGCACGTCCGGCGAGTCGTAGAGGAACTCGTCCGGCTCCCGCAGGTTGATGTACTCCGCGCCGAGCTCGGCCGCCAGCGCCGACATCTCCTCGTGCCGTATCCCCGCCGCCTCCTCACGGGCGATCCCAGGCTGCTGCACGAATCCCTTCGACCCGTCCGTCAACGTGACGAACCAGAGCCTGTCGCCGCGGGCGCGGCACTTCAGCATGGTCCCCAGGCAGTGCATCTCGTCGTCCTGGTGGGCCATCAGGGACACCACGTTCATGTCTGCTTCTCCTCGTACCGGTCATGTTGGAACGCGCATCAGTGCCCTTTCCATATGGATCAAATCTGGATAGAGCACGACTTCACTAATGATCCGCCGGCTGGTTCAGCAATTTCATCTTTACCGTCGTGTACGCGTCTCGCAGAAGTTGCCATCCCTCTCTCATGCAAGGTTGTCTGTCTGCCGGCAGAAGTATATCCGCATCCATCTTTGAGATCCGTCTGATGCTTTCGACGTATTTCGTCCGGTCATAATCGGCCCCACCAGTCCATCCGAGCCTTGCTCCCGAGCAATAGTCCGCAACCTTGACCGTATCTCCGGTAAAGAGAACCGTTCTTCCTTCCATCAAGAGCTTGTAGATAAGCGAGCCGGTGGAATGTCCTGGCACGTGAATGACTTCAAAATCCAGTCCCGCCGCATGCACGACATCCCCATCTTTCACCTTCAGGTCGACTTTGCAGGGAACGAACTCTTTCTTGTGCGTATACGCATAGCTTATCGTCCTCTCGTCACCGGTTTCTATTCCTTCCGCGTCGCTCGGCCCCGCGACGATCTTGGCCCCGCCGTCCCTGAGGATATGGGCATTCGCGGCACTCGGATAATGCGAGTGCGTTATCAGGACGTGCGAGATCGGATAATTCGACAAGCCCCAGTATTCGATGTTGAGTTGCGCCAGCTTGAGCTGGGCCTCATCTTCGCCCGTGTCCACCAGGACCAGCGCATCTTCCCCCTTTACGGCGTAGATGTTCTTCACCTTGAAGCCGCCGATGCTTCTTTGATACGGATAGGGAAAACCGCCAACCAGGAATATGTTCTTCGTGATCTGCATGGTATCCTCCCTGTGCGGGAAACTCAGTCCCATTTGTATTCATCTTGAACGGACGGGCCCCGCCAATCCAACAGCGCTCGCAAGTACATTCCCCGCAGTATCTTCCAACCATCCGCCATCGTCTTCTGCCCGTGGGAAGGAAGCAGGACATCGGCGGGCAGATCAGCGATCTTCTTCAGGCTTTCGAAGAATGCCTCCCGGTCGTAATCGGACCCTCCCGACCACGCCAGCCTCGCGCCACGAAAATCATCACCGTAATACGCCCGTTCGATATCGCCCGTGAAGTAGACTATCTTCCCCTCGACAATTAGCTTCAGGAAGTGGGAGCCGTCCGTATGGCCGGGTAAATGGATCACTTGAAACTCGTGATCCGCCGCCCGGATGACATCACCATCCTTCGCCCGGATATCTACCGGGCACGAAAACCTTTTTTCCCTGGAGACGTCCTTACAGAAGGGACCGTGATCGACCACGCGATCATCCCCTGCTTCGACAGAATCCGCATCTCCCGCGACGGCCACTATCTTTGCTCCCTGTTTCCTGAAGGTCAGGGCATTCTCGATGTGATCGAAATGGGAATGTGTAATGAACACATGGGTTACGGGGTATTCCGAAAGACCCCAGTACTCCAAGGTCTTGGCAGCAACTTCCAGGTCCCCTTTCCCGCCGGCCTCTACAATCGCCAGTGAGTTCTTTCCTTTGACGGCAAACATACTGGAGACTGTGCCAAAATCGTACCCCGACAATTGGTAAATGTCATGGAGAACAAGCATCGCTTCCCCTCCTCATACCCGTGAATTCGCCGACTATCTCCGTAGCCGGATTTCGGCGTCCGCAATTGGCAGGACTATAAGCCCCGCCAATTCCCTTGTCAATCCGGTCCCCCACACCTCCTGGGGGCAACTGACGGGTGGACGCAATGCCGTGCCCATTGACCCCAGACGGTGCGTGTGTACAATTTACGGGCGTAGAAAGCCGCCCGTTGGGGTGCTGGCAGTGGGACGGTCTCAGAAAAGGGGAACCTGATTCATGCTCGTTCCGGAAGACAGCGTCTTGGTGGTGGTCGACGTGCAAGGCAAGTTGGCACAGCTCATGCACGGCAAGGAGGAGCTCTTCGGGAACATCAAAAGGATCATAAGGGGCGCTAAGATCCTGGACGTTCCCGTTCTCTGGGTTGAGCAGAATCCTGCTGGCCTGGGACCGACGACACCCGAGATCGCCGCACTTCTCCCCGGTGAGCCCATACCGAAGTTCAGCTTCAGCTGTTGCGGTGAAACGCGGTTTATGGAGGCGCTCCGCAAGCTCAATCGGAGACAAGTGTTGCTTGCAGGCATTGAGGCGCACGTTTGCATCTACCAGACAGCTATCGATTTGGCTGGGCTGCAGTACGAGGTACAGATTGTTGCTGACGCGGTGTCCTCGCGAACGGCACGGAACAGAGACATTGGCCTGCAAAAAGCGAAGGACGGCGGCGCGACTTTGACGAGTGCAGAGCTGGCCCTTTTCGAATTGCTGCGCGTGGCGGAAGGGCCCAGATTCAAAGAGATTCTGGATGTCGTGCGAACGCATCTGTGAAGGTGCGAATCAGGGGGAAAACGCTTATGATGGGGCTGTACCCTCTGGGGTTCGGGTCCGAACTTCGGTATAAGGAGGTGGCGTGATGGCTGAGAAAGAAGGCGCGGAAATCAGTGAAGCCGAAATCGCAGTCCACTGGCAGGAAGAGGAGTATTTCCCGCCCTCGACGCAGTTCATTGCGCAGGCGAACATGACGGACCCAGGCATCTTTGAGCGGTTCGCCGAGGAGCGCTTCCCCGAATGCTTCAAGGAATACGCCGATCTGCTCAGCTGGAATCGCTACTGGCACACGACGCTCGACACCAGTGACGCTCCTTGCTGGAAGTGGTTTGTCGGTGGGAAGCTGAACGCGAGCTACAACTGCGTGGACAGGCACCTGGCGAAGTACAAGAACAAGGCCGCAATCATCTACGTACCGGAGCCGCCGGACGAGCCCCATGTGACGCTGACCTACCAGGAGCTTTACGTACGGGTCAATGAGCTTGCCGCGCTTCTGAGGGACTTCGCCGGCCTCAAGGCTGGGGATAGGGTGACGCTTCACATGCCGATGGTTCCGGAACTGCCGATCACCATGCTCGCCTGTGCTCGGCTCGGCGTGATTCATTCCGAGGTATATGGAGGGTTCAGTGGCGCTGCATGCGGAGAGAGGATAGCAGACTCCGGAAGCCGCGTGCTGATAACCATCGACGGTTATTACCGCGCCGGCAAGCTGCTCGACCACAAAGAGAAAACCGCCATCGCCATCAACGGGGCTGAACAGGCGGGCCAAAACATTGACAAGGTCCTTGTCTGGCGACGATATCCCAACCAGTACGTTTCCAAAGATCCTATGGTAGAAGGTCGTGATTACTTCATGGACGAGGTTCTGAAAGACTACGCTCGCAAGAGGGTGGATCCAGTCCCCATGCCGGCTGAAGATTCGCTCTTCATCATGTACACCAGTGGCACAACCGGAAGGCCCAAAGGCTGCCAACACAGCATAGGCGGCTATATGGCCTATGCCGCGGGCACCTCGAAGTATGTCCAGGACATCCACCCCGAGGACGTCTATTGGTGCATGGCCGACATAGGTTGGATTACGGGTCACTCGTATATCGTCTACGGTCCGCTGTCCCTTGCTGCAACGAGCGTTATGTACGAAGGCGTCCCCACCTACCCGGATGCCGGGCGGCCCTGGAGGATTGCGGAGCAGCTTGATGTGAACATATTCCACACTGCACCGACAACGATCCGCATGCTGAGGAAAGCCGGCCCCGAGGAACCAAGCAAGTACAACTTCCATTTCAAGCATATGACGACGGTTGGGGAGCCAATAGAACCGGAGGTCTGGCGGTGGTACTACTACACCATCGGTAAGGGCACGGCGGTGCTCGTTGACACATGGTGGCAGACGGAAACCGGCGGGTTCCTTTGCAGCACTATGCCTGCCCTTGATCCCATGAAGCCTGGCAGCACGGGACCCGCTATGCCGGGCATCTATCCGGTGATCTACGACGAGAATGGAAACGAGATCGAAGTTGAGACCAACAAGGCCGGCAATATCTGCATCAGGAACCCGTGGCCTGGGGCATTCCAGACGATATGGGGAGACCGTGAGCGCTACGTCGCACAGTACTACGAGAAGTACTGCAAGGACCCGGATAGCAAGGACTGGCGCGACTGGCCTTACTTCACCGGCGACGCCGCGATGCAGGCCAAAGATGGATACTATCGCATCCTGGGTAGGGTGGACGACGTGATCAATGTCGCCGGCCACCGGCTGGGCACCAAGGAGCTGGAGTCCGCCTGTCTGCTCGTCTCCCAGGTGGCAGAAGCGGCAGTCGTGCCTCTAGCAGATGAGATAAAGGGCAGAGTGCCTGACATCTACATCTCCCTCAAGCCAGATTTCGAGCCGAGCACAGAGATTAAGGCGGCTGTCAGGGAGATTATTGAGACGACGATCGGCAAGATAGCCAGACCCAAGAACGTGCACATCGTGCCCGATATGCCCAAGACCCGCTCCGGCAAAATCATGCGACGCGTCTTGACGGCCATCTCCAATGGGCGGGACCTCGGTGACGTATCGACTCTGGCCAACCCCGACATCGTCGACGAAGTCCGTAGAATGGTTCAAGGGGAGTAGACTGGAGCCTGCGAGCGGAGGGGGCTTGCGCTGCCAGGTGCTCTTGGCTTGCGCGCAAGCTGCCGGCGTTGGTCACGGTTCCTAGCGGACTTCCATCGCGATAAGCGTCACGTCGTCGTGCTTCAATTCGCCGTCGGTGTGCCGTTGCAGGGCCCTGAGCACAGCCAGCTTGAGTTCAGGCAAACGCGCGTCGCGGCTTGCGTTCAGCACTTCCCTCAGCTGTCCCATGCCGAAGAGCTTGCCTTCGTTGTCAGGGGCTTCAGTGACGCCGTCCGTGTAGACGAACAAGCGGTCGCCCGAAGTCGCTGGGATTACGAACTGGTCGTAGACAGAATCTGCTGCAACAGCCAGCGGGAAGCCTGCGGCGAGGCCATAACCGCCATCACTGTCGTTCTCCGAAGCGGCGACGGACCACGTTCCCTCCGCTACGCGCCTGAACAGCACAGGAGGATGCCCGGCGGAGGAGACCTGAAACTCGCCCTCGTTAGCGTCGTACCCCACGACTGCTGCGGTCGTCATCGCCTTCAGCCCATGCTTGTGAGCGACTTCGTTGATCTCAGTCAGGATGGTCGCACTGTCCGCGTCGCGCATGTGGGCCTGGAGCGCGTCATAGACGTACTGGCTGACGTCGGTGACAGCCTGACCGTGCCCCATGACGTCGGCGATGGCCACCCGCGCGACCGTGTCACCCGTGCAAACGCCGAAGTAGTAGATGTCGCCGCCCTTGCCGCCATCGGACGATGACGAGTAGATTGACGCAAGCAGCGGACCGGCTTGCACCTCCTGGTCCAGGTTCCGAATGCCTCCCCAGATGCCGGAGCAGATGAGTTCCTCTCGTGCCTGGCCGCATCCAGGCTTGGCGTCTTCGGCGCACATCATCATCTTCCTTTCAGTCGGTGACCCTGTCTGCTTCTCGCTTCCGTCGTGGCTTGATTGCCTCAATGGTCGCTGAAACGATGAAGTCCTCCAGGTTCTTGTCCGGCGCCCACTCCCGGATGAGGTCTCTGCTCCCGCCCAAGGGCTCTATGCGGATGTCAACGAATCCGGCACCCTCCAACATGGACCTCACCTCGTCCATCGGGGAGGCGCCTGCCACGCAGGCTACATGCAGGGCCAGGTCTTCCTTCACCTCGTCAGGTAGCTGCGCCGTCGCAACGATGTCGGTGACCGCCAGCCGTCCGCCTCCCTTCAACACGCGGAATGCCTCCTTGAATACCTTCGGCTTCTCGGGAGACAGGTTGATTACGCAGTTGGACATAAGCACGTCCACTGAGTCATCAGCGACGGGTAGCGCCTCTATCTCTCCCAAGCGGAACTCCACGTTGGTCATGCCCCCCTTGGCCGCGTTCTCCCGGGCCTTGGTGATCATTTCCGGAGTCATGTCGACGCCAATGACATGCCCCTTCTCGCCCACAGCTCTGGCGGCAAGAAAACAGTCAAAGCCGCCGCCACTGCCTAAGTCAAGAACGGTCTCTCCAGGTTGCAGAGAGGCAATTGCCTGTGGGTTCCCGCAGCCCAGGCCCAGGTTCGCGCCTTCCGGCACCGAGGACACGTCCTCGTTCGAATACCCCAGGCGAACTGACGGATCTTCGGTGGTCGGCTGTTCTTCCTCACAACAACAAGGTGAAGGGGTGCACCCACAGCCAGCGTCTTTCTGGGCCACTTTCCCATAAGTCTCGCGCACAGCCTGGCGAACCCTATCGCTATTCAAGTCTTTCATCTCTCGTCTCCTTCGCCTGACTCATGAAGAACTCTATTGGACTTCTACTCCTGTAGACGAAGGCAACCGAAAAAGGATGCACGGATTCCTGTCAACGCACATCAACACGTGTCGCACTCGCAGCCCTCTCCCTTGGAGTCGTAGTCGACCACTGCTCCCCGACGATCGAACTCGAAATGGCAGCATTGCAGCAGCATGTCTTTGAGCATGGCGCGGCCCCGCCGGATCCTTGCCTTTGCGCCCGGCAAGGATAAACCCAGTTGCGCAGCCATCTCTTTCTGGGTCAGGCCTTCGATCTCTGAGAGCATGAGGGCCTTCCGATAGTGTTCCGGCAGGCTGTCAATCATGGGCCGGATGCAGCCGGCCAATTCCTGCTGGGCCTTGTCGTCGGCGTCCCCCTCGGAAGCTGGCAGCGGCTCCGGGAGCTCAGCCGCGGTCTTGTGCGTACGGTAATGATCGATGACGACGTTCCCTGCAATCCGGTATATCCAGGCGTGGATCTTCTCGCTATCTCTCAGCGTGCCGATCCGGGAGTGTATCTTCATGAAAACGTCCTGGAGGATGTCCTCTGCGTCGGCGGCGTCGCCCACGCGCTTCTGAATGAAGCCATGGAGCTTGGAGTGATACTGCTGCCATACCTGCTCGGTACGCGCCACCGGGTTCCCCGCCACGGAGGCTCCGACGGCGATCAGCTCCTTCGTCCGATCATCAAGCGCCATGATATGACTTCTCCTTCCTGACCTGGCAGGGAAGCGAGGGTCCACCGTGCAGGCTCGCATCACACACGTCCATGATACCATCCGCTCCATCTATCGTCACGGCCAGAAGCGGGGGCATCTTCCGTCGGGCACGAGACCGCTGCGACTCGCCGTTTCAGAACGTTCGGAAGAAGGCGATGATCCCCAGGATGCCGCCGACCTGACTGATCAGGACGGCGAGGATTGCCACAGCAAGGACTGCAAAGACGGCTACGGGGTGAGTCTTCAGGAGAGATCCGCAAGGACAGTCCCGCACTGCTGTCTCATCCTGAGGACCGCAGCAGCCGGTCACACTCCCCGGAGAGCCATTGGCTTGGCTTTCTCCCCTCAGCTCTTCAGCATTGTCTGCTCCAACGTTCCGCTTGCCCATCATCCTGCTCCTTTCGGCTTTGTCCCTTTGTCTACTCGCTTCGCCTGCTTCTATAGACGAGCCAGTGCGGCAAAGGGATACAGCTTGGCACCAAGAAAACAGCTGGCGGCCCGCCCGGGATAACGACTTGCGGAGTAATGATCTGCGGCCCACCTGACCGCAGCTCCATCGTGGAACCAAGCCATATGCGGAAGGGCGCACGCCGGTTGAAGACCGTAAGTGCTTACTGCCAAGTGGGTTAAAGTGGTACGCCCGGCAGGACTTGAACCTGCGACCTGCGGTCTAGGAGACCGTTCCGCGAACGGCTGGGAAGACCATATTCGGCACTTTCAGGCCTTCCCGATTTCGCTGGTTTTGCCATCACCCGTGCTATCGGGCAGGGCAGGACTAAGGAGCATGAGGAGTGGTTCATCCGCCCGAATAACTCCCATGCAAATCCGGTGCGAGACGTGCCCCACGTCGGTCTCTGTCGCTTTCGAGCTTGCTCCTGCCTCGAATGTCAAACCTTCAGCGCCATCCCGCCGCTTCCCGTGTCCGCAGCGCCCGACAGCACCCCAGTTTCGGGGTCTACGGCAATGGCGTGAACCAGGCCGAAACCGCCATGACTTTGCGGAAGGCGCTCAATCGGATGCTTCTTTCGGACTTCGGCGCAGACGTATTCAGGGATGCGCGCTTGACACTTGATCAAGTCGCCCTGGCAGTCGAAGCGGGGCGCAAGCACCGCGTCGCTGATGCCCATGCCGAAGTCGGTCACGTTGAGAACAACCTGCGCGATGGACGTAATGATGCGCGTCGCGCCCGGGGCACCGATGACCAACACCGGCCTGTCATTCCCGCCTTGTCCAAGCGTTCTGCCGTAAACGATGGTGGGCGCCATGCCGGTTGTGCGCCCCTTGCGCGGAGCAATGGAGTTAGCGTGAGCCGGAAGAGGATGGAAATTGACCATTGAGTCGTTATACATGAACCCCAGCCCTGGCGTGATGACGCCCGACGACATCCCCAGCGAATGGGTCAGGGCGACACAGTTGCCGTGCTCATCCACGACGCTGACGTGCGTCGTGTCAGCTGGTTCGGGGGATGCGAAAGCGACCTGGATGGGTTTGCCGGCATCAATGTGCTGCCGCCATTCTGCCGCGCGGTCTTTGGCAATCATCCATTCCAGCGGCAGGTGCGCGAACTCCGGATCGCCCATGCAGGGATTGCGATCGGCAAAGGCTGCCTTCATCGCCATAGACACGAGAAAGACATACTCGGGCGAGTTGTGGCCTAATGCGGCAAGGTCGTAGCCTTCCAGGATGTTAAGAATGGCGAGCAATGTCGGCCCCCCATGCGGCGGCGGCGCAGTGGCAATTGTGAAGCCGCGATAGGTGCCAAGGACTGACTCGCCGTTGCGCACCTGGTATCTGGCCAGGTCCTCTGCCGTCACGAAGCTGCCGTTCGCAGCGAGGTCGTCGCTCATACGGCGGGCAAGGTCACCGTGATAGAAATCATCCGTGCCCCGTTCGGCAAGCTGGAGCAGCGTGCGCCCATAGTCGGGGTTGTGCAGGACCTCCCCCTCGTCGTACGGCGCGCCATCCCTCTTGAGATAGATGCGGCGCGCCTCCGCGTTGGCCGCGATACGGTCGAGCAACGTGGACGATTCGGGGTGCCCTGCCCTCTGCTTCCAGCCCGCGGCCAAGTGGCTGTCTACCATGAAACCGTCTTCGGCAAGGCGCACCGCGGGCCCGATAGCGCGCTTCCAGGAAAGCGTCCCCCAGCGCTCTAACATGGCGGTGAGTCCCTTGACAGTGCCTGGCGTGCAGATGGATTGATACCCGAGTTCATTCACCTTGCCCTCGAGGAAGTAACCCCACCCATCGGGATTGGGACGGATGAGTTTCTCCTCCCACATCTGCGGCGACACCTTGGAACCCGCGAGGGCAGGGGCGTCCAGACTGATAGATAGGCAGCCGGCCGTCGGGCCAGCAACATGCAAGTTCAGAATTATATAGCCGCCGATGCCGCACATCTGCGGACTCACGACAGATTGAATCAAGGCGCAGGTCACAGCGGCATCAACGGCGTTGCCACCCTTCATCAAGACCTTGGCGCCCTCCTCGACAGCGATAGGTTGAGGCGCGACAATCATGCTTGACATTTGACGTCCTGTCCTCAAATCCGCAGTGTCACATTTGACGGCCCTCACCATGAGGGGCGCTGCCGTCACTAAGTGTTGCTGGCTTGCACAGAACGGGCTTCTATGATACCAGTTACGCCTCATTTGGCCAACGCGTGGAATCGCCTTGCGGGCGTTGACACCTCAGCGCGGCCGGTGTATACCAGCACGCCCGACGACCTCGCTCCGGGAGGGAGCCCATGAAGGTCTACATCATGACGGACCTGGAAGGCGTGACCGGCGTCGACGACGCATCGCAAATGGACGTGGAGGACGCGGAGACCTACCGCCGGTCCTGCGAGAACCTCATGCTGGACCTCAACGCCGCCGTCGCGGGCGCCTTCGACGGAGGAGCCGAGCACGTCGCCGTCGTGGACGGCCACGGGGGGCGCAACAGGCACAACTTTGTCCTCGACATGCTGGACGAGCGCGCCTACCACGTGGACCGGACGAAAGGGGACGGCCGCGTGCTCGACGAGACCTACGCGGCCAGCTTCGCCGTCGGCTGCCATGCCATGGCCGGGACGATCAACGGCTTTCTGGACCACACGCAAAGCTCGGCGACGATATTCAACTGGTACCTCAACGGCCGCCGCATCGGCGAGCTGGCCCAGTGCGCGCTCAGCAGCGCGGCCTGCGGCGTGCCGCAGGTGATGGTGTCGGGCGACGAGGCGGCGTGCGCCGAAGCCAGGGCCTTCTTCGACCCCGTGGAGACGGCGGCCGTCAAGCAAGGAGTGGGACGCAATAGGGCGACCGCCTACCCGGCGGACGAGGCACGGGCCCGCATCCGCGAGGCCGCCCGTAAGTCCCTGGCGCTCGTCGGCACGGCCCGCCCCTTCGCGCCCATCCTGCCGATGGAGGTCAAGGTCGAGTTCACCCGCTCCGACTACTGCGACCAGTACATGGACCGCGTCGGCGTGGAGCGCCTCGATGCGCGCACCTTGCGCTGGGTGACAACGGACCTGCGCGACTGGCACCCGCACCGCAAGGAGCGCAGGTAGAGATCGGCACGGGCCCGCGGCCACGGTCTTCATGACCGGCCCCCCTCAATGCGCCAACCTGACTAGACTGCGTCGACGGCCGGCTGGCGGGGCCAGGTCCGGATGAACTGCACCAGGGTCGCCAGCAGGTTGTCGAAGACGGACAGGCGGGCGACCTCGAAGCCATGGCTGCTCTCGCGCACGTGGCCGATCGTGGCCACTCGCTCGGCCGCGCCGACGGCGTAGGCGGCGGTGGCATCGGAGGCGGCGGCCGCGTAGACCGGCGTGTAGAGTTCGGTCCCCGCTGCGCGGGCGGCGGCGCAGAAGGCGCACACCAACCGCTGGTCGAAGTGCGTTCCGCTGTCCTTGCTCCACGTGGCCGGCCGCCCGTCGAGCGCCAGGCCCGAGCCGGGCGGCATGGGGCAGCCGTCGATGGCGATGAAGACCTCCGGCCGCTCGCGCTGGGCGAGCACCTTGGCGCCGTGGCAGCCGCCTTCCTCGTGCACGGTGAAGCAGACGAGGGTTGGCACGGCAGGCGTGATGTCCTCCTCGCGCAGGGCCTCCAGCAGCCGCAGGAGGGCGACGACGCCCATCCGGTCGTCGAAGGTCCAGGCCGCGACCAGGGGATCGGCCTCGTCGCCGAACGTCACGGGCCCGCAGCGGAAGCGCGCGGGCACGGCCGTCGAGCCGGGCCGCACGCCCGTCTGCCGAAGCTGCGCGGCCGTCAGGCCGGTCAGTATGCGGACGTCGTCCCAGGTGATCTGGCGGGAGGCGGCGTCCGGCCGGTGCATCGAGCCCATGGACAGGACGCCAGTCACGATGCCCTTGTCGCCGACGACCTCCACGGGCCCCTCCCCGATCTTGCATGGGTGGAGCCCGCCGGACCGGTCGACCTTGAGGCGGCCGTCGTCCTCGACGGCGGTAACGACCATCGAGATTTCGTCCATGTGGGCGGCGAACATCATGGGGCGCGCAGCGGCGTCCTTGCCCGGCAGGCGGACGGTTACGTTTCCGGCGCCGTCGGTCTCATGCGCGTAGCCCAGGTCGTCGAGCAGTCCCTGGACGACCTCGGCGAGGCGTTCCTCGCGCC
>SDBU01007832.1_pt1 | contig 12243 bp, 9 predicted proteins | sample 2277071 | NCBI WGS metagenome assembly SDBU01 (sample SAMN10397929, study PRJNA504765) | marine sediment metagenome | isolation source: marine sediment core GS08_GC12, 126 cmbsf | place: Arctic Ocean: Gakkel Ridge, Loki's castle | collected 2008
GTGATAGTGGGCGTCTCAATCTGCCGCCGCACTTCTTTCGTCCTGGACAAATTCCTGTCCAATCAGCGGGAAATCCAGCAGGTGTACCCTGGGTGCTGTCTGGTCATGGCTACTGATGAGCCCGATTTCGTTAATGAACTGCAGGAGCAGATTAACCTTTACCGTCTGCGGGGGGAGGTCATCACCTACAAGACGGTAAAACCAAGTCATGCGCGAAGCCGGCTGTGGAGCGTAACCTGCGGCAGGGAGGCAGTGCGCCAGTATGCGCTATCACGGGGAGCGGAATATCTTTTGTTCCTGGATGCGGATATGGTCTACGAACCGTCTATCGTGAGCATGATGAAGGCCAAGACTCAGGACTTTGATATCGTATACAGCGGCTACCGATTTCCACCCAGAGGTGACTGGAGATTTGGTGCTGGCTGTTTGATGATTAATCGGGAAATCCTGAATAAAGTTCCCTTCAGGTGCTATGAATTCAAGAACGGTGAGGTGATATATGAGGACGAGTTGTTTGATGTGGACTCGTTCCGGTGTCGCGCTAAGGTCCACAAAGGCATTTTTGTCTCCATTAAGCACTATAAAAATGAGCAGGAATATGTGGCTATTGAGCCGCAGCCGGTAAACTGGTTTCGGAAAGTAGCTAACAGTCCTCTGGTAAGATACGTGCTGCTTAGCATGAGCATCGCGGTCAAATTTAATATACCCGGTAAGCTGCATGCCTGGCTGTACCGGGCTCCTAGAAGTTTTAGTTCAGACACACGATTAGCTAAATAAACTGAGTTGCTGGTGGCACCGATAATTATCGGGGGCTGACTCTGCCAGCAGTTTGGCTATTTGAGAAGGGGGTTAGGTGACAAACCACGTATTATTGGTTTTTCCACCCTATACCAGGCAAGCGATGTCAGCTTACCAACCCATAGGTATATCCTGTCTCGCATCCTATATTCTGGATGAAATTCCCGGGTTGGACGTCAAATTGCTAGATTTTACTGTGGGAAAATTTTCCCACAGCTTATATCGGAAACAACTGGAAGATTTCAAGCCCGAAATCGTGGGTATCAGTATCATCACTCTAAATTCGGCTGGTGGTGGACTTCTGGCTAAACTAACCAGGGATTTCGACCCGGCAATTTTGGTAGTTACGGGTGGAGTTCATGCCACTATGAGACCGGCAGAATGCCTTGGTTACAGTGACATTGTGGTCCGAGGCGAGGGTGAGGAGGCTTTTTGCGAAATTGTCCAGGGCAAGGAGTTGAGCCGTATCAAGGGTGTTTCGTATAAGAGAGAGGGCGAAATTATCCATAATACGCCAAGAGAGCGTATAGAAAATCTGGACGCCTTACCCTTTCCAGCTCACCATCTTTTCCGAATGGAGAAATATAAGGCGTTCCCTGCCTGGGGGATTATGGCCTCCCGGGGTTGCCCTTTCGACTGCATATTTTGTTGCTCACCGCAAATGTGGGGCCGACGTGTGAAATTCAGGAATCCATCCAACGTTGTCGATGAAATAGAGTATTTACATCGTGATTTTGGCATCCGGCACATTAATTTTTTTGATGATGCCATAAACATTTCGACACCTTGGGTGATACAGTTATGCGACGACATAATGAAAAGAAACCTGCATAATGAGATGAGTTTCAGTGGTATGATTAGAGCCGACAAACGGCTTGTCTCGCCAGAGCTTTTGCAGAAGCTTGGTGAGGCAAACTTCACTGGTGTTGGCTTGGGAATCGAGAGTGGCTCATCGAGAATCTTGAAGTCAATAAGCAAAGCACTGACCCTGGATGAGGCTAAAAACACTATAAAAATGGTACGGAGCTCTAATATCAGAAGATTGAAGGGGTTCTTTATGGTGGGAAACTGGGACGAGACCGTAGGCGATATATTTAATACCTGGCGCTTTGTCCTGTTCAATAATATCCAACCGGCATTCTCTATCTGCACTCCTTTTCCCGGCACCCGTTTCTATGACCAGCTAAAAGACCACGGCTATATTGTTAACGAACCTGACTGGAGTAATTTCAATCAGTATACGCCTATCGCCCGAACCAACAAGATGTCAAAGTTTGGTATCTTCGTTGTTTTTTGTTTTGCCATTCTCCTGCAATTTGCCTTCTCTTTCACGAGGGGGGGAAACGCTGGCCATACGGCTTCTAAAATAATCTATCATTCCTTGGATACGGTTAAAATGTTTGTTGCCCGACTGGCCAAGCTCGGGCATAAAGCCCCTACCGTTAAGTTATGATGGAAGGATTACCACTCTGTACGGTGGATGAATAGAAAGGGAGTACTTATGGGCAAGGTAGTCATATTTGGTATTGATGGTGGCTCGATGAGGCTGATAGAGCAATGGCAGGATGAACTGCCCAATTTGAAAAGGATAATGCAAAACGGGGTATATGGTGAGCTGGAGTCCACCTTCCCCCCGATAACCTGCCCCGCCTGGCCCGCTATGTTCACCGGAAAGAACCCGGGCAAGCTCGGGATGTACGAGTTTACCCGGTACATGCCTCAAGCGGAGCCGAAGTTCCGCACCAACAACTCCCTGGATTATTCGTCCTCAGCCATATGGAAGATACTAAATGACTGGGGTAAGAGGGTGGGGCTGCTTAATCTGCCCATGACCTTTCCCCCGCAAAAGATAGACAGCTTCATGGTGTGCGGTCTTGGCTCGCCGGACGTGATGAAGGCAAACTGTACCTATCCTCCTGGCCTCCAGAGGAGACTCGACAAAGTAGTGGGGGGGTATGAGATACACCCCTTAGTGTTGCTGGGTCTTCCGGGAAGGGAGGAACAGTATATTAAAGCCTTCGATGAGATACTTGTGAAGAGGGAGAAGGCCGCCAGCTACCTGATGGCAAATTTACCCTGGGACTTATTTGTTTGTGTTTTCTATGTCTTGGATTCAGTGCAGCATTATTTCTGGCATCACATGGACGATAGCCACAGCCTGCCGGGGGATAAGAGATACCGGGATGTAATCAAGCATTTCTACATAAAGGTCGACGGTGCTATCGGCCGGCTGCTGGAGAAAGTCCCTGAAGGGACGAATATACTGGTAGTTTCCGACCACGGGTTCGGACCAGCACACGGCACATTTGCGGTCAATACGTGGCTAGAAAAAAATAATTTTCTAAAGCCTAGGGATAAGATTCATCGGAGGGCCAATGCTACCCTGCTCTGGATAAGGGATTTTCTCCTGGCTCACCTGAGCCCGAGCTTGGTTCGGCTGGTTACTAAATTTCTCCCGCTTGCAATCGTCAAGAGGTTAACCGTTAGCGAAGCGTTAGCAGATAATATGAGGGCAGTATACGACAGTATTGACTGGTCCCGAACTAAAGCCTACGGAATGGGTATGCAAGGTATGATATACATCAACCTCAAGGGAAGGGAGCCGTGGGGAATAGTTGAGCCGGGTCGAGAATATGAGTCGGTCAGGGATGAGATTATCACCAGACTTAGACAGATGACTGACCCGGAAACCGGTAAATCAGTAGATATCCAGATATTTAAGAAAGAGGAGGTTTACGAAGGGCAGTATTTTAAGTCAGCTCCAGACATCGTCTACAGAATAGCGAGACATCCTCAGAGAACCTCAATAGGGGATAAAGTAGAGTGGTGTGCACCAAACCTCTCTGGCTGGCATGTCCCACAAGGCGTATTTATGGCCTGGGGGCCGGACATTAAACGCAGCGGGCAGAAGCTGACCGGTCTAAGGATATACGACATTGCCCCCACCATCCTGCACCTGTTTGCAATCCCTGTGCCCAGGGATATGGATGGCAGGGTGCTGACCGAGGTTCTCAAGGAGGATAGTGAGCCGGGGCAAAGGGAAGTAGCCTATCAGGACGTTGACTACGAGGCGGAGAGAATCAGGCGTAAGGTCAGGGAGCTAAAGAGGTTGAATGAGCTTTAGCCATAGCTTCGTTTTGCGATTAACCGGCGTGTAATTATCAAATGCTTAGATATATCCGAACCATACTGGACTACATCAAGAGTCCCCTGTACCGTAACTCGCTCTTCCTGATGGGCCAGGTATTGGCTAGAGCCGGGCTCAGCCTTGTCTTCTGGGTAATCGTTGCCAGGTTTTATTCCGAGACAGAGGTAGGCTGGGGGTCGGCGATAGTATCAGCGATGGGGCTTCTGGTGCTGCTGAGTGTGCCGGGCTTTAATGCTTCACTCGTTCGTTTCCTGCCCAAAGCGGAGCGGCCTGCGGACATGATTAATTCCTGCCTTACCCTGGGCGGGATTATTGCGGTGATTCTGGCGGCAATCTTTATTGCTGGTCTGGATATCTGGTCACCGGCCCTAGGCTTCATCGGTAAGAATATAATTTTCTCCCTTGCCTTTATCTTCTTCGTTGTTCTTATGACGCTTTCATCGATGATAGACTCCGTCTTCGTCGCCAGGAGAAGGGCGGAGTTTGTCCTGATTAGAGTCATCATAATGTTGCTGCTAAGGCTCCCCTTACCCATTTTTCTCGCTCTCTTCTTCCGTGCCTTCGGTATCGCCGCCTCGTGGGGCATCGCGGTTGCCGTTACCTTTGTTGTTTCCATATTCCTCTTTATGCCCCGGGTTCAAAAGCAGTATCAGCCCATCCCCGGGCTGAACCTGGGCATAATCGGCAACATGTGGCGATATTCTGCTGGTAGCTACGTCGCCTCCCTATTTGGGTCGCTGCCTACATTCATTTTGCCCATAATGGTAGTTAATCTGCTGGGAGCAGAGCAAAATGCCTATTTCTATATGGACTGGATGATAGCCGGCCTGCTCTTTAACATCCCTATGGCCACATCCCGCTCTCTATTTGCTGAGGGCTCTCATTTTGAGGACAAATTATGGGTCAATGCTGGTAGATCCCTCAAGTTCGTTTTCCTGTTACTAGTCCCGGCTGTTGTCTTGATATTACTCTTGGGCCATTGGCTTCTTCTCCTCTTTGGTGAGGCCTATTCCGTAAATGGTCTGCTGCTACTAAGAATCCTGTGTGTGTCTAGTGTGTTTATTGGGGTAAACAGGGTTTATACTACCATTCTGCGCGTTGAGGACAGGATAAAAGAGCTGGTGCTCATTTTTGCTTTCCAGGCGGCTGCGGTGCTGCTGGGTAGTTACTTCGTTATTCCGGCAGTGGGTATAGTCGGTATTGGCTACGTCTGGCTTGCCGCCCAGGGGGTAGTCAGCATTTATGCCATTTTTGCTATGGTGCTGTCTTATCGCAAGAGATTGGTTTTTCAGTAAATGCTCAAAACCCTGCCAGGCTTCCAGGCGAAGGCCAGCGAAAGTTTCCCGGTTTGAGTTCTGCTTGAACCTGTGATATTATGAATTCTCAGCATCGGTACACTTGGTGGTTACCCTTAATGAGGCTGAGGATGATACGATGAGGATAAGACTTCAAAGTGAGCTACTGCTCCTGAACATACTGGCAATTTTGCTTATCATTGTCATTAGCTTCTTTCCTTCCAGCGTTCTGCGCATAATCCTTGGGTTGCCCTTTGTGCTCTTCTTCCCTGGCTATACGTTGGTAGCCGCTCTCTTCCCCAGAAGAAGCCCCCTGGACAGCATTGAAAGGGTAGGTTTGAGCTTCGGGCTCTCCATTGCGGTGGTTCCACTTATTGGCCTTATCCTCAACTACACCCCCTGGGGCATTAGACTCTACCCGGTTCTGGTTTCTCTGGTTATCTTTATCCTTGGCACCTCAGTAGTCGCCTGGTATCGACGGCGGAGACTGCCAGAGACGGAGAAGTTTACCGTTTCCTTGAGTTTGAGTCTGTCTCCCTGGAAGAGTCAAAGTCTGGCTGACAAGGTTCTATCTATTCTTCTCATTGTGGCGATAGCGGGGGCCATCGGGACTCTGGGCTATGTTATGGCTACCCCGAAAGTCGGGGAAAAGTTTACCGAGTTCTACATTTTGGGGCCGAAGGGTCAGGCGGAGGATTATCCCAGGGTGGTGGTGATGGGGAAGGAACAGACGGTGATAGTAGGCATTGTCAACCGGGAGCATGTGCCAGTAAGCTACCGGCTCCGGGTGAGCTTAGACGGCGTAACGAACAATGAGGTGGGCCCACTGCTGCTGGGGCATGAGGAAAAGTGGGAGAAGTCAGTAAGTTTTACCCCCGTTAAGGTCGGAGACAAGCAGAAGCTGGAGTTTTTACTGTACCGGGGTGACGAAAGTGAGCCTTATCTGGAGCCGCTTCACTTGTGGATTGATGTCAGCGAGCGCCGGTGAAGGTTGCGGTTACTTCAGGGTTCGATTTGTTGCTTCCTTCCCCATTTTGTTTACAACGGCAGATGTGTTGATTGAAATCGGCATACGAGCGGAAATACCGATATGAAATGTATCATCATGGCCGGTGGGTTTGGTACCCGGCTCTACCCGCTCACTATTGGTCGGGCCAAGGCGCTGTTTGAGTATGAAGGGAAGCCCCTGTTGACCTACCTGGTTGATAAGGTGCCCCGGGAGATAGACATTTTAGTCTCCATCAACGTAAGATTTGCCGCCGATTTCCAGAGATGGCAGCAGGGCGTTAATCGGGAAGTGGAGTTTTGTGTTGAAGAGGAGCGTACTGATGAGCAAAAGAGAGGAGCGGTTAGCGCGCTGAACTTTTGGATTGAGGATAAAGGTATCACTGAAGACGTCCTGGTCTTGGCCGGTGATAACTACTTTGAGTTTGACCTGTCTGACTTCATTGCTGCCTACAACGGTAAGAATACGCTGGTAGCTATCTACGATATCGGTGACCAAAGGGGAGCCAGCCAGTTTGGGGTGGTTACGTTGCAGGGTTACCGAATAGTCCAGTTTGAGGAAAAGCCAGCCAACCCTGCCTCCAGTCTGATTGCTACCGCTAGCTACATCTTGCCACCACGCGTGTTCCCGAACCTGGCGCAATACTGCTCCGAGGGCAGGCGGGATAATCTGGGTGAATTTATATCTTACCTCATAACCATCGACGAAGTCCATGCCCATACGTTTGCTGGACCGTGGTTTGATATCGGGAGTGAGCCGGATAAGTTGACTTAGTACGAAAATTGAGGAGAGTTGTCCGGTGGACAACGAATAAGGGTCGGCTATGCTGGATAACGAGGCCAAGCACTGGAACGAGGCTGCCAAGCAGTGGCTCCGCAGGAGTAGCGCTAATAAAATCCTGGCTGAGCACAAGAGAAAGACCTATCTCGGTCTGCTAGCAAGGTGGGCTGAGGTGAGCAACAGCCGGCTGATTTTAGAGACCGACCTTTTTGCTGAGGCCTTCGGGGCAGAGCAGTTCTTGTTTGATGTGGCCGAAGCCAACGGCAAAGTAGTGGGCGTTGATATCTCAAGTGAAGTTATCGCCCGGGCGAAAGCACAAGCTGAGCACCATGGGGTGGACGCAACCAAATACCTGTGCGGTGATGTCAGGCATCTCCCTTTCCGGAATGATTCCTTCGACCTGATTATTTCCATCTCTACTCTAGACCACTTTCGTCGCGAGATGGATATTGAAACTGCCATAAGGGAACTAGCACGGGTTCTCCAGATGGGTGGCACCCTTATTCTTACCCTGGACAATAAGAGCAACCTGACTTATCCTCCCTACATTCTTATCCGTCTCTGGATGCGACTTGGACTGGCCCCGTATTTCATCGGGAGAACTCTTTCTCTCAGAAAGCTAAGAGATGTCCTTGAGGAAAGCGGGTTTGATGTGGAAGAAAGTACCGCTATCTTCCACTATCCCCACCCTGACTGGCTGGTGAGGTTGCTGGAGTATTCTCTACGCCGACTGAGCAGAGGCAGGCTCGATAGCGCCATCAGCAGGTGCCTGGAAGGCCTTGACCGCTTGGAAGGGAAGAGGAGCCAGTACTTGACCGGACGCTACATTGCGGTCAAGGCGGTGAAGAGAGAGATACCTTGAGTACACTGATTGGTGTGACCATCGATGAGGGTTCTCAGCTTCAGGGATACCTGGTGATAGATTCTACGGTCAATGGTAGCAGTTGCGGTGGAGTGAGGATGGCAACTGACCTTTCACCGGGTTTGCTGGCTAAACTTGCCCGGGTAATGACCCTGAAGTATGGCTTTGTGGGACTACCGGTCGGTGGCGCTAAGGCCGGGATTATTGGGGACCCGGAAATGCCTCAAGAAAGGAAGCGGGAAATCCTGCAGAACTTCGGGCGGGCACTCAGGCCCTTCTTGCAGACCAGGAGCTATCTTCCCGGTGGCGACCTGGGGGTAAGCGATGATGACATCGGACTCATGTCCAATTCCATCGGACTCAAGGTTCCACCCAGACACCTCACCTGGAAGTTGTCCGGGTTTTACACCGGTATCACCGTATTTGCCGTGGCTACTGCTGCTGCCCGACACATTGGGCTGGACTTGACTCAAGCTAAGGTGGCCATCGAAGGTTTTGGTAGTGTCGGCACCTCAGCGGCCCAGGCATTCTGGGAACATGGCATCAGGGTAGTGGCTGTTTCCACCAGCCAGGGGGCGGTCTATGACCGGGAGGGTCTTGATGTTGAGGAACTCGTCAAGCTTTATCATAGGGTAGGTAGTCAGGCGGTCAATTTGTTCCCCCGGGGAGAACACATAGATAAGAGGCTGCTGCCAGAACTGGACGTGGATATATTTTGTCCCTGTGCTCAACATCACAGCATTGACCGGGATAACGTCTCTAAAGTACCAGCGAGGATAATCAGCCCCGGGGCGAATCTTCCGATAACCGGGGAGGCGGAGCAGACCTTGTTTCAAAGGGGAGTTCTTTGCATTCCTGACTTTGTCGCCAACTGCGGTGGCGTCCTGGGAATTTCTATAAAGCGCACTGGACTTAAAGAAGGCTACATCAGAAGCTTCCTTGAACAGAAAATCGGCGGGCAAGCTGTGGCAATAGTAGAGGCCGCGGAGAAAGACAACATCCTGCCGAGAATATATGCTGAGGGAATTGCCGAAGCGAGGTTTCTCAGGGTAAAGGCAGCCGCTGAGAAGAGGACTATCACTGGCAAAGCTTTTAATCTCGCCTTGCGGCTGTATCGAAGTGGGGTCATCCCTTACTGGCTGGTAACCCCCATTGCTCCCCGGTATTTTAAGACCAGGTTTAGATAAACAAGTAAGGCGGAATGGCTCGGCTAAGGTCATTGCCTGTGGTCTGGTGCTTCACATATTCACCCTCGGAATCTCTTGGAAATCAGCATCCAGGCTATCTTGATGCCGTCTTTGATACGGTTAAGTTTGGCCTGGCCCCCTCGCCGTCGGTAATAAATAGGCACTTCAGCGATGCGGTATCTCTTCTTGGCTATCTCCGTGAACAGTTCGGCTTCGAACTGAAAACCAGTGGCCGATAGATTTAGAGTTGGGACGATCTCTCCCCGTAGTCCCCAGTAGCCGGTACAGAGGTCACTTATCCTGGTTCTATAGAGGATAGTGGCCATCAAGGTGAGCAAGAAATTACCTACCATATTTAGTGGTTTAATCGCGCCTTTTTCCCGGCGCCCCTTCAACCTGGAGCCGATGATGACCGGACAGCCCTGGCGCAGGACCTCGACCATTTCTGGAATGTAGGTGGCGGGATAAGTAAAATCGGCATCCAGCATAAATATGAAGTCGGCCTTAACTTCCTGCAGAGCCGTTCTCACTGCCCGGCCTTTACCTCTCCTCGGCTCGACGATAACCCGAGCCCCCTTTTCCTGGGCAATCTCCCTAGTCCGGTCGCGGCTGTTACCGTCCACTACTAGCAGGTCGACTTGATACCCGTCCCTCTGCAGAGTTTGCCAGGGTATTTCATCAATGACTTTGCCTATGTTCATTTCTTCGTTCAGGGCCGGCAGGATGATGACAAGGTTACCGTGTTTCATTTTCTCGTCCACGTCTTAATATACTTACCCGGGGAGTAGTGGTTTGTTACTGGTGGTTAGGACGCTTCTGATTCTACTCTAGGATGTGGGAATTATACCCCGACGCGGCCGAACAAAGCAATACCGAGGGTAGGTTGAAATGGCAGGTTAGCTTTATCTATAATCGTACCATATAGACCGAAACAGGGTGGTTCGAGCAATGCGTAGTTGGTTTCAATCTGATTACCTGAAGCTAGCCCTGATACTGGCGTTCGCTTTTTATCTGGCTTTTATTCCCCATCAGGGTTATCCTTACCCGGTCCATGTCGATGAGTGGACGCACTGGGCGTGCTCAAACGAATTGATAACTAATGGCGGAACCGAGAGCCTTACCAGCCCCTTTTCCGGAGGCAAACCCGTGTGGAATCAGAGGGTTGAGCTCGGGTTTCATCTGTTTTGGGGCATTTTCCATCAGGTTACCGGCATACCCTGGCTGGTCATTATTAAATACTTCCCGGCCATCATCTTCATGCTCACTATACTGTCGGTTTTCTTGCTGGGCCGCAGAGAGGGATTCGGTTGGGAATCGTCTCTGCTCGCCTGTCTGGTGCCAACTACCGTGGGAATCCTGGGACCCGGCTTCCTGGTGCCAGTGGCTCTGGGCATGGTCTTTATCCCCCTTTCCCTCTTTGTGGCTTTTAATCTCCGGGGGATACGGTCGTACTTAATGTTATTTATCTTTACCTGTTTTCTGGTGGTGACGCATGCGGCCACGGCCGTAGTTCTGGCTATTATCCTTCTTCCCTTTATCCTGCTTAATATTAGGCGGGACTTCAAGCATAGTGTGGGGCTTACCACGGTACTGGTAATCCCGTTTGTTGGCCCCTTCCCCTGGATTTTTCGCGTGTTGCTCTTCAAGATGGGGTCATTATTCGTGCCCCAACCTCTCCCGCAGCACGTCAGTATACCGCTGAGTTTTGCCTCCTACGGTTATCTTCCCTGCGCTCTCTTCGCGGTTGGCGTTTTCTCCCTGATATGGAAGGGTGGCCACAAGAGCTATGGGCTGGCCTTTGGTGCAGCGGTGCTGCTGGCCGTGGTCTTGCTCTTTGTTGAGTTGCACTACGGGGTATCCCTGGTGTATCTCCGCGGGTTTGTGCATTTACAGCTGGTGATGGGCATAGTTGCCGGGGCGGGACTATGGTGGTTGCGGAGAACCAGATTGTCGGCCTATCTAGCTTCACGGCTCAAGCCGGCCTTTCTCAGCAATAATTTTGGCAATATCGCATGCCTGGTTGTTATTGTCCTCACGCTGGCGCTAACGGTTCCCGCCCGTCTGGATATCCCCTATTATCATATGATTGGTGAGAAAGATTATGAGGCCTTTGTCTGGATAGGTAAGAATGTCGAAAAGCAGTATGATAAAGCGATTCTTGACCCCTGGAAGGCGACCGCCTTTACTGCCATCACGGGACGCAGGGTGTACTCCAGGATACTCATGGCGCCAGACCAGAAGGATAATCAGGCTTATGAGTTCCTCGAGGGAGATTGCCAGGACACCCGTTTCCTGAAGAAGAAACGCATTTCTATCGTCTATACCCGGAAGGGTTGTGATAATCCTGACCTGGTGAAGCTGAGGAAGCGTGTCTATCTGCTGAAGTCGCCGGCCTCTCGTTCAGCGGGTAAACATTAGGGGAAACGGTAGGTGGTGCCGTACTTTGGTTGTTACCCTTTCACCGGCTACTATGCTGAATTGCCGTGTGGTATGGGAGGGACCGCCGATTGTCCCCGACATAGTAAGGGGCACGGATACAAGATTGTGTCCGTGCCCCTATCTTCTTCCCGTGACGGTTCTAGTTAAGCCATACGCCTTGTCCACCACCATATCAGGACTGCGGCGGCGATTATCACTACAGCGCCAATGATCCCGAGAACCAGCCAGTTAACTGCTGGTGCCGGCGCCGGTGCAGGTGGTGGCGGTGGTGGTGGCGCTGGAGCCGGCGCTGGCGCTGGTGCCGGTTTCGGTGCCGGTGGTGCCGGTGGTGCCGGTTTCGGCTCCGGTTTAGGTTCTGGTTTTGGTGCCGGTGGCGGTGCCGGTGGCGGTGCTGGCGCCGGTTTTGGTGCCGGCGGGAGCTTTCCTAGGATGGCAAACGGCGTAAAGTGACTCACCTTGGCACTAATTTTATTAATTCTAGCATTGACCGTGCTCTCCAGGAACACCCACTTTTTGTCTGCTTCCACCCAGTAGGCCAGCGACAAATTCTCTTCGCTCTCACCTTCCGGTATGTCCGCTTTCTTATAATTAAAGGCCATGTTTATTGGTGGGTCAAAGGTAGCCCCACTGGGCAGGCACTCGTAAGCAGGGCCGACCAAAGCGTAGCCGGGAGGAGGAGGAGGCGTGCTCAAAACGATGATCTCTATGTTTCCCAACGGATTGCCGTC
>SDBU01007833.1_pt1 | contig 12242 bp, 15 predicted proteins | sample 2277071 | NCBI WGS metagenome assembly SDBU01 (sample SAMN10397929, study PRJNA504765) | marine sediment metagenome | isolation source: marine sediment core GS08_GC12, 126 cmbsf | place: Arctic Ocean: Gakkel Ridge, Loki's castle | collected 2008
TGGAACAGAAGCGGCAATATTTAGCCTCAATGGGCCATTATATTAGAAAGCTGAATCAAGCCTATTTTGCCTTTTATGGCACCTATGCTGATAGGCCAACCTCAATTAGCCCCATCGGGCTTGAGTTAAAGGAGCTAAGAAATCAAAGTGCCTCATTGAAGGATTTCCTAAACACAGTCGCCGTGATGACCAGTCGTCAGGACCTAAGAGACAGTATTAAATGAAAAAAGCCACTGGGGAAGCCATTCATTAACCTCATTGTGCGAGTTGCGCAAGGGACTCAGGGTTTGCTAAACTGGGATTGTATGTGGGCCGCTAACTCAACTGGCAGAGTAGCTGACATGACAGCTGCCAGCTTAGAGCCGATAAAAAACTGGGGAGGTTAGTTGCCATGAGGTTTAGCGCTCGCGACGACATCGTTTCGCTTACCCTTCTCAATCCCTTTGACCGTTTTGACGACGGCCGCCCCAAGATTCCCGATGCTCTCCTAGAGCAGATGAAGCTGATCTCCTTAGAAGAGGCATGGTCGGTTCTGTCGCGGAAACACGGCTATGACTATCAGTTCGGAGGGAACTGGGTCAATCTGCATCCCGACCGCGTTATGGTCGGACGGGCCTTAACTGCCACCATGGTGCCAATTCGCCCCGACCTGAGGGATGTCGTAAACGCCCAAGGAGAATGTGAGGGACGGCACGGGGAGACAAGGCAACTGGTTAATCCAAAGCGTGGTAGAGAAAGATGGGGTTGCGGTTAACCCATTCAGCAAAGTAAAGTATGGGACCTTTGTTGGAGATAATATGGCCACTGGTGTCGCGGGACAAGGAGGAGCTGGATTGGTCATTGATGGGGGCATACGTGACCCGGGGGGACTGTATGATGTGTCTAACATCAACGTGTTCTGCTGCGGCCTTGACTTCACCTCTCTCAGAGATATAACATTGATCAGCCTGAGTGGTCCAACTCGGATAGGTCCGGCCACCGTCTTGTCTGGGGACGTGCTGCTGGCGACAACGGTAGGGGTGATTTTCACCCCACCTCACCTGGTCGAGGAGGCGGTCACGGCTCTTAAGTAACTAGAAAGGTTGAAGGGTTGAAGGGTTGGAGGGTTAGAGGTATGAAACTGAACACGAAGGCTTTTGAGTTATGTAACGGGAAATACCGAAGCTTGCTTGAATTAGCCCAGACGATGGGAATATCACAAGACCTAATTTACCGGGTGAGGAGAGGTTAGCGTGGCATCCACGAAAGGTTCATTATTGGGGCAACAAAAGCCTTTCCCGGATATAAACTTGATGACCTTTTCTATGTTGACTCAGAGAAAAGCCAGAATGAATGAGGGGCAAGTAGTATGCGTGCTTATATAATCAGAAGACTACTGGCACTGATACCCACCTTGCTCCTGGTGAGTATGATGGTCTTCTTCATGATACGCGTGCTCCCAGGCGACATAGTAGACGCGATGATGATAAGCGCTGGATCCGCAGGAATCGACAGAGCTATGGTTGAGCACGAACTGGGGCTGGATGCACCAGCACTTGTCCAGTATGGACGCTGGATAGGAGTTATCCCCCAGATGGATGGCAGTTTCAGTGGTATTCTTCAAGGCGACCTGGGGGCTTCCTGGTGGAGACCGTCCTCCGTGGCCGAACTAGTGGCCGCCAAGTGGCCAGTGACCCTTGAACTTGGCCTCATGGGTCTAATAATATCCCAACTAATAGCCTTGCCTATAGGTATATATTCAGCGTTACGGCAGGATAGCTGGGGTGACTATATCGGCCGTAGCTTTGCCATATTGTGTATCTCCCTCCCTGCTTTCTGGCTGGGGACAATGGTAATAGTCTTCCCCTCAATATGGTGGGACTACATGCCGCCCATAATGCTCATCCATTTTACTGATGACCCAATGGGTAATCTGAGAATGTTCATAGTCCCAGCTATCGTTCTGGGCATGACTATTTCGGGAATGACCATGAGAATGACCCGCACCATGATGCTGGAGGTGCTGAGGCAGGATTATATCAGGACGGCCTGGGCAAAGGGGCTCAGGGAGAGGGTAGTTGTCCTGAGGCATGCCTTGAAGAACGCGCTAATCCCGATAATTACCATAATAGGAATAGAGGTGCCGATTATGATTGGGGGCACGGTTATTATAGAGGAGATATTTTCCCTGCCCGGGATGGGCCGCCTAATAATAGAGGCTACCTTTAACAGAGACTACCCGCTAATTAGTGGAATAATGGTCGTTCTTGCAGTCGCCGTAATGTTAATCAATCTAGTGGTTGACCTAACCTATGCCTATCTAGACCCCAGGATTCATTATAGATAAAGGAAAAAAATGGCCAAGGGTACGACAGATACATCATCAGAGATGGCAGACGAGAGGAAGAGACACTCCTTCTTGGTCGATTTTTTGATAAGGCTGGTAAAGGAGAAGCCACTGGGTGCCGTAGGTGGAGTTATAACCCTGCTCCTGCTGCTCACCGGCATTTTTGCTAACTTCATAGCCCCCTATGGAGTGAATGAAGTTCATATGGGGGATTTACTGGCTCCACCATCAGCCCAGTACTGGCTGGGCGCGGATAGCTTGGGGCGAGACGTTCTCTCTCGTGTCATCTTCGGGGCTCGTGTCTCAGTGGTTATCGGTTTGGCTGCCACTACTCTGGCTACGATTCTCTCTTTAATTATAGGTCTTGCGTCCGGCTACATCGGCGGTAAACTTGACCTGATAGTGCAGAGGTTCACTGATGGCGTTATGTCCATGCCCTTCCTAGTGCTTCTTATAGTCTTAGTCGCTATCATTGGACCAGGCATGTGGCAGCTAATTGTTGTTTTGGGGCTAACAACTGGTATCATCGGGTCTAGGATAATAAGGGGTGCTGTCATCGGCATTAAAGAGAATGTCTATGTGGCGGCGGCGGAGGCTATTGGCTGTTCTACCACCAGAATACTTTTACGGCATATCCTGCCCAATATTATGGCACCCACAATTATGCTATTTACCATACGGGTGCCGAACGTGATTCTGGTTGAGGCTGCCTTGAGCTTTCTCGGCTTTGGTATCCCTCCTCCGGCTCCGAGCTGGGGAGGTATGCTTAGTGGCATGGGACGCGTCTATATGTTCCAGGCGCCGTGGATGGTTGTATGGCCTGGCCTAGCTCTGGCTAGCGTGGTATATGGTATAAATATGTTTGGCGATGCAGTGAGAGACTTATTGGACCCGAGGTTGAGGGGCGGCGGCGGGCGCTATGGGGCGAGAGCGAAAAAAGAAGCCGCCTTAAAAAAGTGAGCCCAGCCCTCCAGAAGGATTGACAAAACAATGAAAGAAAACTATACTAAAAGTAATTTACTAATAAATGAGAAACCTTGTGGATTGAAGGAGGTCTAAAAGATGTGAGCGTAAATGAAATCAGTAATAATTAAGGATTGGTTATTAAAAACGAAAGAGAGGAGATAAAATGAAGAGGAAAATCTTGTGGTTCGGGTTGAGCTTCTTAATGGTGGCCGCTTTAGTGTTGGCCTCTTGTGCTGAGGCAGTACCAGGCGAGGAAGAGGAGGAAGAGGAGGAGGAGGAAGAGGAAGAGGAGGATTTGCCACAATATGGTGGCACGCTCACTATTTTCAGCGCATGGATGAACAAAGAGCCACCAGGTCCGGACATAAAAGGTGGTAATACGGAGCAAATGATGTTTCAGTTCCCCATCCTCGAGATGCCACTTCAGGGTGACTTTGAGACGTTTGGGCCTAGGGGCACCGATGAATTTGCATTTGAGGTCCGTACGTCTATCCCCGAGCAGTTCTTGTCAGGCCTCCTGCTCGAAAGTTGGGAGGTTAGTGTCGACAAGATAGTCTGGCACGTCCGGCCGGGAATTATGTGGCAGGATAATCCCTACCTAGGTTTCGATTTCGAACCCAGGGAACTTACTGCCGCGGATATGGTTGCTGACCTACTCGACTTCAGGGCGTCCCCAGCGGGGGGGCCGAGGCTCGATGGATTTGCCGGGGACATATACGCTACGGATAAGTACACTCTTGTTATTGAATTCACTAACTTCACCATTAACTGGATATACCTCATTGGCTATGAGGACCGCAACATGTACTCTCCACCTGAAATGCAAGTTGCCGGTGCTGATGTATGGATGAATCAGGTTGGCACCGGACCATTTATGATCAAGGAGTATGCCGTTGGTTCTCATATGACCTATGTAAAGAACCCCAATTACTGGAAAACAACGCCCATCGACGGCGTGGAATATGACTACCCGTTTGTAGATGAGCTGATACAGCTCATCATTGTCGATGAGACTGCCCAATTGGCTGCCCTGCGGACGGGAGCGATTGACTTCTTTTACATGGTGCCCTCCCTACACTGGGACAGCCTCGACAGTCTACAGCCTGAGCTTTTAAGTAACAAAGTTTTTGGGTCTTATGGAAAGACCATATGGTTAAATACCACCGAACCACCTTTCGATAACTTAGAAGTTCGGCGAGCTATGATGATTGGCACCGACTTGAGAGCCTTCGCTTTGCTTGAGACCAAGGAGCCAGCACCAGTACCCTGGTTTCCGATTTTTGCGGGGTATCCCGACCCTCCTTTCACCCCAATGGAAGACCTGCCCGCGTCAATTCAAGAGCTATATGACTATGACCCAGCGAAGGCAAAGCAGATGATTATTGATGCTGGTCACCCCGATGGCTTTACGGTAGATTTTCATACGACAAGCGGATCCTTGCCGCTAGATCGAGCCTCTCTGATTGAATACCAGTGGGCTAAGATTGGCGTTGAGGTTGACATACGCGTATATGACTTAACTGGCTTTGCCAAGCTAGTTTACAAACCATGGCCATATACTGGAGCCGCCGACGGTTTACTGGAAACGGCCAATCTAATTTTATCGCTAGAGTCAGCTGTAACGGGTCAGTGGAAGAATGCTTCTGTGTTTTCGGATGAGTATTATGACGGACTGCTAGCCGAGATAGTGGCTACGATAGATGTCGCTGAGCGAAACCGCCTTAGTAAGGAGGCAGGCATATATCTAGCGGGGCAGATGTTCACTATACCTACCAACGTTCCGCCGGAAGCAACCTATTGGTGGCCGTGGGTAAAGAATTACTATGGCGAGATTAACGTCGCAGACTGGGAGGGTTTCGCCCCCTTCATGGCCACAGTCTGGATTGACGAGGACCTGAAGACAGAGATGGGGTATTAGGTAGCAGCACTACTTATATATTCCCACCCAAGGAAGGGGGCCAGGCATCTTTTACGGCCCCCTTCGGGGTTTCAGTTAGGTAACTAGGATGTTTCCTAATGGAGGCATAGAAGGGTCTTACAGCTATGAGCGTATAAAGCTGAGCTGTAAAACAAGGAGGGTTTCTGGGTTTAACAGCTGACATGACAGCTGTCAGCTTAGAGCCGATAAATAACTGAGGAGGTTATATACCATGAGGTTTAGCGCTCGAGACGACATCGTTTCACTTACCCCTCTCAATCCCTTTGACCGTTTTGACGATGGCCGTCCCAAGGTTCCCGATGCTCTTCTAGAAGAGATGAAGCTGGTCACCTTAGAAGAGGTGTGGCAAGTTCTGTCGCGGAAACACGGCTATGATTATCAGTTCGAAGGAAACTGGGTCAACCTGCACCCCGACCGCGTTATGGTCGGACGGGCCTTAACTGCTACCATGGTGCCAATTCGCCCCGACCTGAATGATGTAGTAAATGCTCACGGGAAACGCGAAGGGCGGCCCGATCACCAAAGCGTGTGGGTGACAGACAGAGTGGTAGAGGGGGATGTGATCGTTGTTGATCTGTTCGGCAAAGTGAAGAAGGGGACCTTTGTTGGAGATAATATGGCCACTGGTGTCGCGGGACAAGGAGGAGCTGGATTGGTCATCGATGGGGGCATACGTGATGTGGGGGGAGTGTCTAGCGTTCCCAACATCAACGTGTTCTGCCGTGGCTGTGACCCTACGTCTTTGCGGGATGTTATGCTGATCAGCCTGAATGCTCCAACTCGGATAGGTCAGGCCACCGTTTTGCCTGGGGACGTGGTGTTGGGGACAACGGAAGGGGTGTATTTCATCCCACCTCACCTGGTCGAGGAGGTGGTCACGACTTCCAAGGAGGTCCGCCTTAAGGATGAATTTAGGATACAGCTGCTGCTAGAAGGGAAGTACACTGCAGCACAAATTTATCCTGTGTGGGATGACCCTGTTGAGACCGAATTTCAGGAGTGGCTCAAGAAGCGTCAGGGTTAACCTAAGAACCAAATCAGGTTCCAAGAATTGATGAACTGAATTTCGTGAGGTACAGAGCTAGGGAAAAGATAGTTGGCAAGATGAATAACTATTCCCGCATATCGGTAATCTTTAATTCCGATATGCGGGTTGTTATTTTCCCATGGTCTTTATTGAAGTGGAGACCGACGAGGGAATTACCGGGCTGGGAGAATCTCTCTTATCCCATGGTAATGACATCGTAGAAGCACTTCATGCCCGACACGTTTTCCCCAGGGAAGATATACAAGAAAAAATCGGCAGTAAAGGCTCCCGGTTAGCGTAATCTCCAGCTATATGTTTGAGCTAGTTCAGATAGATTAGTGACGCTATAATAAAGGAGGTTCTAAATGAGCATTTTAACATCATGATCCCTCATCGCGAGTTGAAATGGGAAATGTCGGATCAGATGATTTAATTCGAATCGAAAATCATGTGATACAAGAACCAATACATTATAGCCATTGGTGTCCTCTTCGGAGCATGCCAAATGGGGATTGATGTAGGAGGAGAAAATGAAGATATTGGTATTCAGTGCACATTCTGCTGATTTCTGCTCCCGTTCCGGGGGTACGATTGCCAAGCACGTACGGAAGGGAGACGAGGTACGTGTGGTCGAACTGACCTATGGGGAGCGTTCCGAATCGGGAGGCCTCTACACAGAGGGTTCCACCCTCTCTTTGGAGGAAATCAAGGGTATCCGGCACGAGGAAAGTACGAGCGCTGCATCGATTCTGGGTACAGAGATCCACTTCCTTGACTGGGGCGATCTGAGCTTTGACTATTCGGCGGAGCAGGTCAAGAAGCTGGCTGAGCAGATACGTGCCTTTTGCCCTGACGCGATACTTACGCACCATGGGCCCGATCCGGTCAGTGTAGATCACGACACGACCTGGCATTTGGTGACGCGTGCAGTCCAAATGGCGGCTACTCCCGGGATTGAATCAGACTACCCACCAGTTTCTAACTACCCATCTTCTAAGTCATCTTTGTTCCTTTTCGAGGCCACCCTTCCGCTGACCGACCTGGAGGGCTTTAAACCCGATTTCTACATCGACATCACCGACGTATGGGAGGTGAAACTGGAGGCGATGAAGGCATTTCACCGGGCCCAGGGTTTCCTAGGGTCTTGGTATACGGATCAGGCCAGACTCCGGGCCTTTCAAGCTCGATCCTTGTCGGGGTACTCGGAGATCAAGTACGCAGAGGCGTTCGAGCGTACAAGGCCCTGGGTCGGTGCTCATCTGCCATTGAACGAGCTATAGAACATGCCTCTCGCCATAGTATCAGTGCCAAGAGCAATGAGAGTCAGGATGTCCCATCGCGAGTTGAAATGGGAAATCCCAATTTACATACTGTAAAGGAGGATGTTATCTATGGGAAAAATCGAAAAGAGGCTACTATAGCAGCAGCGCCTTGAAGACAGAAATACTGATGCGAGAGATGAATAATATGACCACTTTACAACTTGGCGGTCGCACATTTGCCTCTCAGGAGGAATGATTATGCTAAAGTTTAGTGCTAATTTAACGATGCTGTTCAAGGAGGTCGATTTTCTGGGCCGCTTTGAGCGGGCATCCAGAGCTGGTTTCAAGGGAGTGGAGTACCTGTTCCCTTATGCATGGGAGAAGGAGGAGCTGGCAGAGAAGTTGGAGAAGCATGGTCTTGAACAGGTATTGCACAATCTCCCGGCTGGTGACTGGGCAACTGGTGAGCGAGGCATTGCGTGCCTGCCCGGGCGGGCGGGAGAATTCCAAGAGGGCGTGGAATTAGCTATCGAATACGCCAAAACTCTAAGGTGTCCGCGCCTGAACTGTCTTGTTGGAATGACTTCCAAGGAGGTACCACCAGAAAAGGTCCGCCAGACACTGGTGGATAATCTTCGATTTGCCGCAACTGCCCTGGAAAAAGAAAACATCCGCTTGCTGGTCGAGCCTCTAAATGACCGAGACATGCCCGGATTTTATCTGGTGCATACACGAGACGCTCTCCATCTGCTTGAGGAAGTTAGCCATAAAAACCTCTGGATTCAATATGATATCTATCACATGCAGATAATGGAGGGTAATCTAACGAAAACCATTCAGGATAACCTGGCTCATATAGCGCATATGCAGCTAGCGGATAATCCGGGACGACACGAGCCAGGAACTGGCGAAATTAACTATACTAACCTATTTCGTTTTATTGATGAGGCGGGATACGATGGTTGGATTGGGTGTGAGTACAATCCTGCTGGTGTGACAGAAGAGGGCCTTGAATGGGTTAAACCTTATCTTAAAAAGGGAGGAAAATAATGGCAAAACTTGGATTTATTGGGGTAGGGATAATGGGCAAGCCAATGGCTAGCCATCTACTCGAGGCTGGCCACACGGTTAATGTTTATGACGTGGACTCGAAGTCTGTTCAGGAGCTAGCTTCGAAGGGTGCAATGGCTTGTAACAGTAGCAAGGAAGTGGCCGAGAAATCGGATATAGTCTTCACCATGGTACCGGATACACCTGATGTGGAAGCTGTTCTGTTTGGCAAGAATGGTGTGGCAGAAGGTGTCAGGGCAGGTTCTATCGTGGTAGATATGAGCTCTATCTCTCCGATTACCACCAAGGAGTTCGCCAAGAAGCTGGCGGAAAAGGACGTGGAAATGCTGGATGCTCCGGTTTCCGGCGGCCAGGTAGGTGCGGAGAATGCCACCCTGTCCATCATGGTCGGCGGTAAACCGGCCGTATTTGCCGAGATCAAGCCCTACTTCGAGCTCATGGGCAAGAACATCGTCCACATTGGTAGCAACGGTGACGGACAGACCTGCAAGGTGGCCAACCAGATAGTGGTCGCCGAGACCATCATGGCCATCAGCGAAGCTCTCCTCTTCGCCTCCAAGGCAGGCGCCGACCCGAGTAAAGTGAGGGAGGCGCTGCTTGGCGGCTTTGCTCAGAGTCGAATCCTTGACCTGCATGGTAAGCGCATGATTGAGCGAACTTTCCAACCGGGCTTTCGCATCCGCCACCAGCAAAAAGACCTGAATAATGCCTTGCAGGGAGCGCGTAGCCTGGGAATGAGCCTGCCCGGTGTCGCCGTAGCCCAAGAACTCTTCAATGCACTGGCTGCTCAGGGCGATAGCAACCTTGACCATTCAGCCCTAGTACTGGCACTGGAGAAGCTAGCCAACCACAAGGTCGCCGGCAATTAAACAAATCTACCAGGATGCTTACTAATTTAGTTGTATCTGGGGGTTTTCTATGAATCTGACCTTTATGCAGTTTCTCCTTGAGTAAATTCTTCAATGCTCGACACCTCCTTTTTGTAGTTATGGTAGGCCACTTTTCGGCTAAAGGTCAGTTTGCCATCGGGACTTTTGTCGGTCTAGGTCACCCGGATGTGACGGAAAGGCTCTCCCGGCTTGGGTTCGATTGGCTCTTAATAGACGGGGAGCATGCGTCCCTAGGCCTCGAGACCATGCAGGTGATGATGCAAGCCATGAATGGGAGTAACTGCACTCCCCTGGTAAGACCACAATGGAACGATATGGTCATTATCAAGCGTGTCCTTGATATCGGCGCCCACGGTGTCCTTGTCCCGTGGGTCAACACGAAAGAGGAAGCAGAATACACTGTGCGTGCCTGTAAGTATCCACCTGAAGGCTTCAGGGGATGCGGGCCAAGGCGAGCGGCACTTTTTGACCCGGATTACGCTAAAACAGCAAATGACGAGATACTCATAATAGTACAGGTAGAAACCAGGCAGGCGGTTAGTAATTTAGACGATATTCTATCTGTGAAGGGGATAGACGCGTACTATATTGGGCCAAATGATTTGTCCCAAAGCTTCGGATGTTATCCTCCGCAGCTTAGTAATCCCCAATACGAGCGGACTCATCCCCAATATATTGAGGCTTTTGACAAGGTGGTGGTGACGGCCAAGAAATGGGGGAAGCCAGCTGGCATGTGGGCGCTTCCAGAAACTATCCAGTGAGCCATAGAGAAGGGCTTTACACTCAATACTGTGGGTAGTGCGGATGTCTTTCTGCTACAGGGGGCAAAGATGGCTCTGGAGAAAGCGCGAGGCACTCAATAAATCATCCCTTTGACCCCAGCAATCTGATGCCTCTCTGCTTATCAAAGTGCCGTGTCATTTGCAAATCATTAAACACTAATATCGTAACCTCTGCCAGATAGAGCACCTGGCTACTGTCTTCCAGATGACCGGAATAAGTCTCTTCGTCAGCGTAGGAAACGACCACATGGAGATGCGGTTCGCCATCTGCAATAATGCCGCTTATTGATGATAACTCAAGTGGTTTTTCTATGGTGAAGAACCTATTACTTGGTGGGAAATCACAGTGTGTTACATAATGCAAGTGACATGATTTTAAAGTCCCGATTCCAGATACAACGACGCCGTTTTTGATACTGTGCTTCTTAAGAGCTTCCCAGATGGTTTCCAGGAGCATTTCCCCTGGCTCAATACTAATAGTAACGACCTCCGTAAACCCGGCACATTGCATAGTAGTCATCACTCGCCTCCCGTTTTGGTATGAACAGTAAACTATTTGTTCCAGTGATGTCAATAGTCGTAGGAATTTAATTTAGCTGCCACAATTGCTTGTTAAGTGGGATTAGACACAAAAAGGGGACCGGGGATTGCAAGACCCCCAGCCCCCTTAATTTTGGCATAGTTATGCCGCCCTCTTGCTAAAAACTGGCGTACACCCTAAAATAGTAAGTGAAGGGCTAGGGCACGCCAACATTGGTATCACTCTTGATACCTATAGCCATGTCTTGCCTGGGTTGCAAAAAAAACAGCCGAGCACTTTGATAACTTGGTCGAGAGAAAAAATGTTGGCAAAATGTCAGCAACGGGTTCTAGCCCAGATAGCGTGGGCCGCTAGCTCAACTGGAAGAGCAGCTGACTCTTAATCAGAAACCAGAGGTGCCACCCAGTTCCCCCAGATACGATTTCGTGATGTCCTGTCGGCGGCACTGGGGAGATTTGTATCTGGCTGCGCCACCCTGTGCTACTGGGTGCTAAACAGTATGGTGGCAAAATGGTGGCAAAATTGGTGCCCATTTACTGCCTGGCTGCCATGTGGTAGCCTATACGGGGTGGCACCATGGCGGGTGAAGAAATCTCGCTCGCCGGGATGACGGCACTGATTCTCAGACTATACTTGCCACGCTATCGGCTGAGGAATACTACATCAACATTTGCAGTTGCCCTGTCTGTCAAGATGCCATAGGAAATGACTTCCAGAGTAACTTTCAGAAGTATGGAGAAACGGAATTTAAGGGATTAGGTAAAGTAGGGCAAGACGTATATGGCCAAACGAGATAGGCCGGGGAAGCTCAAAGGTGCAATTTCAAAGCGCGTGCAAGTATTAAACCCCGTCACTAAACGATATGTGAAAATAGACACTGAAGGGGGCAGAATAATTGACCATAAAAAGTCTCCTTGCCCCTATAAAAATATCAAGGAAAAGTAATGATTATCTGCCTGACCTGCCCCCCCCAATCTTCTTCCAGATTACGGCGAGGGTAGTACTCTGGTTGAGCAGAATCTCTGCCTCACGCAGCTTGTTCATTGTATGGTCACAACCACCGAAATATATTCCCCTTCAGTATACGGGTGTGATTTGTGGTCACTGTATGGCAGTAAAAGCATTGAGGCATTAAGGCACAGCGAGGAATGAAGGTTTGCATCTATAGCCGAGTCAATACAGGTCAGCAAGACACGACGAATCAATCAGTAGCTCTTTCTGAGTAGGCAAAGCAACGTGGCTTTGAAGTTGTTAAAGTCTACAAGGAGGAAGAATCAGCTTGGAAGTCTGGTCACCAGAGAGTGTTAGCCAGCCTTATAGCTGATACCAGACAGAGAAAGTTTCAGGCGGTATTGGTCTGGGCGTTGGATCGCCTGAGTCGTGAAGGTGCTTTGGCGATACTAAGTCTGGTTAACAAGCTATCTTCTTGCGGGGTCAA
>SDBU01007834.1_pt1 | contig 12242 bp, 19 predicted proteins | sample 2277071 | NCBI WGS metagenome assembly SDBU01 (sample SAMN10397929, study PRJNA504765) | marine sediment metagenome | isolation source: marine sediment core GS08_GC12, 126 cmbsf | place: Arctic Ocean: Gakkel Ridge, Loki's castle | collected 2008
CTGGTCTCGATATCGGGCACACTGCCGGCCTTCGAAGAGGTGAGATACCAGTCAACGATCCAATCGGCTGGAGTGTTCGAAGTCTATTGGTGGTCAACGAATTTTATAACCAGGGTCTATATCAACTGGTTGGCATTGGGACCGATCGGTCTGTAGCAGGTCCTTCTGCAGCGTCCAGGTGTAGCGGAGATAGTGGCGGATGGGGGATTTGAGTTTACCAATTCCCCTAACAAACTTTTCAACTTGCTGGTGGCTGCATTCGATCTCGTATGGCCAATGGCGTCTGACTGTCCTCCACTCTACCTGGCTTGGGAACATGGAAGAGCGAGAGATCAGCAATGACGCCACTCCTTTCTTGATCCGAAAATCGATCCGCAGGTTGTTGGTCAGTTTGATGGTGATCGGCTCACCATCGTGGCGGAGAGCTTGATTGTTGAGATCGGTAAGGATTCGCTGTAGGTTCTTGGATGGCTTGTGTTTGGTGGGCATTTAAATATCCTCCTCTATTATCTCTTCCTCTTCTTCGTTGTCACAGGTGCATCTAGTCGGATGGTGCATGCAGTTTTCGCAAAGGCGATAGCGATCCCCATCTTCTCGGCTGCCGGGGATTATCGGTTTTATTGGTTTGGGATCATTTTTGCGGATACGGTGAATCAGCAAGGATGTATCGATGCCGTCTCGTTTAGCTTGTTTGATGTGAGCATCGAGATAAGAATAGGACGCATGTTCTAATTCGCAAAGCTCTGTGGCTGTAGGTTCATAGATTCCTCCTTGGCGTAGAAGACTTAAACGAGAATCGGGTTGCGGTTTTTCCGCATCCCGATTGTTAAAGCTACTACTACTACCTTCTGTTAAATTGTTTGCACTATTTAAAGTAGTAGTAGTAGGAGGGTTGGGTTGCGGTTTTTCCGCATCCGGATTTTTAGGATCTGGATTGAGCATAGACATTGGCAGGGGCAATTGCTGCACATCTCCAACCAGCCGCCAGTTAGTCCGGTGAGAGTCGCAGTCGATGAATCCAAATTCTTTTAAGTACCAAGTGGCATTGGAGATTGCATCATGGCTATAGCCGGTGCATCCAGCTAACCAGGATGAAGACACTAATCTGGGATTGACGATGGTCAGGGCGATCAGAATGGATAGGGGAGCGCCTTTGAGCTGGCGGAGGGTGCCAATTGGATTGATCAGCATGAGGCACCGATCATGCTGGTAGGAAATGATTTAGCTCTGCGGGCCAAGTTATGTAACCAGCGATCGTTCCGCAGAATGAAACAATTAGAACAATGGAATGGCAGGTGCTTGGTTTTCTTGAAAACGTCTTGACAAACTAAGCATCTATCGAGCTCGAGGTTGACGAGTTGGTAAAAGGATGCGATTTCGATTTCTGAGGTATCATCGAAGAAAATAGTGATCAGCAATTGCATGGCGGATAGTCCTTTCAGGTAGGTCGGCGCGGCATTTTGCGCCGGGCGGGCCTCGCAAGGGAAGCGAGATCAGAAAGCAGTTATTCAATTTGGCTGGTCAGGCGGATGTCTGTCTTGTAAGTTCCCCAACAACTCGAAATGTGATATTATTCGAGTAAGGTTCTATGGCGGGACCTCCAAGGCGGCTGGGTTGAATACCTGGCTGCTTTTGGTTTAATTCGATATAAACTCCTTTGGGGCTGAGCAGATGGGACAAGAGCAAATAGGGAGCCACATCTCACCTATGCTGTCGGCGGTGATGGGAAGATTATCAAGTTTTGGGAAACGGCGGGGGCGTAATGTTATCCAGCCATCGTACTCGAGCTCCTGAGACCATGCATTCATGAACATGGTTTTAGCATCAGAAACAGTTAAGCCATGAACGTAATCTCCCCAATCATCACCAACGTGGACGAACCAGGCTTTCATGGTGGCTGCTTCTGGCATCACTTGATTAAAACTCCTGTGTATAATAAAAAACATGAATACGGATATCGAGCGATATATCGGGGAGTCGGCTTTTGCTTTGTCCACAGCAGATCGCTATCGAAGAGCGCTAGTTAAGATAATTGCGGATGTTGGGGTAGATACCCTCACCGGCTCAGAATTTCGGACCTGGTTAGATTCGCAGCATTGGAGCTCAGCCACGCGGTGGGTGGCGTACAATGCGATCCGCGGTTACCTCAAATGGAGATATGGGGTGGAGCATCCTGCTCTAGCTTTACGGATTAAGCGGGGTCATTCTCCGCCTCAGAGAGTGTTCGATCTGCACCAGGTCACCGATTTACTCTGCTCGTTTGATACCTCGAGAGCAAAGGGTCGGCGGGACTTGGCGATCTGTGGGTTGTTTCTGGATGCGGGGCTGCGGGCGAATGAGGTCTGCCGCTTGGAGTTGAAATTTGTGAACTTGGAAATCAGGACACTGCAGGTTATCGTTAAGGGCGGTCAGTGGTCTTATCGGTCATTCTCTGAGCACACAGCCAATTGGTTGATCTCCTGGTTAGGGGATAGGGCTACCAGAGAAGTGAGCCAGATTTTTGTTAGCCTGGGGGGCAATACACCGGGCAAAGCGTTGACAACCAGAGGGCTTAGGGTTGCGGTTGCGGGTTGGGGGAGAGCTGCAGGGATTGGCCAGTTATCACCTCACGACCTTCGAAGGACTTTCGCATCGGTGACTACAAAACTCGGAGCGCCGGAAGATGTCGTAATGAAGGGCGGAGGCTGGCGCAACCATGAAGTATTTAGGCTGTACACGATCGGAGTAGACTCCTCCGATCTGGCTCCATGGTTTCCAACAAAGGCAGCCATGGTTCTTGATCCTAGAACCAGGGGTTCCAGGATCAAGAGAGGGTAAAAAGCGCTATTCGGTTGTTAATGTGCGACAAAAACCCGGCCAATTGGGACCGGGTAATGGATAAAACAAGTGTTCTGAGAGAATCAGGGGAGCGCAAAATAGTTTGCGGCTGAGAACGGGGATAATCGAACCTAGAAACGAATAAAAGACAATTGGTATTGCAAAAGCGGAGGTAATTGGCAGGTATTGGCGGGGATCTGGCATGAGTGCGTCTAGGTGATTCTGCTGAGCGGTGGGTTAGGTCGTCGACTTTTGTAGCTTTTGATAAGCTTCCACATCCTCTACAGGGATCTGGTATGTGCTTTTTGGTGACAACGGATCAATTTTGCGCGCGCCGGGGAACCGGTTGCGATGTATCAAGTTGCGTACCGTTCTAGGGGTGACCTGCAGCCTCTTGGCTACCTGGTCAACGCTGAGCAAGTTATTAGTGGTCAATGTGGCCTCCTTCTGTGCTGGAAAGTGAGGCAAGTATAGTTTAGATCAATTCGGCTGTCAATTTATTTGAACACTAGGGGGAAGTAAAGATATTCAAGTTTGATCGATGAAGTACAGGTTGAGGCAATGAGACGATCATGATTGTAGAGATTAATCATGCAGAAGAATTGCCAGAAGTGGCCTCCATCGCAATATTTTTCAGAATTGAAGTGCCAAAGCAGCATCCAATTAGTGTTGCAACGCGGATCAGGATTGGGATCAGGATAGGGGATTTCTTCGCCTGGGACGGTGCCAATGTAAGCACTCGCCGGCATTGCGTGTAGCAGCCCTGGGGTTAGGAGTAGGCAGGCGATCAGGGCTTGGGATAGGAAGCGGGTGGTGATTGGAATTAAATCGTTCATTCAATCCATCCTCTCCGCCGCCATCGTCGATACTTGTCACGATAATATTTTCTGCCTTGGTGGCCATTATCGTTAATAGGTGGCATCATCGGAAAAACTTCATCCGGATCCGGGATGTGATAATAGGGTCTAGTTTGGGGATTCCAAATCCGTGTCTGTCGGGAGGAGCTGGAGGGAGAACGAAGAGCCCAAACTAAAATAACGAGGATGAGGATGATAGCGATGCCGATGCAGCCAGCGGAAATGTATTCGGATGACATGGTGGGACCTCTCTCTCTCACTCTCTCTTACGCAATGTCCGGGTGACGTTGGGCAAGATGGGTAGTCTATTGTGCGGGCGGGGGGTGAACCGTCTGATCACTTCTCTGCAGGTGGCTTTCCCTTTCTCTGTCAGCTCAAAGCCGCGTGTATAGTGACCTTCTCTGTGGCGGATGATCCCATCGAGTAGCAGAGCGTCTCTAAACTTTATGTAGGTAGTCTTAGTGAAATGTGCTCCCTCGCCTGTCCAATGGGTCTCACCAAGGCTGATGCCGGAGCCGGCACCGGTGAACCAGGCGACGAATTGTTTCTGTGTGATTCCGTATCGGTTGAATGATCCGCTATGGCCATCATTCCAATTGATAGCCAGGCGGAGAGATGTTTCCTGGGCATGCACTCGCCCAGACGAACGCAGCACCTGGCGGCGTGGGAATTGCAGGATCAGCCAGGTTAGGAGAGCTCCGCTGGCCAGGATCAGCCAGATCAGCCGCCATTTTGTGAAGCCCTCGGTTAGTGCGTATAGCCACATCCCCTCATGGGCTAGGAGCAGGCCGGTGATAAGGGATTGGATTAGGGTTTGGGCTATGGGTCTGGCTGTGGGCTTGGTCTCGAGCCCGGGATTGGACATAAAAAACACCCCGATTCGCAGGGGTATAATCAGTCCGGTCTCGTCGCTGGTTACCCCGGCGATTGGATTTGGCGGGCTCGGGCGTGTGGTCCGGGCTCGCCGTTGTATTGGGAAAGTGGGGAAATAATAAAGGATATCGACTTAATTGTCAAGGAAAGGTCGGCGGACTCGCCGGACGTACCTCGCCGGCAGATCAACTTTCCCCCTCAACTTATATTAGGATCTTGATCACTAATCAGCGGAGAGGTCGGCGGACTCGCCGGGTGGGCGCTGCTGAATGATCACTCCTCCCCATCCGCAGCGAGCACAACCTTACAATCCAAACCCCACCCCGTTCCTGGGTGGGCGCTGCATGAACTCGCAGCGTCCCGCGCGCAGAAATCCAAATAAGACATTCCCTATCTAATAAGGAACATAAGGAAAGTAAGGAAATTTGTTTAAGTTGAGGTTTTGGCAAGTATGATTTTTTGTTTTTCCGGTCCGCCGGTGGCAGATTGGATTGCGGATCCTATAACCAAAATATAATCTATGGTCCATAAAAAAAACCACGCCGCGGGGGCGTGGCTTCCTGGGCAATATGAAATTATAGGGCTGCGATTATTCGATATGATCCTTGGCGGTGTAAGGATCCTTGTCCTCTTCATCTGGCCATGGTGGCGAGTGTGGGTATTCTGGATCTTTCTCGGGCTCGCCGGGCTCTTCGGGCTGGGGATCGGGATCGGGCTCGGGCTGGGGATCGGGCTGGGGATCGGGGTCTATACGAAGTACACTTTTTCCCCTATACTCCGCCAGCTTGATCTTGATCTTCCTGCCGATCAGCTCTTCGATGGTTTGTGCGCCGGTGGCAGTGGTTAAGCTTTCTGCGTCAACCTTGGCGGATAATAAGTATCCTTTGTCGTATTCGCTGCCCTCTTTGGTCTTGAAATACAAGACGGGTTTCCAGCTGGTCTGGTTAGGTTTCGGGCTCACTTCTTCTTCCTGGATACGCGAGATTGTTACGGTTATCTCGGTGACCATCCACGCAAGGAGCTGCGCAGCTTTCAGGAATCTTGTTGGGAATAGACTGTCTATGGTGCGGTTGTCCTTGATGGGCCGGGTCTGTGGTTGGTTGTTGTTCATGATTCTTTCTCCTCCTCTCTTTGGCAATGTGTGCATGGCTCATCAATAAATGGAGTGCAAGCACAATCAGGATCAACTATATAGAGAAGGTGGTCTAGCAGCTTCTCGGCTGCTGCTTCTCTGCTGAGTTGTTTCTTTGCAGCAACGATCAGCGCGTCGTTAAGCGCGGCGTGGATGTAATCCAGCTGGGCGGCGTCCTCGATGGCTGCATCCTCTACGGGGATACGATCTATGGTTTCGCCGTCGTTGGTCTTGATGTAGATGATAGTCATGATTCTTTTTCCTCCTCTGATCTTTCTCCATGCAGCACGAGGTTATCAAGGCTGAGTTGAAATGTGGATGCGTCTGGGTTTTCTATGGCCTGGTCATTGACGATCTGGTTAAAATGGTCGTGGGTGTTGATGGCGGCTTGCTTGATGCCTATCCCATGATTGATGCCTCTGCATACGCAGACGCAGATTTCACGCCGGGCGTTGTGACAATTGGATTTGCAGTATCGGGTCAGGCCGCCGGGGGTGGGTAAAGAAATTAGTATGGTCATTTTATATTTAACTCTCTCTCACATTGTAGACGTCTGCGATCATTTGGTCGGTCTCGGTGTGGTTTGTTATCGCCTGGCAAGTCTCTAGACTGGCGGTCCAGTCGGGGATATCCTTTTCGATTGTGAACCCTCTATTCATCCAACATCCGCCGGCGAATACGTCCGGGTGGTGGAGATGGTCGAAGGCGATAAACAATTCGCCGATTTCATTCCATGTGTGATCGTTGATGGCGGGATATCCTTCAAGCTTTACGATTCTTTCCCAATCGGGAAAGATCAGCCTATACAATTCGATCAATACTTCGGCTTGATGGCTGAGGTCTGCGAATAGGTTTCTTACGGTGGTCGGATCTAAGGTGATCATGATTCTTTTTCCTCTCTCTCTAATCTAAGGCTTGAAAAGTTGATTCGTCAAACAGGTGATCAATTACCCGATCTATTTCGGCTGAAAAGATGGCAAGTTTGACGATCAGTGGACTATCGGGATTTGAGCTGCTGAATTCATAGATGGAGATCTGAAGCTGATCTAATGAGTTGAATTCTTCGAGTAGTTCAGTATCATTCTGGATCATGGGGCTGGCTTCGGCCGCGTAGCGGGGGCGGATTTCGCTGATGCTGAATCCGAGGCCTCTTTGTTTTAGCGACACAAATTTTCCGCCAGCGATCACGAGGTGATCTAATACGTCGATATCTAGCAGCTTTCCGGCTTCCACTATGGCGCGAGTTACTGCGACGTCGTCCGGGCTGGGTGTGGCGTCGCCTGAGGGGTGATTGTGTGCGACTATGATAGAGGCTGCATTCTCCAAAATGGCGGGCTTGAATAGTTCGCCAACGCGCACCTGGCTGCTGTTCAGGCTGCCTTGATAGATCAGGTGCATGTTAAGTAGTCGATTACGAGTGTTCAGAGTTAATATCCTCAACTGCTCACGTTCTAAACATGACATCTCGATAATGATCAGCGTGGCGGCTTCTTCGGGGCTTTGGATGGTGAGTGTTTCAGTTTTCAGAGTGGCGATCAGCTGGGCTGATAATTTATTCATTTTGTCCATGATTCGTTTGCGGTTTTTAGCCTCTGGTTTTATTGCTTCGTAGGCGATTAGAGTCAACTGGTTATCCATGGCGGGATTTCCTCACTTTGCAGATCGGGCACAATTCCGGCGCATTCTTCCAGTTCTTAAGGCGTCTTTCCTGGGCTCTGTCTGCGTTGGTCCATATGCGCGCAAGGCTGAAGGAGTTACCATTTTCGATTATCACCTCGATCAGTCTGGCGCCATTCCCGGCGCGGTGGCGTGCAAGCCGCGCGGGGAGTTTGTTATCAGTCCAACCCATGTAATGCTTGGCGTGTTTGTGGGGCTTGGAAAAATGGAGTAAATAGACGATTCCCATTATTTCGCCTCTTGTATCTGCTGGGTTTCAGCTTCTGACAGGAGCAAAAAACATTTGACGATCACCTGGGATGCGAGAAAAGTTTTTATTTTGCATGGTAGCGGATATTTATGATGTCCGTCTGTAAAGGGTTTTCCATGCAAGGCGATTACTTCGCATTTCATGATCTTATGGAGGGATGTTTTCCAAGTGTCTAAAACGAGTACGGGGATTAATTCATTTCCCCATTTTACGAACAATTGATAGCTTCTATCCATGGCGGGATTTCCTTTTTTATATCGATCTTCCTTGTAAGATGTCTTCGACAAATTGTGGATCTTCTATGTGCTGCCGGTTGAGTTTAGATAGCAGTTCGCCTGACAGCGTTTTAATTGCAACTGCGATTCTATGCTTGCAGATGTTTCCGGCTTGGCTGTCTTTGCAGGTGCAAGTTTGTTTGGAGGTGTCGACCTCATAGCTTGCATTTTGCATTGATTGAGAAGTGACGTCAAATAGACCTGGGCGCGCGCCGTAGGCAATGGACAAACGCGCCAACTGAATACCGCGAGTAATGCGGTCTTCACCTGCCAGTGATAGCAGGTCTGGGTAGAAATAGACCAGAACATGCGCAAAAGATCGGCTGGTCTCGTAGGAAAAATTTGGGGTTACATAGGCTCGGAACATGGCGGGATTTGTCCTTTCAACAAAATGAGGGGTTAAAAGAGCGCGGGCTGCACTGCGGCAGGCTGCCAGCGCCAACAAGGAGAACCGGCCAGGCTGGCGGAAACCCAAGAACCGGAACAACCACGCAAGGAAACGGGGGCGACAACAAACCCACAAGAAAACGCGAAGACCTGACAGCCAGCGGCGGCGGCGGCGGCGGCGGCGCCAAGAGAACCGGCGGAGCTGGCGGAGGCAAGAAAAAACACCGCGACCGAAGACCCGGCAACACAGCGACGGGATCGGATTGCAAGCCGCGCGACGGCGGGCAAGGACGAACAACCGCCAGCCCAAGAAACAACACGCGCGCCGGCGGCGGAGGCAGCACGAACACCAGAACGGGGAGAACCGGCACAAAAGACGGACAGCCTGGCGGCGGCGGAGCACGCGAGAACCGCGGAAACAACCGCGGCATCCGCCCCCCGGGCACAGCCGACGCGCACAGCGAAGCCACGCAGCAAACACGCTGCGACGACCTGGGAAACAAGGGGAAAGAAGGAGCGGGAAAGAACGCGGGATCCACCGAATGAGACGAAAGACATAACAAGCCTCCGGAAAAACTGTTTTTTTTTTCGTAATTGTGTTCTTTTCAAAGATGTTTTACTTCCCAGGGTTTTTGTCAAGGTTTGCGGGATTAGCAAAGACAACGTACCTGGAAATAATCATTTTTGAATAAAGGATCAAACAGATTATTGACGAACGCAACTTTAGAATACCTTTACAAAAAAAAACTCTTTGTCACAATTAGTTTCGAAAAAAAAAAACCTTTCCTTATTTGTTCTTATATTCGGTGTGAAGGCAAGATTGGAAAGCGTGCAGCGATAGCACGAGACCGCGGACAGCACCAGGCAAGATGATCTTTTCGTTCTTCGGTTCTTCAGTATTTTGGCATTTTCGATCACAAGAGGGAACGAACAGAAACGAATAAAGGTGCTAATCAATAACCGGTTTACTGGTCCAGCGGAGGTATTTTCGGGTGATATCGATTGGGATTGCAGCCCTTGATTTACCCAAATGATTAAAGGCAAAAAAAAGAAAAACCACCACAACCACCAGAGCCACCACCACCAGAACCACCACCACCAGAACCACCCAGGCAAGCAAAAGCGCGGGAAATGCGAAAACAGACTAATATTATCAATTTTAATTGACAGTTTGCGTAATCTTGACAAAAATAGTGATGCGTGCTAGTAATTATCCTTACAATCTAAACGACGCGGAGGGTTACCTATGAATGCAGCGAGTTTATCTCTGGTGGCCGGCGCGCTCTTATCATTGGCGTTTTCATACATCCCAAGGGCGGACGGTTCTTTCAAACGATTGGATGGCATCTACAAAAGGTTGATCATGCTGGGCTGCCTGGCATTGGTCGCGGGCTCGGTTTATGGTTTGTCTTGTCTGGGCATCGGCGAGCAAATCGGGGTAAACGTGGTCTGTGATCAGGATGGGGCAATCGGCTTATTCGGTCAATTTATTTTGGCGATGATCGCCAACCAATCGACTTACACGATTTCACCACAAAAGAAAATAGCGAAGTAATGCCAGTCAAGAAGGGGAGTAGAAAGCGCGGCGCGCAGCCGGGCAATCTAAACGCATATAGGCATGGTTTCTATTCGAAGCATTTCAAAGAAAACGAGCTTAGAGACATTGACGCGTTTATGGATGAAGGTCTATCTCAGGAAATTATGCTGATGCGGATCACCGCAAGGCGTATGATGGAATTGGCTGGAAAAGTAGTGGACATTGATAAGCAGGTGAACATACTGGGCGCGGTTGGGTTGGCGGCGACTCGGTTGGCGGGATTGCTAAGGGTGAAATCGATTATCAGCGGTGACGAAAACGGGGAAGCGGCTGGGGCTGTGTCAGAGGCGTTGAGTGAGGCATTGAAGAAGTGGCATAGGGGCTAGCGGAGAGGTCGGCGGACTCGCCGGGTGGGCATAGCATGGATGGATTGTTGGTAGCAGAGAAGTTGCTGAGAGTGGTTGATTTACTTAAGGCAGATATAGAAAAAATCAACCTAGAGAACGATCATGAATGCGCATTGTTGGAGCACAGAATTATCGGGCTCGAGACGTCGCTATCCGATCATGAGGGAAGAATAAGGGTAATGCAATCAGGGGTTATGAGTTTCAAGGTTTGGTCAGGTTTTTCAAGCATTTGCGCAGTGATATTGAGCTTGCTGGCTTTGTTTAGAGCGGTTATTGGTGGCTGATTGTGAATGGAAATATCGAAAAAAGATTTAGATCTAATCTTCGAAAATGTAGAAGATTTTGCGGAGGTGATTTCGGGTCTGAAGTTGCGAAAGTATCAGGTGGAAGTGGCGAGAGCAATAGTCGACTCGGTGCGAGACAAAGCTGGCAGATCGATCGTGGTGATCTTTCCCCGGCAATCAGGAAAGAACGAATTGCAGGCGCAGATAGAAGCTTATCTGCTGTACATGTTGAAGGGATACGATGCGGAGATGGTGAAAGCATCGCCTACCTGGAAGCCTCAATCCCTCAACGCCATGCGCCGACTTGAACGAGTCCTAGAGCGCAACCATTGGACTAAACATATTTGGTCGAAGGAATCAGGCTATATCTTCAAAGTTAGAAAGGCGAGAATTTATTTTTTATCGGGTCAGGAAAGTGCAAGTGTGGTTGGAGCAACGGCAAATGAATTGCTGCAGTGTGACGAGGCTCAGGATATTGGAATTTCTAAGTGGGACAAAGAATTCGGACCTATGGCAGCTTCAACAAATGCGACTCGCGTATTCTGGGGTACTGCCTGGACCAGCCGGACTCTACTCGCCAGGGAAAGAAAGATTGCCGAGGAAGCCGAAAAGAGAGATGGGATACAACGTCTTTGGATCCTCACTGCGGAAGAGGTAGCTTTGGAAGTTCCGGCATATGGTGATTTTGTGAGTGGTCAGATTGTAAAGTTAGGCAGGAATCATCCGATGGTAAGGACTCAATTCTTCTCAGAGGAGATAGATGCCGAGGGCGGCATGTTCCCAGCCGAAAGAATCAAGATGATGATGGGGAATCATACTGAACAGGATGAACCAACGCCCTCGATGGTCTATGCGATGGCGATCGACGTCGCCGGCGAAGACGAGGGTGCGATCGGGGTGGAAATAGACGCTGAGAGCCTTTCTAAGCTGGATAACCCTGAGAGAGACGCTACTGCAGTAACTATTTTCAACGTGGACCTTTCCACGCTGCCACCTGACAAGCTGGGCGCGCCTTCTTATCGGGTGGTGGCCAGATATAACTGGATCGGGACTAGTCACACAAGAATCTATTCGCAGCTCAAGGAGTTGGCCAGGCTTTGGCGAGTGGAATATATTGTGATCGATTCTACCGGTGTTGGTGCTGGTCTGGCTTCGTTCATGGAGAAGTCTTACCCCGGGCGGGTGATTCCGTTCTTATTCACCGTGAAAAGTAAAAGCGATCTGGGTTGGCAGTTCCTGGCTGTGATTGAGACCGGTCGTTATAAAGAACCGGTTGGAAGTAATACTCTATTTTGGAAACAAGCAAAAAACTGCATCAGCAAGGTGCTAACAGGTCCTGGCAGGCTGATGAGCTGGGGCGTGCCGGATGGGACTCGGGATGAGATTGGAGACCTGGTGCATGATGACGAATTGATCTCCTCTGCTATGTGCGCCATCCTGGACGATCAGGAGTGGAGTATTAGCGGGGCACCGGTGGTTATCGATCGAAGGGACCCGCTGGCGGAGATGGATAGTGAGGGATTCTGATGCAAAAGAAAATGAGTCGCCGGCGTTGGCCATGGCTAACCTGGTCATCGATGATAAGGGTAAACGTGCAAAGTTTATTGATGCTGCTCGAGCCCTGGGGCATGAAGGATTGAAAGGGTAGGGATATGACCAAGCTAACACACGTCGATTTTCCTCCGGTTGGGAACACGGAGAAAATAAAGCTACAAAGGTTCATCAAGACCACCAGCGAATTCATGG
>SDBU01007835.1_pt1 | contig 12238 bp, 6 predicted proteins | sample 2277071 | NCBI WGS metagenome assembly SDBU01 (sample SAMN10397929, study PRJNA504765) | marine sediment metagenome | isolation source: marine sediment core GS08_GC12, 126 cmbsf | place: Arctic Ocean: Gakkel Ridge, Loki's castle | collected 2008
AACGCAGGCCTACTGGTTGGTAGGCCGAGTTTTGCTGACACCGCCAGCCGAAGCCGCAGCCAGCCAAAAATGGAAGATAATTTATTTACAAGTCCTAAGCGTGACATTGATCCTAAAAAAACGGCAAAAAAAGCCGCAAGGCAGTCCCCGAGCTACGTTTGTCCCTCGTAGTTAGTTTCTACGTAGCCTCCGGCGAAGTAGAACAGCGAAGACGGAAGCCACGAGCAACGAATTGTCATTCCGAGCGCAGCCGAGGAATCTATTTAAAACTGTCATTCCTGCGAACGCAGGAATCCATACGAGATACGACATACGATATACGAATTTTCCCCTTGACTTCCCCCTCCTTTTCCGTTATTTTGCCCGGCGAGATAATTTCGTAGCTGTTTTCTCATCGGGGCGTGCATCTAAGCTGTTTCTGCTTTTGAGTGTCGTATCTGTTTTCTGTCATTCCTGCGAAAGCAGGAATCCATACGCAATACGAAAATGCCGGAAATTGCGGGGTTGGTTCTTCAAGCTAAGTGTATAGGTGGGGCAGAGTAATTGGACTTCATGAGGGGATTTGGTTTATTGATTTAAAGTTACAATAATGCAAAAGAAAGAGATAAAAAAGACATCTAGAGTTGCAATGCTTAAGTTCTATGATGCTTTGGAGAAGAGACTTAAGCGACATCGACCTCGTGATTACATAACATGGATGTCGAAAAGACTTGCCGAATCATGGTCTGACCCTAAAAAGTTCGCGCAGATTCCCCCGCATAGAATAATACATTCAATTGAGGCAAACTGTGCCTACTGGAAAGAAGGGTATGCCGAGCCGGTAAAGTGGAACACAGTTGCCAAGATAATGAACACTTACCACGACTGTGAAGATCCTTTCCAATCTTCCACAATCCATGAGAATCTCGGCCGGTTTTTTCTGATGATGTATCGGGAGCAGGTCGAGTTGCAGAAAAGGACCTCCTGGGCATACATAATGCGAGTATGGCATCTTTTCGTCCGCACTCCTTCGATGCATAAATCAAATCTTGAATTTCACTCCCAATTTGGGCTCACAATGGATCACTGGGTTAAAATCAGTTTTCTCTGCTGGTTAATTGCTGTTAACGAGTCTGGAAATCCTTTCCTCATCAAGAATGTCCCAGATCCTGCCTCAGATATTAAAGAGGATACGTTCGAGAAATTCTTGAAGTACTCAGCTCGTTCTCCTGGTGAAATTGGACATAACTTCCGAGAAATAAGGGAAGTAGTTCCGTATGGACTCCATTCGCTCATTCGTTCATCTTTTTTAGAAACACCGATAGTTAGATTTACCGATGAGAGAATGATAGTACCTCACACACATCTCCTGTTTCGGCATTCTGGAGAAGGCTTGTATAGACTTGCAAAGGACCTAAGTGTATTTGATGATGAATTCGGTGATTCATTCGAACGATACGTTAAGAAAGTGCTGGGGTCACTGCCTAAGCATTTGAGGATCATCCCAAACAAAAAACTTAAGAAAGTCGTTAAGAGCAAGAGTTGTGACTTTCTTGTTGAGCTTGAAGATACTTTGATATTAGTCGAATGCAAAGCGTGTTCATTCACGGCAAGGCACTTTTCTGACGAGGCAATAATGAAAAACAACTCCACAGGAAAAGTGGCTAAGGGTCTCAATCAGCTCTATGCGAGCGCCAAAGATTTAGAAGATGGTCTGTTCGATAAGTTCGAGGTAGACAAGAATAAACCAACAGTTGGGATCGTGGTAACTTTCGGGGAGATACCTTCGGCAAACAGCGACTGGTATTTTGAAGAATTCTTTCTCAAGCGAGCTGATGACAAGCTGACGCGAGCAATATATCCCAGCAAACAAATGATACGCCGTCCAATTGTTCTTGATATCTCAGCGCTGGAAAAATTGGTGGTTTTCCTCAATACCCAAACAAAGGGATTACCTGATTTGTATGATGAGAGAAAGTCCCAAGGCTATGCTGCTACAGGTGATTGGGGAATATGGCTTTACTATGAGAAACTGGATAAAGGCACTAGTGAACTTTTGAACTTCCTTGAACATGAGAAAATAGCCTTCTTGGAAGAACTAGGTTTTCCCCCTGAAGCTTTCCCTGCATGAGCTGATTTTTCTCAGTGTTTTCGGTTAGTAATTAATTGGTAAGCCGAACAAGCCTAATTAACCAATCACCATTTAACGAGCATCCAGCATCGAGAATCGAGTATCGAGTATCCCGCTTCTGTTATCCAACTTTAGCTCACTTTAGTCACTTTAGTCACTTTAGTTCACTTTAGTCACTTTAGGCACTTTATCCGCCGCGGTGGATTTATTTCACTTTGCTCTTTTGGCCTTTTTATCGTCTTCTTCTTTAGCTTTAACTACAGCTTGGGATATTTTTTCCTCTGCTTTGGCTAATAACATGAGCATTTCCGCAGGGGAGGCACCTTGCCTGCTGTTTTTAGTGCCTTTATCGACGTCCCTGCTGCCGGTGGACTTATAGTTACGTGCGTCCCTGCCGGCTGTGCTCTCTATATTATCAATATCTGCATCTTCACTATCTCTGTTCGGCTTACCTGCAGTGCCGCCACTACTTTTGTCAATCAATTCTATGCAATCTTTTATTTCATTTGCACAGGAACTTAATTTCTCTTCTCCTTCAACCTCGTATTCCACCTTCACCGCTTTAGCCTGGAGCCTTTGTCGTTTTTTGCTTTCGGCCTTCAGGCCTGCTTCAGCCTTTTCTCTGGCTTTAATCTCTGCCTTCAGCCTTATCTCCGCTTCGGCCCTTGCCAGAGATTCGGCCTTGAGCTTTTCTTTTAATTTGGCCATTGACTTGGAATTAACTGTTTTTTCAGCTTTGTCCCTCGCTTTGTCACTAACTTTAACGGGGGCTTTTGTCGTGATTATAGACTTGACAGCTATTGGCTTGTTAAACCAGCCAATTAAGGCATCCTTGAAGGATGTTCTTCCCTTTTTTTGTATTTTTTTCATAGGTCTCATCTTTGATAGTATGGTCAAACCCCGAAGGATAATGCGCACGAGGTTTTTCGTCCATACATTGCTGTGACTTTAGTCAAATAGCCGCCACACTGCGCCTAATACGTGAAACTTGTCCCCGCGAAGGCGGGGAGCGGTGCAAACTTATGCCCCTGTGCCCGGAGTTTACCCTGAGTTTATCCGAGTTTATCCCCGAATGCTGCTAACTTGACTCGCAACAGGGGAAGAGCTGCTCACCTGACTCGCAGCAGGGGAGTATATGCCCACTTGCTTTGGAGTTTACCCCCGAGAACTACCCCCTTGACTTACTGCAGGGGGCCGGGGGTCGGGGGTGGCGTTAAGATAGGTAGAATATTCCGTCAGTTTTCAACCAAAAACGCTGATACTTTCGAGCAAAAATCAAATTTTTCAAAAATTCTTTAACTGCTTTGCCAACATCGAGTTACGAGAATCCTGAATCGTGAATCGAGGACTTTTTTCGTATCAAACATGCAGGTAGCTCTAATTATAGAGGCGCTTGCTTTTCGCCTCCGGCTAAAACATCACAAATTTTTCGTTTTGAACATTTAAATTTGTGTAATTTGGATTTGTTTAGGATTTAGATATTAGGATTTAGGATTTCAGACTACCAGATGCAACTTTGGGCTACGATCTATGCAATACGCAATACGCTATACGCTTCACGCTTCACGAAATTGCCCCTCTACACTTGTAGAGAATCCTCTACAAATCACCCCTTTTTATGCAAAACAAACCCAATTTCCAAAAAAGTCAAATGAACTTAAATCTATATAATACAACGGATTATGAAAGAAAACGCGATTGGACACTTGGTGAAAACAAACCCAATTCAAACCCAAACAAACCCAATCTCCAAAAAGCCAAAATGAATATAAACTCATTTATAACAAAGGATTACAGAAAAAAAGATGATTTCGTAGTCCGAATAAACAAACCCAACTTGTCGCGGCGTAGCCTCTGGCGAAGCCGGATTCAAAGCCAATTTCCAAAAAGCCCAAAATGAACGTAAACTTATATGTTATAGAGGATTATGAGAATGAAACCGCCTTCAGGCTCCAAAAAAACAAACCCAACTTGTCGCGGCGTAGCCTCTGGCGAAGCCGGATTCAAACCCAATTTCAAAGACAAAAAAAGAGCAGATATTTAGTAGTTTCTTTTTTGCGACAGGAATGTAAAATTGAAACAATAGTTGAACGTGTTTTGTACATTTTACAGATTTGATGGAATATATGGGTATTTTCAGGGATGAGCGAAAGTAAATTAAAAACAGCGGTACTTGGTCTCAATAAAGCTGGTCAGCTTCTGCTTGAAGCGGTTAGCCAAATCGATTATTTCCAGATTGAGGCTGTTGCGGATAAAGATACCGCCCTTGCCGAGAAAATTGCCGCCGAATATCAATGTGCCGCCTTTGATGATTACCGGCAACTGATAATCCAGAATCAGCTTGATTGTCTGCTGGTTGCCGCCGGTATGCACAGTTGCGATGAATATGTGCGGATGGCGATGAAAAAGAAGTTCAATATACTCAAATTAGCTCCGGCGGCGAGGGATTTTGAGGAGGCTGTGAAATTTGTAAGGCTGAGTGAAGATGAAGATATAAGATTTGCCATTGCCAATCCGAGGCGGTTTGCCCGAAGCTTTCTTGCCTTGCGAGATTTTCTGCAGCAAGGCCGGATAGAGCAGGTTTTTCTGATGACTGCTTTCTGCAGCGCCGGCGAGCAGCAGTACCTTGGCTGGCAGACCGACCCGAAACTTGCCGGCGGCGGCGTGCTGTTACACAACTGTTACTGGATAATCGACCAAATCATATTGAATTTTGGCATTCCGCAGCAGGTTTACTCATTAAACACCAACCAGGCTCAGGATAAGCAACAGAGATTGTATCTGACGGAAGATACGGCAGTCGTAGCGATGAAATTTACCGATACCCTTATCGGCAACCTTATAGCATCGCGGCGGGCCGGGATTGGGCCGAAAGAAGAGTTTTTGAAGCTCTACGGAAAAGATAAAATTCTAACAGTCAACGACAAACGGCTAACGGTCAGCGATGGTCTGGGCCAGACAAACGAGGAATTGGAATACGAGGATGATGAGCTTTTCTGTATGAGAGAACAACTGAAAAATTTCGCTGTGAGTATATTATCGCCCGATGAAAACAAGCTATGCAGCAGCGGCAGAGAGAATCTACAAGATATGGCGGTTATTGAATCGGCTTATCTTTCGGCGAGGACGGGCTTCCCAGAGGAGCCGGCTAAGGTGCTGCAGATGGCATCGAGACGCACCGGCGAACCGACAAGTATTTGACCTGACGGTAAATAATAAAAAATACGCACTTGACAAATAATACAATTTAGTAGTAATTTGTTATCGTAAGTTTGTAACCGCATTGTAGTTTAATTGTTTTGGAGATTTTAGTATGAAGAATACAATATATGCCATTGTCATCGTAGTGTGTTTTGTTGTGGTTGGTATAATAGCTTATAAGTATATTTTCACTGCCGGAAGTGGTGGCGGCATCGATGGTATTCCGGAAGGGGATATGATTTGGGCCAAGTGCAACAATCCGGACTGCAAGGCTGAGTATCAAATGAGCGCGAGGGCATACCACGAATATATGATAGAGCACGCCAACCCTATGGCTCCAACTGCACCGCCACTGATTTGCACAGAGTGCAGCGAGAAAAGCGCTTACAGAGCTGAAAAGTGTGAAAATCCAGATTGCGGGATAGTCTTTATCCAAGGCAGTTCCGGCCCGGGCGATTTTGCGGACCGCTGTCCCAAATGCAAGCAGAGCGCGACGGAAGAGTCCAGAAAGAGGAGAAAGGCAGCGATGGAGGCTGGATAATGAGCGGTATAAGCGCAGGAGCAGACTTGGCGAGGTGCTGACCGGCTTTTAAGCAGGCCCAACATGCAGGTGGTGTTTCGGGGTCATCTTTTCGCTTCGCTCAAGGGCCGGCTCTGAGCGAGGTACAATAATACGAAAAAACAATTTTATCAGGCCCAACCTTGAATGTGGTTGGGGGGGTTTGCGCAAAGCTAATCCAGCACTAACAACACTGATACCCTGGGCACAAGCTCCCTTCGACTCGCGTTGCTCGCTCAGGGCAGGCTAAGTCACGGCTTTGCTACACGCTTCCTTAGAACCCTGCATCACGGTAACGCTCTTGCGCTTGGCTAACACTTCACCACCATCAGGTTGTGTAGAAGACTTACACCTCCAAATTGCCGAACATGCTCGACACAAAAAAAAGAGGCCTATACCGAATCGGTATAGGCCCCGAATTGATGCAAAATCATCGGCTAACGACTTGGCCTCGTATATGCCGATTACGGCCTACTCCAGCCACAGTCGCTTCTCAAGCCACACATCCACCAGGACAATAGTCCTGAAGTCAACCTTCCCATCCATCGACATCTTGCATATTTGAGCCAACGGCCAGAGAGTCAAAATCCTCTGCAAACGACACCGCCGCCTGAATTTAGCCGGCCGGTTCCGCAGCAAGGTTCGATATCTCAGCCTCCGTCAACACAACGTCGTATATGCGAACGTCGTCCATAAGACCCTCATACTGTTCCACACCTCCACCATGGCCCATGATTAGGGGGTTCGTATCACTGGCTACACCGCGACCTTCGGGCACGACCGTCACTCCTGCCAGTTGTCCATTGATATAGCCGCTCAGCGTATCGGTATTCTCGTCAAAGGTGAACGCCATATGGACCCACTCGCCTGGCGCCCAACTCTCGTTAATCCAGAGGTCGCCGGAGTTCCACTCGCCCTCCGTGCCGGTCATCCGGAACCAGGCGTTCGGAGGAACTTGGCCGTCCCAATCGTCGTGTCGCAGCATTAGGAACCAACCGGGATTCACAGAGTAGTCGTCACCGTCGAAACATGAGATTGGTCTCATAAGCTCTACGTCCGCAGGCTTAATCCATAACGCTACCGTCAGGTCCTGCCCCGCGCCTACTCCGGGGCCGCAGTCCACGTAGTCGAGACCCGGCACGAATTCAAGTACATTGCCACGCTCAGGATCAGTCGTCCATACGGGAGCCGGGTCGGCAGATAAGGTCCCATCATGTCCATTGCCCGAGCTGTCGCTGGCATTGTCATCAAGTTTCCACCAGCCCACGAGCTCGGAGCGATACAGCCGAATGTCGTCAAGGTACAATGTACCACTGGCACCACTGCCTTCAATCCCAATAACCAGCGTCGTAACACTCTGCAGGTCCACGCCTAACAATGCAAGGTCGATATCCCACTGCTTCCACTGTACTTGCTGTATGTCACCCGCATCGCCGGGATAAACCACCTTGGAGCCGTTGACCTTCACATATAACTGCCCGGTGTTCCCCTCAGCGCCGTGGAAGTGCACCGTCAATATCTGAACGCCGGCCGCAGTCCAATCCTGCGGAACAGCAAAAGTGCGTTCGCCTTCGGAATATGCTGCGGTACCGGTGTTGCTGTAAAAGAGTGGCATCGCCTGCTCGCCTCCGTGAACAATCGAAGTCTCAACATAATGCTCACCAGCATTCCAATTTGGATTAGGATAACCTACCTGGGAGCCGTTTTCCGGGACGCCGTATCCATCTACCCACGTCCTCCATATCTCGTTGGGCGGATAGTCATTGTAGTCCTCGATATCGTCCACAACAAAGTACTCGCGTGTCGTAAAGTTCCAGACGTCGCCATCCAACGTTGTGGGGGTCTCGGCCATATTGACCTCGTTAACCTTCCAGTAGTAAGTCATGGCTAAATCGAGAGACAAAGGACCCTCGCTGGCCTCGGTCACGGTGGTAACAGGGGCAGTACCGTCTATCACAGTCTGCTCGTCGGCGCTGAGGTACACATCATGCTCCGCCGCCTCTCTGCCCGCTCTGAAGCTAAGGACTAAATCTACTTCCATATCTGTTGCCCCCGACTCCGGCTGTGGCTCTCTTGCTCGCAAAGGTATATACAAGAAGCGCACCTCACTGAGACTAAATTGGTCCATGACGTCTCCCCAGTTGCTGTTAGCTGTGAGCCTGACGTACTTTGCTGCCGCGCCGCCAAAATCAACCGTGGTATTGGAAGCGTAACCATCTGCTCCGGGCGCTCGAGCAAATTCATGAGTAGTACCCAATGTCGCCCAATCGGTACCGTTGGTCGAAAGCTCGATCGTAACATCCTTGAACCCGAAACCGATAATAGACTCAACCGCTTGATTAGAGTTCCATACCCACATCTCATGCAGTTTGTAAACCTTGTCGAACTCATATTCGATCCAGGCCCTGTTCGGATCCTTTTCCTCGCCGCTAAGCCACATAGCCATCTCTTGTGTCGAGTGCAGGTCGTTAGCATCCAGTCCTGAGCCGTTGATGGTATTTTCAGGGTCCATACCCTTGCCCGTACTGGAAGCTGTGGCGGTAATGTTCTCGACGGGATAAGCAACTGGCTCGGCCGTAAAACTCCAGACATTTCCTATCCACGGACTGTCGGGGTTGACATTATTGACCTCATCGACGCGCCAGTAATAAGTCGTGCCTAAATCGAGGCGTTGGGGCGGAGTATAGCTGTTGGAGTCCTGGGTGATTCCGCCAATGCCGTCGTTGACGTTGTTGAAGTTCTCACTGAAGTAAACTTTGTGCCCGTTGGTTGGCGAGGCGAAAAATCCCGGCGTCCAGCCAAGGACCACCTCCCGTATCACATCTGTTGCCTCATCAGCAGGGTTTGGCTCGGAGGCCCTTGGCGAACCGAGAGCTGTTACCGTAGTTTTTTGCCCATTATACGTCACCACCACAGTCCCTATCCCACCGTAGGCGGTAATCTGACCCGCAGCGATAAGGTTATTGACTGTCACCGTCTCATCACCTTCTAACACCAAAACCCCTTCTTCGAAATCTATCAGGCCGTTGGCGTTGACCCTGAGGCCGCCCGACTCACGGACGGTAAAGGTGCCCCCACGAAAGAAACAATTCCCGTATGCTCCGCTACCCGTAGGAACCACTAACCTCCCGGCGCTGATCGTACCTCCGGTCATATCCAAAGTACCTGCGCCGCCGGTGCTAGGCCCCCATCCAAGCTCGAATTCGCTGGCAACAATTACAGTGCCGCCGCTTTGGTACCAAAAGGCCTCGATGTTATCATAGTCGCCCCACCATACAAAGTCTGTTAGCTCAAGCCTTCCACCCGTAATGGTCAGCTCGGGCTTGCCCGGGCGGCCTTCCAATTCATTCTTGAGCCCCACAAGCATAATATTCATCCCATCCCGAATGATCGGGCCGTGCCCCGCATCTGCCTCTGGTGAAAGAACCTGGACCTCGTCGGCAGAGCCAGGGACGACTCCCCCAAGCCAGTTGTCCGGATCGGTCCAGAGGTGGTTGTGGGTAGGGTCACCGTCGCTCCAAAAGATTTCCGCAGCGTTGCTGACAGAGCCCAGCACCAAAACAAAAGAGACTAAATAAATCACTTTTTTACACATAATAAACCTCCTTCAAAAAGGTTAACATAATTATGTTTTGGCTACACACCAAAACACTCGTTGTTTATGAGAATTGCCAATTTCCTTTTGACCGATTGCCGATTTGGCATTGAAAAAAAATCTTAAGTTGAAACTCGCGAATCGGAAATCAAAATACTACCTCCTTCCCTATTGTAATCCAAAATCCACAAAAACCTAATTATGCGGACATAAACTATAACCCGTGTATTTATACCAGATGAGCAACTCTCTCGTCAAGGGAAATCTTTCAAGATATTCATACTTTTTTCAACGCCATCAAACAAAATCTAAAACTGAAGCATAACGGAAATAGATAAGAAAACAAGTCCCAAACCACGCAGAGGCCGCTATCACCCTGGTCTGTTCCAGTATTTGGACAGGAGGAGTGTTTTTCGGTCAGACAAATGGATCGTCAACAGACGCCGGCCAGACTCATCTATGTGAACGTTCCGTCAACTATCACACGTTAGCAGATACGACGAATGGCTTGCGGTATTCTCGTGAAATCAGCCTGTTCGCTTCTTTGCTCATCGGGCCGATGAATCTCTCTTTATCGGGGTCCATAATCAGCATCGAACCCAGGGCGAGCAATTCCTGGTTGATGTCAAATCGGTTGGCTAAGAGATGGTCAATCAGGCGGTCATACGACTCGGAGAGTTCCGTCTCGCTTCGAATGACCCGGCGGATTTCGCTATTGGTTTTGTGCTTTCCCACCTGATATGAGATGTTCGCCATGTGGACCAGCCCACAGGAGAGATGTCCCTCGAGAGCATCCGTCAGGAGCTCGTTGGTTTTACGGCTGCGAACAACGCTGATAAAGTTCTCTTTGCAATTGGGCTGTTTGCGGGTGAATTCCTTGATTGGCCTTCCGTGATTGTCGAAAGCTGCGCCGTCTTTTACGTAACCACTTTCGCATTGCACTACAAATCCTGTTCGTACCCCGTGAAACTCATCCATACTCTGCCGGCTGTTCTTGCTCCAATCCGATTGCCGGAACGATTTATTCCGGGGCAGGCCGCGGACTTCGAAAATGATTGGAGCCGGTTCGTAATCCAACAGGGTTATCATGGTATTGGGGGTCTGGCCGTCGTCATCATAGCCCAGACGTGCCCCAATGCTGAGCACCCGTTTCGGCAGCGCATTCTGCCGTAAGGCCCAGCGGCAACCATCCATCGCATGAATACCCATATTCCCAAGGTCACCGTCACCGGTGTCCCAGTCCCAATGCCAGTCGTAGTGCAGGTGCTCGCGCATTAGTGGTTTCTTAGGAGCCGGGCCGCACCAGAGATCGTAATCGCACGACCTGGGTATGGGTTGGGGACCATTTACCTTGCCGATGCTCAACCGCGGCCTGTAGTTAATCCCGTACACACACTTGATTTTCCCAAGGTTACCGGCCCAGATGTACTCGAGTGATTCGGCAATCGCGCCGCTGTTTCGAGGTCCATGAACGGCCTGTACCACGCGATTGTACTTGCGCATGGCCTCGACCATCTTGCGACCCTCAAAGATGTTGTGCGAGGAGGGCTTTTGCACGAACACATCTTTTCCCGCCTGACAGGCCATTATCGTCATCAGTGAATGCCAATGGTTCGGCGTCGTGATCGAGACAGCATCGATTTCCTTGTCATCCAACAGGTCGCGGAAATCCTTGTAGGCTTTGACCTTCTCGCCTCGCTTACTGAACTGGTTCACTTCATAGTTGAGGTGGTTTTCATCACAATCACATAGAGCCACAACACGAACGCCCGGGATCTTTCGGAAGTCCCGGATATCTCCTCGTCCCTTGCCGCCGATCTTGACGAATGAACCGATTCCGATCACGCCAATGCGAATATCATCATTTGCGCCCCTGTCGCGGCTTGGCTTCGCCAAGCGAGCCACGGCGGGCAGTACCCGTGAACCCGACAAAGATAATGCCGAGCCTGTCGCGGCTTGGCTTCGCCAAGCGAGCCAAGACGGGCTGATTGCGAGCGACGCCTTCAAGAACTCCCTGCGTTTCATCGATTGTCTCCTGTAACCTGCCGTGCTGTCCAAATATTCATACGTGCCGTTTGATGTTACAATACTATAGCACTATTCCTCGAAATCTCAAGCCCTTTGTTTGACCGCCCCGATACGTAATCCGCCTGGGATGGATTGTCAAGTCATCATTGGACAGTTATTTTGTTGTTTATGGCCACTTCATCTCTCCCGGTTCTCAGACAGCAGCTACGGTTGGACGAGTCACGAGTCACGGAAAAGCCCTGGACTTCATTCTGAACGATGGTATCATATTTGAGCAGTTGTGAGTACCTCTGCCGGCGGCTCGTCGCTCGGCACAACAGGAAGAAAAGGAATATTGTATTGAGGAAAGAGCAACAAGATCAGAACTGTGCCAGTCCCGCAAGGGACCCCTTTCGGGGGGACGATCTGGTGAAAGGGCTGCCGATGTTCACTGCATCGTCTCCCGAGGTCCTTGCAAAAGAAAAGGCTGATTTGGCAGAGCTTAAGGGCAAAGGCCTTCTGGTACGGTGGAAGGGTTATTTTGGCAAAACAGGACCCGGGTGGCTGCAAAGTGCTCTCGTGCTGGGAAGCGGAAGTGCTATGGCTTCACTTTTTGCCGGTGCTTTTCTCCAGTACAGATTGCTTTGGGTCCAGCCGTTGGCGATGATACTGGGTATCATTATGTTTGCGGCCATGTCGCATCAAACCTTATCCACGGGAGTCCGGCCTTTTGATGCAATGAAGCGTTACATCCATCCTGTTGTCG
>SDBU01007836.1_pt1 | contig 12237 bp, 10 predicted proteins | sample 2277071 | NCBI WGS metagenome assembly SDBU01 (sample SAMN10397929, study PRJNA504765) | marine sediment metagenome | isolation source: marine sediment core GS08_GC12, 126 cmbsf | place: Arctic Ocean: Gakkel Ridge, Loki's castle | collected 2008
CCATTCCTCTACGTTGAAGTCCTCCTCTATAAGCTCGACGAACTTGTGCGCCGCATATCTCAGGAACCTTACGTCCTTGGGTACGACGCGATGCTCGGCACAGATCTCCTCGAAATTGTACTCCTCGTGATTGATGGCAGCTCTCTGAACGTCGTGCGCGGCCCTGCCTATGCCTGCCGGATCTCCACTACGGAACGCTATGATCTGTTCGTCTGGCTTTGGATAATGAGACCCCGCGCAGACCATAGCTCGGGGCATGGAGGAAGGACGTAGGGGTATCATGCTGTCTCCTTCTGTAACGAATAATCCCCCTCCGGGGCCGGGCAAAGCGATAGAGGCGTGGCGTGCCCCTTAAACCCGATCCCATCGGGGGAAACTGAACTCTGCCCATCCTTTTCGTGAGGACAATGCTTGTAACGACTAGTCGCAAAATTGCAATTATGGCACAATAAGCGGAACTTATCTTTCGGAAAATTATGCTTCCTGAGCCACAAATACACACCATGTCCGTACCCAACAGTCCTGCGATGTTTCTCCCCACCACCGTTTATGTGATCTATTGCTAGAAACTCTGGATGGCTTTCTCCGCAGCACGCACACTTGCCACCATAGGCCGCAAGAACATCATTGCGTAACTGGTCATTGTATTTCTTCCCTGCTACAAGGTTTTTTGCTCGCGTCGCTTTGGTATGCGGTTTCCGATGAGCACGACCATAGGCTGCCTTACACTGTTTGCACGAACCTTCCCGTCCTGTTCGGAAACCTCGTGGGTCCTTGTGGAAGTCAGTCAACGGTTTGACTTCGCCACATTTCGTACATCGCTTCTTTTCTATCATTCACCATTCCTTTATCCCATATTCATCTGCCAATAAGATACTCACCCTTTCCAGTTTGTCAAGGGAAAAATTAAATTATTTTTAGAAGCCCTTTAATTTCTTGCGGCGTCTCTTCTTACGTTTCTTCTTTTTTGGTATCGCAATCTCCGCAACGATTTCTCCGACGTTGACAACGCCTTCGATCGGGATACCGAATCCTCTACCAACAACTACCGGGACGTTCCGGTAGATAGTTCGTATCGCACGCTCGAACTTCTTCTCGTCCGCACCAGGACGCACGGGCGCGTTGCCGATAGCTGTGGCTACGGCAGTACCCGATGTCACTATCCTGGCGGCCGTCTCATGTACCGGCGACTTGAAAGGCTCGTAGCCCTTGTACGGACCTGCCCCTTTGACCATGTTCTCAGCGATGTCACCCAGTACATAGTAGTGACCCAGGTTGGAAGCAAACAGATCCAGGAAGATGCCGCCAGCAGCCTGTAGAGGCTTGTCCAGCTTGTACCGTGGCTTCTTACCTCGGAGACGTCGCCACAGTTCACTCGTCAGGTTGTTCAGGAGCGGAGCTATTATCATTATGAGGGTAAGGTCACGGACAATCTTGGACTTGGCCTTGGCATCACGAGGGCTTGCCACATACCGTCTCCAGGCAACCCGTTGAGCCTGAACCAGCTTCTCCCGGAAGCTGCGGAACATCGTGATGGTGCGAACCCAAGGTCGAGGATCGCCAGCCAGGACACTCCGATCTTTGACGTGCCAGGTCGGTTGCGTGTTACGAACACACTTCTCTGCTAACTTCGCGGCATAGGCATCGACCTCGGACTGCTTGGCTTTAGCACCGAGTTTAGCACGGGCTTGCATCTGGGCCGCACGCACGATCCTCATTATGGCCCAGCTATCACCGGATCTCAGCCCGAAGGCCAGCTTCCCCTCGATGCCAGTATAGTCTGCAAAGACATCGGCAAGCTCAGAACTTGCCATCATGTCTCCTATGTCTCTTGTAATCTTACCGCTCTGCATCCTATACCACAGTTGCGGACTGTGCGCTTTCATCCAGGACAGCATGGCAGTCTTCTGCTTCTTGCTGAATACCGGGATGAGGAGTTGTTTGTTGAGATATTTCGCGTCCAGCTCGGTGTATGCTACCGGATATGATAGCGCCTGCCTCAGCCAAACTACCGGCTTGAATGTCAGGATCGCTCGGGCACTCCGACTTAGCACGCGGTTCAACCAGGAGTCCAATGCTCCCGTCCGATAACTATTGTCCTCGACTCTTGTAACAAACTCTCGTAGATTACGTAAGGTATTTGTTCCCAGATTGAAGGCTATGGCCTCCTGTACCGTGTCCATATTTAGCACCATCTTAGCATCCCGTAGAGCCGGAGCGTAGGCCCTATAGGATGCTGTCTTAGCCATGTGCTCACCCAGTACCTTGAAGGCGTCACGGATGATGATGGGAGCCTTTGCGCCGGGCACAGTGGGCTTGAAGATACCCTGCCCCTCAATCGTCTCGTGGAGATAGCCTCGCTTCACAGCGGGCAACTCAGCCTTCCTGCGGATACCGAACGGGTGTACCGTCAACGGCCAGTATGCCTCCTCGGTTAGAAGGTCGAATCCTACTATCTTGTTCGAGACCTCGTTCACCTTCGGCTTGATATACTCGTTCATGTACCAATTAAAGACCTTCGCCACGGCCTTCTCTTGATCGGTCATGCTGTTGTTTATGGCCTCGACATCTTCGAGGGTGAGTGCCTCAAGCGCCTGGGTATTTGGTGTGGTCTTCCACGGTTTCGTCTCCATCGTCTCCAGATACCAGCGGCCGCCCTCAAGCAAATGCCGTAATCCCTGCGGCCTCTGACTTGTCAGGAAGAACGACATCCGGTGGCCCTTACTCAGCGTCACTGTCTTGCCTGTAGACGGGAGTGTAATGGTGATGTATTCCGTTTTCTTGGGCAACACTTCACTCCAATCAAAGAAATCGTCCTCGAGATCCACGCCCTCCTGAGCAAGTTTCTTCCTGATAGCTTCCTTATCAGCCTCACGTATACGGATGCGTTCCGTTTCCGCACGATCTATAGAGTCATAGAATACATCTGCTGACGCACCATCTTCTTTGCCGTCAATCAAAAAGTTAAGAGTTTCCAGCCGTTCCATCATGTCCCAGAACTTCTTCAGGGTGCCGGTAGCCTTCAACTCACCGACAACAGCGGTCTCAACCCCCTCGGCTACAGGACGCTTCCTCGCAGAGGTCTCGATGATCTCATCCGCTGTCTTCTGGAGGTCACGACTACGCTTGGCCGCTATGAGTTTGCCCTTGAGCTTCTCCAGTTTGACAGAATGTTTTATCGCAGCCTCGATCTCGCGTACATTCTCCGTGGTGAGATCGGCAATCGGGGTTCTCTCTAAACGCTCCAAACGTTCGACCACATAGTCCGGCAACCATGTATCAGGGTTCTCCTGGAGGAACTTTCGCGTCCCTTCCAGTTCAGTCAGTGTTGCCTCTGTGGGTTTGGTAGGATCGAGCTTGTTGATAATCGCCTCAACCTTGCGCCGGTACTCTCCCCTCATGTGCTTGGTATCGAGCTTCTTGATCGTCTTGACCAGGGAAGTCCGAGCTTCTGTAGACTCCTCCTTCGCGTGCATCTTCTCGATGAGATCAACAGCACGCGCGAGAGATTGTCGGGTCTTGGTCTTGGCAACACGCGCGAGCAATCTACCGCGCATCTCCGGAGACAATCGTTCTTGAGCATAACTTACAAGCTGTTTCTTGATGCCCTCAACCGTGCTGGTCTTCGCGCGCGCTGCCTGACGGATTCTCTCACGTTCTATCGTGGCCTCGGCACGTACCTTCTGGAGTCTCGCACGACCTTCCTCACTCAGCGTCTCCCGTTGCACCCAAGCTGTTACCTTCTCTTCGGCACGTTTTTCACCAACCTCAAGAGCCTTGAACTCGGCGGCCTCTTTAGCTACTTTCTTGCCAGCAACAAACGCTTCCTTGGCTACCTTAACTTCCTTACGCTTCTCTCTCTTGAGTGCGGCGAACTCAGCGGCTTCGGCTTTCTTTCTACGGATACCGAGAATCCTTTCGGGTGTGGGTGGGCGACGTACCTTTGCAGGAGCCTTTGTGGGTGGGGCTTCTCTAATGGCTGCCTCTGGTGGTGGACCTTTTGCTAACCTAGCAGGCTCAGGCTCCGCAATTTCTGGCAACACCGATCTAGCAACTTCTTTTGCGTTCTCGAAGCCTTCAACCGTTTCGCGGTAGAACTCTCCATTTTTAAGTCGCCCGGATACTGTCCAATCAGATACGGTTCCTTCTTTACGGGAGATAGACACGCCACCGAGTCCATATTCTCCTGCTGCCAATTTTTCTATCTTTACCTCTGCGGGTGGGGCAGCAAGCCCCTCTTTCCTTAGCGCGGCATTACGCACGTTTCTGTAGTTTAATTCGTCTTGAAGCTGCTGAGACCCCGCCTTGAACGGCGGCTTTCCTTCTGGGCGATTCTCGATAGCCTCTGCCCATTCAGGGTGAGCGTCAGACATCTCCGATAACCTATCAGTCAAATCCTTAAACCCAACCTGCTCTGGCGTGTACTTGTTCGACTGCTTCCACGTTTCTATGTATTCCTTCTCGAAAGCCTCGAAGGAATCCGGGGCCGCTTCTTCTCCCGGCCCAATCCTTACCTCACCAGCTTCCTCCCTCGCAACCCTGGCTAATTCTGCCTTCCCGGCCGCTACCGCTTCACCTATCGCTTCTGGATGTCTCATGGCTGTCTCTGCTATGCCACCAGGCATATTGAGTATCAGCATTGGTCCTGCCGCCGCCTTCATTTCTTCAAGGGCACGATTAAATAATTCCTTCGGCCCTTTGTACTCATGCGACTTGCCCGCCAGCAGATTCTCAGCGGCCTTGCTTCCCTCAACAGCAAGGTCCACTACTGCTCGTTGCGCTCCTTCTTGACCTATCTGAACTGCCGTGCCAAAGCCACGTCTCTTAGCAATTTGGAGGACGGTTCGGAGGATACTCTGCTTTATCGTTTTCGTAGTTCCCTTCGGTAAGAAACGATTCATCTGTGCCAGCTCTATTAACCCGTAGGGAATACCGACTGCCCGTGCCACTACAGATGCTAAGGGATCATCTACGTCAGCATCTATCAGCATACCATAGGCTTCACCCGTGCCCTGATTTACCCAAGCAACTGAACTGCCTACAGCGTATCCAAGACCCGCTAATGCCGGGACGGTAACTATTTCTTCCGGGGTCGCTATTTGAGGACCAAGCTGACCGCCTACCGCTGCTGTCGCCGCACCCGCTATCGCACCAGGCACTCCGCCCTTTTCACCAGCAGCTTCTATGCCAGAGATCAGGCCGATGACCCCGTGAAACAGGGTCTCGAATGTGTTGCGTGCCTTGTAGGGATCATCTTTAACTTCCTGTTCAAATTTCGCCTTGGCTTTTTTGAATTGTTCTCTCGCCTCTGGATTACGGCCCCCAGGAGAACTCAGAACTGTCCTGGTAGTCTCCTCACCCATCCAGTCAGTGACCATATTCTGTCTGCTCGTCCGCCATGCTTCACGAGCACGTTCAATCCAGTTTGGTTCTGGGCCTGCGACGAACGCTTGGCCGGCAGGATCAATCTGGGGACCGACAAACTTAACCTCGAAGCGAGTCTTTTCCTCTACCGTAGGATATTTCTTTCGGAACTCAGGGTCGTGCCAGATGACATCGCCCAAGAATTTGCTACGAGTGAGGCGTTGCGTGTCCTCGTCATAACCTTGGTAACGCTCGCTCTGCTCGATCTCCGGCCAGTCTTCGGGCTTCAGTGGCATTATTCTTTCTCGACTGATTCAAGGAACGCCTCGGTGAGACTTCCTTCTGCCGCAGCAGCAGGTTTGGCAGCAGCTCCCACCCGGGCAAGCCGTTTCTGGAACAGCATCTTCCTCAGCTTGTTCCACTGGATGACGGTCCTGTTCCGGCCCTTATAGTCTATCTTGGCTACAGAGGCGATCTCCTCGTCCGTGAAGCCGATGCCCTGCAACATCTCCTCGATAGCATCGAACTCGGCCTGGTATCCATCCTCGCTCTTTACATCACTACGAATAATGAGGAACGATTCCTCGGCGAGATCCATCGCCTTAGCCCTGGTCTTTGCCTCCTCCTGTTCCCACTGGACCTTATGGAAGCTCTTGAGCCGTGTCCTGAACTCATCTGGAGTCTGGGGTGTACCCTCTCTCAAGACGAACTCACGCGCCGCCTGGGACACCTGGGCCATGAGCTTGCCGACATCTGCGGGTGGCTTGCGATATTCCTTGCCTCCGACCCGAATAATGTCTTGGTCTACCGGGCGTTTGACCTCTCCTGGCCGTAAGAACTGCACATCTACTCTAGGTGTTTCAGGCACCTTCTCGAACCCTTTTACTTCCATCTCGCGCTCGAATGTCTCCTCAAGCGTTTTTCGGCGTTCTATGGCTGCCTGTTCTCGCGCCTTCATCTGACGACGGGTTTCAGCATACGCCAGAGAACTGTAAGGATTCTTGAACTCTACATCCTCTCCTCGTCGGGCAGCTTCTATGCCCAAAGCCTCAGCGCCAGCCTTATCTTGTTGTCGCCGCTGCTCTATAGCAGAGGCCATCTCCATCCGTTTCTGAGCCGCCTGGAATTGCAACCCGATCTCCTGGAGCCTACGCTGTGCTCGCACATCCTCAAAGGCTACCTTGAACTGCATCTCACGGGTTCGCACCGCAGCCTCTCCTCTGGCCCTGGCATACCCGGCCCTGTACGGTAATGTCTGTCGTCTAACCTCTGGCACTCTAATCACCCCCTTCCAGCAAATATGTCCGAAATCGGAAACCGATTTTGCTGTCCCTGTCCCCAGCCTATCATCTCCTCCCAACGACCCTTCATCTGCTGTTGAGCGAGATTGTATGGAAGCACTTGGCTGAGATACTGCAAGGCTCCTGTCTGGACCTGCGGCTGCCTGGGCTGGGCAAGACTTGTCACACCCGGCATAGTCTGTCCGAAGAACTGGCCTGCCTGACCCATCATAGCTGACGGGATGCGGGTCATCGCCTCCCCTCGACCGAGTTCGGCTTCACGCAGAGCACCTGTCTCAAGGGGTTGGCCGGCCAGACCACGCTTTGCCATGAGCGTTCCGATCCTGCCTTTGAGTTGCTCGGTGGACCGCATGATGTTGGCCTGCATAGCACGACCCATCGGGGTATCCTGCCATGCACCTTGAAGCACACCGCCGTACATCTCGGCCATACTCTCAAGGCCGGGCATCATAATGTCCCATGCGCGGCCTTTCCGCTGCGCCTCTCGTTGGAACTCCTCCCAGCCACCCATGCCGATCTGCTGCATGAGATCAATCATTTGCTTTATACTTCCACTAGGTTCTAACGGCAGTTGCCCGTTCGGCATGTTGCACCCTCCTTAGCTCGTTTCTGAGCCTCTTCATTTCCTTTTCCAGTTCGCCCCACACATGAACTGTGTACCTCACCATCACCGACTGTTTGTTACCCGCTAAAGTATCAAAGAATAATGCCGTCATATCGAAATACCGCTGAGCAATCTGAACCTTTACATCTACGCCACGACTCTCCGTGGGCGTTACCGATACGGAATAGTCCGGCCCGATGGTGCGCGGCAGATTGACTCGATGCCTGGTTCCTTCCACGAGCACGATGTTGTCTGCCCATACGAAATCCCCATCCTCATTGCTCTGCCTTGGCTGACGCTCGATCACTATGTCCGTGTCCGGGTCTATCGGCCCGACCTCGTAGGTCTGCTCGAACTTGTAGGTGCCATAGACCACTCGCGTCCACCAGGATCCGGTAGTCTCTGGGGTAAACCTGAGCGTGTAGCCACCCCCGCCATCGTTGGTGATCGTGTAGTCCGGAGTCTGTACGGTCCCGTCCTGCTCAAAGGTGACGGTGAAGTCTACTTCGGCCAAAGCCGGGAACTCCGCGATAGTAAATGTATCAGTTACCTCCAAAATACCTCCACTATTCTCACGACCCCTAACGCCGTGACGCCAAAACTAACCACGACAATCGCTCCGTGCGCCTTGTTCTTCCACGCCTGGAGCTTATCAATCTGCTCGTCATGCACCTGAATGACGCCCGGCTGACCGTTGCCGCCAATCAGACGGTTGTGCAGCGCCTTGAGCATCACTTCCATCTTGCCGACTTTTACTTCGAGGGTTTCATTGGGTGTCATAGGCTATCTCTTCTTCTTTTTCTTCCTCTCCGGCTTCTCGTCTTTTAATTTTGCTTCCCGAATCTTAACGCATACGTCGTAATGCTCGTCCTTAATCTTCTTTTTCTCGTGCATCTCCTCCACTCGCCTCTTGAGAAATTGACCTTCTGCCCGCGTAAAATTAACCTTTATCTTTGTGTCTTTCCTTACATCCCAGGCCCAACCCATTTTACCGTCAGGCATCTTGGCCGCCTTCATCCCGAGCTTCTTCATCTCGGCCTGGCTGATGTCCACCTTCTCCATGATGTCACGGGTGACTGCTCGCTCCGTCATGTCAGTCTCCTGCGGGTACAAGTCCGACATCCTCATCCTGTCCACCACCGCCAAGGTCAGTTGCATCGGTCCTCCTTTCCTAGTTCTTCTCCAATTCCACTATTCTCGCTTCGAGTGCTTCTATTCTTGTTGGCCCCGAAGCATCTAAAGCTATCTGCTCATCGGTTTTCATCTTTTCCTGTATCGTGTCAAACTCTTCCTTGTCTATCTCGACCAATCTTTCACTAGCGGGTTGCGGAGTCATACATCCCACCGTTCCCCTCATATTCCCCTCCGCATCAAGTTTTTTGTATAAATACATTTCTTACCTATAAGCTACAGCAACCAGTTCCAGAAAATTACTCGCATCTGCGATATTTGACGTTACGAAAGTGAGTGTGAGTTGTTTGTTCGCTGTACTCCATGCCCCCGTTGCTTTAACCTCAGCGAAGGATGCGCCATTATATGGGCCAAAACCCCCTATAAGGTTCGTGGCATCATTTATAGCGTAAGTTGCTGAGGGTGTTCCATTAGAATTATACATAATTACATAATTCATGTTCGTTGTCATAGCATCACTACCAATGCTCGTTACAAGACACCTTCCTACGCTATGCCCTTGTTGGCCGGCTGTGTGTTGGAGTCGTATGGAGAAAGTAATGACAATTTCTGACGGTTCCCAAGCAAACGTGAGAACGAGAGTATCGTTTGTTGCAATACCAAGATCGCTTGCCTGTACGATGTCAATGCTGCCAGAGGCGCCCAGGAGTTCGCCTTGGATTGCACCCGTACTCGTTATCGCCCCACAGCCTATCGTGCCAATACCAGATAGATTACGAGTATGAAAATTGATACCTAAAGCCGTAGCATCCATCGTCATTAATAGATTACCATCAGCCTTGAACTCAAGATCATCATTGTTCGCATGTATCGTCCAGTAGTCTACATCTCCCTCATAAGTAGCTGATGAATAAAAGCGAACCGCTCCACCTTGCGGATTACTACTTCCTGCGTCCTCGCCAAACAGATGAACAATCCCGCCCATATCTTTGTCTACGCCGATATACACATGACCGCCCTGTGCCGATATATTACCTGTAGCTCCAATTGACGTGCAGGCTATAGCTCCTACGCTCGTGAAGTTTTGATTGTTCCAATCGAACGCCGCCCCTGCCTGGCCGGACAAAGCAGCGAGAGTCTCCGAGTAACTTAACCCCTCAATCGTATCGGCATCGGTGAACCGTGCGAAGTCGTTCGCAACAGGAGTCCCGCTTGTGTCTACGGTCCCGCTTCCTGCCGCTGTCCATGCAAGGCCCGAAGCCTGACCCGAGTCTGCCGTGAGGACCGTACCGTCACCACCTACACCGAGAATGACGGGGGTGTCGTCCGCGCTCGCGGAGATCAGATCGCCTATGTTGTCTACGAACGTCTTCAGGATCGCAGTATTGACTGTCTCGTAAAGGCCCGCATGATCTCCCCACCCGTAGGCCGTATCGTAATTCGCGTGATTGTATGTGGACTCGTGCGTGGTCATGGTTCCAGCCGCTTCATAGGCAGTATGTGTATGACCTGGGTCTGCACCAGTTGTCACGTTAGCCCCAGTTACAGTCCCAGCCGCCATTGTCCCTGGTATAGTAACTAATCCACTCGCATTGAGGGATATTCCAGTATTCCAGGTAAGTGCCGCACCTTTAGCGACTCCTGAATCGTACATGATTTTGAATAAATCAGAAACCTTGAAAATAGCATAATTTGACCCTGCATCTGAACTTCTGTTTTGCCCATCATAATATGAATCAAAACGAATAGATATGTCATCATGTCTATACATTAAAAACTGCATCAAAGGATAATCGTCTGAGGTTGTGGTAAACTGCGTATGTGGTCCTGCACCTCCAGCATCTGAATTTGCCCCATCGATAGCGAACTTTGCCCATCCCACCCCACCATGAGGGATGGTTGTCGTCCCAATGCCTATTGTACCAACACCCGTAAGTGCATTGCCTCCCATAGCAATAGCACCAGCCATTGTTCCACCAGCAAGCGGAAGGTATAATCCCGCGTGATCCCCCCAACCATACGCTGTATCATATTCGGCGTGGTTATAGGTTGCCTCGTGCGTAGTTACGAGGCCGTCGGATTCAGCGATCGAGTAAACGTCCAGGCTGGTCCTGACCGTTGCGTCCTTCTCGTAGGCGAAGGCACCAGCTCCGGTCCCGACGATGAACTCGTTGTCGGCAGCAACGACACCGAGAGTATTGAGATCGTCAAGAACGTCACCTTGTGTCTGCCAAACGCCGCTATCAATGGCGAGGGCGACAAACTCCTCCGTTGCAAACTTGGCGAACTCCATAGCGTCCTCGCCAGCATTTACGGCAAGGCCATAGGTGGCGAATCCGGTATAGGCATGGGGAATGTCGTTGAGATCGACGATGTTTTCTATCAGGCGGTCCATTGTCATTGCTTGAACCCCCAGGCATGTATCTTGTCGTCAACCCCACCAGAGAAGGTCATAGAGATTCTCTGGAAACGGCCCTTTGGAATATACCTGTTTTCGACATTCCTTATCCGGTTATAGGGAAGCGCATACCCTTCCACCCGATAGCCGTCCCTCGTTATGAGCACCCTCGGCGATCCCGAATAGTCGAAGGATATGCGGCGGCCGGTCTTGGCTACCATGTTATATGCGTATTCCTTCGTTGTGTAGATGAAACTTTGTAACTGGGTATCGAAGGTGAAGAAATCGCCGCGCTCGAAGTCCATACCGAGGCCACTATCCAGGGCGTAGTAACGACCATCCCAGGCGGCCCTTAGAGTGCCAGTTAAAGGGAACATCGGATTGATCTTACGGGAGACTTTCTTCTCCGCGTTGCCGTCAAACTCAAAGATTCCAACGTTCTTCTTGACGTATAGGATCGGGCCACCGACCGAGATAAACGCCAAGAAATCAGAAGGTCCCTGAGTCACGTTTGTCTCGCGCTTCATAAGCTCGGTCTTTTCCAGTCCTGCGATGTTGACTACGCCATTGGCCCAGGCTATTGCGAGGTCTTCCCTGATACCTTCGAGTCCGGTCACATCCTCCGGCAGTTCCCAGAAGGCGTCGTCCTCAAACCCATAGTGCCGGTCCCCGATACCGCTGAAATAGACCTTGTTTCCTACAACAAGATACAGCCGAGCATTATGCCATAAGGCGTGTTCGACACCGGCAGGAGGCACACCCCGATCCCCGGTAATGTATATCCCTTGTGTCGGGTCAAGTTCAAGTGCGGAAAATGTTATCGAGCCGGTATGCGGCCCCAACTCACCGACAAGAGAGAACTCGATAACATTGTTCGGACCACCCCGACAGTATATCCTTCTCTTGGCAATACCTGAAGGAGTAGATCCCCAAGAGACCTCGATCTTATCAGTGTCTACCGCAGTCACGGCTTCACTTTCTGATCCTATGCCCTCTTCATCATCCGCGTTCACATAAGTCATCAGGAACTCGTATCGACCGGCAACTATGCTACCCGCCCCGGCTCCGAAAGTAGTGACGGTAAGATCGCCAGGCTGAACCACACCCAGAACAACACCATCACGCATGATTTGGCCGGCGGAGATCGAGAAGTCCTGGTCTTGCCATGTGACGGGCCGACCATAGGCAGGATTGAAGTTCTTGAGTAATTCTATTCCATCGCTTAGATCGCAGTTGTGACAGCGCCGAGCCTCGGTGTCCTTGATGTTGACGGCCGACTCCTCGAGGTTAAGGCCGTGAAACTCCGTGAAGATTGGCAGGCCGTCGCTCATTCTGGACTCCTTGGCTTAACCTCCTTGTAGCGGCCGGACCAGATGTCTTCGACCCCGCGTTGCTCGGGTGTCGTAAGCAAGGCCCCTTGGTGACACAAGGGGAAGCAT
>SDBU01007837.1_pt1 | contig 12236 bp, 25 predicted proteins | sample 2277071 | NCBI WGS metagenome assembly SDBU01 (sample SAMN10397929, study PRJNA504765) | marine sediment metagenome | isolation source: marine sediment core GS08_GC12, 126 cmbsf | place: Arctic Ocean: Gakkel Ridge, Loki's castle | collected 2008
AAATAGTACATTATGATGGAACAACAGAAACAGACATAGGAGCAGAAGCAGTAACAGCAACTATGGTTGCTGACGATTGGTTTTGCCTATCTTTTGATATTGAACAAACTCATTTTAAAAGAGGAGATATTTTAAGACTAAAGTTTAAAAGTGCTGTTGGTTTGTTTTATTTTCCTGAGCCTCAAAGAGCAGAAGTTTTAACATTAACTATACCTTTTAAAATTGATTTATAAAATGGGAAAATTTGATTTAACAGAAGCAAAGGCAAGTGATATGACTAACTTAGTTTCTGATTTAGAAATTGACTCACAGATAATAGATGGAGTTTCAGACCAGTTAGAGACAACATGGATAAATTATAATTGGAGCAAGTACTGGGGATATTTTAATTCTGTTCCAGATTTAAAGAGTGCAATTATAATGAAAGCAATCTGGAATGTAGGCAAAGGATTTACAACAGATATATCAACAGAAGCTATTTTAGATAATATTAGGGGATGGGGAAAAGATACTTTTGGGGATATTTTGTTTAACATGGAAATTGTTAAAAGAATTGGAGGAGACTCTTTTGCTGAAATAATAAGAAATAAAGAAACTGGAACTTTGGTTAATTTAAAACCATTAGACCCTGGAACTATGAAAATCGTTGTAAATAAAGAAGGGATTATAATAAGATATGAGCAGATTTCTAAAATTCGAGGAAAGAAGCCTATAAGATATGAGCCTAATAATATTTTTCATTTAACTAATAATAGGCTTGCTGACCAAATACATGGGATTTCTGATATTGAAGGTATGGAAAAGACTATTTTAGCAAATGAAGAGAGTTTTGAAGACCTAAAGAAATTAATGCATCATCAAGTAAAACCATTTATTTTATGGAAATTAAAAACAGATGACCCAGCAACAATAAATGCACTTGTTAAAAAAATTGATAAGGCAAGAAATCTGGGAGAGGACATGTTTATTCCTGATGATGATGATTCTATAGATTATGAAATTATACAGGTTAATCTCAGCAGTTTGGTTCTTTCATGGAGAGATGATATAAGAAATAAATTTTACAGAACTATTATGCTGCCTCAGGTAGTGCCTGGAGGTGCTGGGCAATCTACAGAAAGTGAGAGCAAGGTTATTTATTTGGCTTTTGAGCAGCTTGTGGAAAAAGACCAGAGGTATATTGAAGGGCAGCTTTGGAATCAGTTAGCAATTAAAATTGACCTTATTCCCCCAGCATCAATTAAACCTGAAATGCAGACAGATGAGAGAAAAGATGCAACTCAGGGTTTAGGATTTCAGAAAGGGGAAACAACTGCAGGAGTAGGAGAATAAAATGCCACATAAGGAAAGAAAGGCAAGGGAAAGAAAGGCAAGGTTAGAACCTGGTGGAAGGGTTACCTTCAGAGGAAAACAAGAAACTCCAGAGGAGACAAAGAAGAGGAGAGAGGGGCAGATAAGCAGATTTAATATTGGTGGTGTTGATTTATCAAGAGAAGAATATATAACAGCACAAAGACTTTCAAGAGGGAGAACAGGGGGAATAGGAGAAAGAACTCCTGCTGTTGAAGAGGCTCTTAAAAGAGCTACACCTCAAGCAAGAAAGTTAACAGAAGAAACAGAAAGAAGAGAGGAATTTGAGGAAGTAACAGGTGCAGGTGAATTAACAGAGGAATTAGAAAGAAAGAAAGCTGCCCCTCCAAGTTTAGCACCTCCTCCTTTAGACCTTTTAACAACTCCTAATGAATGGATAGCAAGTAGGGAATTTCAACCCTTAGGTATTACTGGGGTAAGTGCATCAAAACAATTATTAGAAGACCCTAAAGGACAATTAAAAAGAGCAGGTGTAGAATTAGCAATAGGAGCATCAGTTGGAGGACTTTCTTTAGGAGCTTTATCTCAACTTGCAGCAAGAGCAACAATGGTAACCAAAGTATTAGGAAGCAAAGGAATTGTTACTGCTCTTTCAGTTGCTACAACTGGACTTGGGATTTTTGTAGTTGGACCTGGTGTATTTGATTATAGAGGAGATGAGATGGAAACGCATAGGAAGATAGTTCAAGGAGTCATTGAAGTTGGAGAAAGAATTGAAGCTGCAAACAGAAATAGCGACCCTATTACTGCTCCAGAAACTATTGAATTATTAACAACAATATCAAGTGAAGTGGACCGTGCAGAACAAAGAATTAAAGAATTAGGTATTTATAATGTTCAATATAGATTTGCTAAGGAATATTTAGATGATATGGATAATATAAGAAGTGCGAGAATAGCTCTTTTAAGAAGAATAGATGCGGTTGTAAATACAGCAGCAACAGGACAGGCTGCATTTAGACCAGAAGAACTTTTATTTGATGTTACACGATTTAAAGAGTGGGAGGGTAAAAAATGACAATTGAAGGAAAAAACTTATTAATTATATTGATTTGTTTTATATTTGGAACAGCCATAGGATTTTTTAGAATGTTATAAAGGGGGAAAGAAAAATGGATGACGATAAGAAAGAAGAACTCGAAAAGCCTGAGGGAAAGAAGGAAGAGGTACCAGTTAGCAAACCTGACGAGGGGGATAAGTATGAAACAACTCCAATCATTGAACGAGCTCGCGAGGAAAGAGAAAAACTGGAAGCAGCAACTAAAGCCCAAAAGGAAGAGAACGACAGAACAGAGAAGATAATGGCTAAGAAGGCTTTGGGTGGTGAGGCAGAAGCTGGAGGCGGAGAAGTCAAAAAGCCTGAAGAAACTCCTGAACAATATGCTAACAGTCTTGTTGAGTCTGGTGAAAATATTTTAATGCCAAAATGAAACAAAGATTGTGGTATGTAATATTAATTGTCATAGTCTTAATGATAGGATATTTCTTAGGATATTCTATGGGGTTGTATAATGGTGTCAAACTTGTTATCAAGTTAGGAGCAGTGATTACAGATATTGATGTTGATGAAGAGATGCTGGCAAAAGGAATTTTGCAGTATAAGAATAATATTGGAGGTTGTCTGTTTACAAAAAATGCATCTATATATTCTGACAAGGGGAGTTAAGCATGCAGTTGATTTGTTTATAACAACATTGCAGGGCGTCTGGTTTCAAATGGATTATCAAGGTCGTTCTGACAATACCCTACAATTAGGAGTGCGCCCAATTCAATTATGGGAGTTAGCTATGCCTGAAACTGCTCTGCCTGTTATGACAAAAACATTATGGGGAGGCAATCCAGAAGTGCCTGAACTTAAAAGAAAGTTTGCTATTGGTGTAATGCAGAAATTATTAGGTGCTCAGAACATTCCTAAGATTGATGAAGGAGTTCCATATAGACCTATTAGAAAAGAGAATGTGGCTATATATCCTGTGGGAATTAAACCAGATGCATATAATGAAGATGGGGAAGCTATTTGATTTTCAATATACAATCTGTTTGCACAAAGCCTACTTTGATGTAGGAGTTGGACTAACAAGATATCTGCAATATGCATTATTCTTAATTGGAATTGATAGAGTGATTAATGGAGAACTAAAAAATACACTAATAATCTTTGTAGGATTTGGAATCTTCTGTTATATAGCAGGGCGTCTATGGTTTAAAACAAACTTTGTAAGAGCAAATGCTGAAGTGTCAAACAGATTTAATTACTTTCAGCAAGAAATGCGTGAGGTAATCGCCTCACCGAATAACGAAACATTTAAAAAGTCTCACTAATTAAATATAGTGTGATAATAATATGGTTAGTGAAGCAGTGATTGTTGAGTTGGGACATTCTGGTGGAGAAGTTGTGCAGCATACAGTAGCTGACGGCACAGCAATTACTAAAGGAACTCTTATGAGTGGACAGGATTTAAGAACTGCTATTGCAAGTGCAACAACAGCTGATGGCTTTGTAGGAATTGCAGCTGCTGATAAGAAAGTAGATGATGGCAAAACAAAATTAGGATTATATACTGGAGGAGGAGCTATTTTTGATTTAACTGCTACAGCTGGTGATGATATTCCTCTACAAAATCAAGTAGTTTTAAGTGGAGCTAATTTAATAAGAGCTGCATTACAGGATGGAACAGAAGACCACCTTGTTATTGGAGTTACAAGACAGCTTATTACAGCAGGCACTGCTGGTGAGGTAATATTAAAATGACAGTAGGAGATACACTTTCAACTGGAAGCGCAGACTTGAGAGCTGAAAATGTTAATAAGGCTGTTATTGGCTTTGCATTGCAGGCATACAAATTCAAACCTATATGTTTAGTTCAGAGTGGGAGTTCAGATAAAGAAACTTATTTTAAAGAAGGAGCTACTGAGTTGACAGCTGGCGGAAATGTTAACCTTAAAGGTGTTCCAAGACTTGCTAGCTTTCCTTACTTAGAGCCAACATGGGAAGAGGCAAATATGCATCCTCTAAAGCATGCAGGCGAAGGTGTTGTTTCTTGGGAAGATGCAAGAACAAATGAAATAGATGTTATGGCAAGGACATTATTAAGAGTAAGTCGTGCTATTGCTAAATCTGTGGATGATGCAATATATGCTGAATGGATTGGAGATGCAGATATAGGCACTGCTGCAATCACTGCTGGAAATGAATGGGACAGCTTAACAACTGTTAATCAAAATCCTATCTTGGATATGTTAAGAGGAAATCAGAATTTTGTAGAAAACAATTACGACTTAGGAAATATATTTATTCTTATGAGTCCTAAAGACCATACAAACTTAATGAATAATTCAAAGGTTATTAATAACCCTTCTTTTAAAACTGCAGATGTTGTAAGTAATGGAAGAGTAGGTCAGATTGTAGGTGGAACTATTGTTGTTTCAAAATCAGTTCCTGCTGATGAATGTCTTATGATAATTGGAAAGACTGCATCAACTTGGAAAGCTGTAAGTCCTTTGAAAAGTAATGTCATTGAAGATCCAGGAATTAAATTTACAATTCGTGCTTGGGAGATTGGCGGAACTATGGTGACTAACCCTAAAGCAATTTACAGAATTACTAATACACAGAAAACATAATGGCAGACGAAGAAAATAAACCAGAGGAAGAAGAAGATGAGCGAACAGGGTAAACTAATTAGAGGAGAGCAATATCATGCAATGAGAGATTTGGATGGTAAATACCCTAACGGAATTACATCTAATCCTGACAAGATGTCAGATTTACAATTTTATTTAGATTCTATAAAAGAAAGTCAGCCCACTACAGCTTCTGGGGAAAAGAAAGAAGATAAAAAGAAAGAGGTGAAGTGATGGTAAGTGGAGACCCTACTCTGATTAATCATGGAACCTATAATGTTTCTGGTTCTGAATTAAAAACTAAAATTGATGGAATTAGTGAGTATCATCCAGTATTATCTGGTGCACAATTACAGATGGTACCATTAGGATTTGGACAAGTGCAGCTCTTAGAGATAAGTGTGGAGGGCTCAGGATGACAGAACTAATAAGCGACCCAATATCACCAGGTGAAATAATAATACCTACAGTCTCAGGCTCAGCTACAGCTCAGCCTCAGTTCTCAGGAGCTTTATTTATATCAGGTTCTAAACTATACTTCCACATGGGAACACCACAATTAATAACTTCTGCATAATTTTATAAAGTTTAATTCTATGTATTTAATATGCCAAGAGATTTTACTAAAATATTTAAGAGAACTGCAGGAACAGGGCAGATGAGCAGACCAGAGGGTGCAGGAAACTTTGACAATATGGATGACAGAAACTTTGTCAAGAGTATGAACTCTGACCAGGGAACTATCCAGCACACTCCAACTGCTGATAAAGATATTGTTAATAAATTATATGTAGATGGACAAATAACAGGTAAAGCATGGCTTCTTGCTACAGCTCAAATAGGTCTTACTGGAAATAAAACAGGAACTTTCAGCTTAACAACAACAGGTAATTGTGCTTTTGGAAATGTAGAGCCATTTGATGATGATACTTATTATTTAGGGCATCAAAGCTGGAGATGGAAAGGCCTTTTTCTTTCAGGTGATGCAACTATTGGTGGAGATGCCATTGTAACAGGAGATATAAATGTAAATAATTTAAATGCGAGTGGAGCTATAAAAACAACAGAAGGGACTGCAAATGAAATTTCAATAGGTTCTGGCGGATTAGCAAATATTGATGCAACTGGAGGTTCAATAACTTTCGATTCATTCTTAATTATTGATGGAGGAACTTTAGGTACATCTGCATTGAGAATCGGAAATCCAGATGTTCCTCATTTGTTTATCGCTTCTTTTGAAACTGCTGATGGAGGGTTAATAATTGATAGAAGTAATGGTGGTGATTATGTTTTTTTAAGAAGCAGAAGAGGAACACAAGATATATTTTTTAGTCATATTGGAGATGATTTAGAAATTAAGAATGAAGCTAGTGATACATGGACTTTTAAAAGTAATGGAGATTTTGAAACTATTAAAAATAAAATTACTAATATTGGCGGCATTGCTATTCTATTAACAAACAAAACAGGAGCTAACAGCGTCGCTGGTAAATTAGTGAGAGCAGACACATCAACAAATGATGCAGCGAAATTAACTGTTATAGATGAAGAGGAATGTTTTGGAGTATTTTTAGACAGCGGAGTTTCAGATGGAAGTGAGGCGTGGATTGTAATTAGTGGGATTGCAGATGTTGCTATGGAAAATAACACAACAGCCACAAGAGGAAACTGGGTCAGAACTTCTACCACCGTCGGTGAAGAAGGTTATGCAGATGCAACAAATGCAGCACCTCCAAGTCCTGCAGCTTTCAGTCATTTTAACGAAATAGGAAATTGCATAGAAACTGTGACTGCAACTGGCGAGGGAACTCATGTCTTAGCTCGTTGTGTCCTGCATTTCAATTAAGTTTATATAGTTCTACAATCTATTATAATACACGCCTTGGGCTTATGGGAGTTGGCTCATAATGTGAGAGGGGCAGGCTTCAAGCCCCTCGCTGTTATTATTCTTTAGTAATAAGATAACTTTAAATAGTGTGTGTGTGTTGTAAAAGGATGAGAACTATTAAAGAATTGGAAGAATGGGTAGAAAATCATGATGTAGAGGTAGATGAAGCTCTTGCAGAGATTGAAGCACTAAAAGATGTTTTGAAGTTGATTGATGAAATTGAATATGGTAGAGAGAGTGTAGAGTGGTTTAAAATGAAACTAAAAGCGAGGATTGAAGGATGATTATAATATTACTAAAGGGAGGTAAGAACTGAAGATGGATAAGAAAAGATTTAAAAAGATGGAAGAAGTGATGGATGCTTTAGAGAAAATAGATATTATAAATATTGATATAAGTGATTACGCTGATTATTTTAAACTTACATTAACTCTTGAAGAAAATCCATCTAAAAAATAGAAAATGACAAATACAGAAATCACTATTAAGGGAATAACTGAAACTACTGGAAGAAGTGGGAAACCTTATTTCTTAATAGAAACAAACTGCGGCAAGATGTCATGCTTCCCAGACTATGAAGGTCTTGAAGACCTAAAAGAAGCCTGGAAGATGGATGAGCCTATTGAAGTAAATGTAGAAACAAGTGAAGATGGAAAGTATAGGAACATAAGGAACGCAAAAGCTAATGCTACTACTACAGTAGTTAAGCCAGAAGATTTTGGAGTAAAGCATGAGCCTAAGGCAAACAAATACGAGCCTACATCTATGTATGTGAGTTATGCTAAGGATATCTTTTGTGAGATATTAAAAGACCATCCAGAAGGTTTAGATATAAAAGGTATGATGCAGGAAGCAATAGACCTTGTCAAACAAGCGAGAGAATCTTTTAGTTAAGATGGAAGAACAAACATGTGAAGTAATAGCAATCTTAGGAACTGTTGTTTTTGTATTCCTATTAGGTATAGTCTCAGGTTGGATGATAAGACTCATTCAGAAGAGTTAAGATGGAAGATATATGTGATGTCATAATTATACTATTCATTATTTTTATAATAATTCTCTTATTAGGGTGTGTGGTTATAGTTATGACATTACCACTTAAAGAAACTAATGAACTTACTTATCATCAATTAAGGTTTGGCGGGCTAACACCGAACGAAGCAGATGCATGTGCAATAGATGGAAAGAAATATGGAACAAAGTTTAAAAAATGTGTTTATGATTATAGGATGAATCGATAAGATGGAAGATATAAGAGATTTCATACTAGGAATGCTATTAGGAAGTAGTTTAACAGCAAGTATAATTGCAATTATACTTTCTTTTATTTAAAATGGAAGACGATAACGACCCAACTGGAGAACTACAAGAAACATTTTGTAATTGATTTATTTATGGGGATGAGTGTTGGAAACTATTGGGTTAGAATAGCTTACTACGAAAGTAGTTGCTGGTTCGAATCCAGCCATCCCCTTTTTATTATTATATTTGTGTAGGCAAAGCAAGGTTTAATAAGGATATTCCTTATTAAAGTTTTTAGCTAAATAGTTTAATAAAAAATTTGTGTGGGGTTCTGGTCTCTTTTGTATATAGATATTCTTGAAAGTCGCTGATTAAATTCGATAGGACAATGGTCCTTATACTGCACGGCCTACCCACTTTTTTTGAATATATATATCGTAGTATATACTTCCTAAGTGCTTAAATATAGGGGCTTAAGCCCCTATATTCCTAATATAGCCTATATACCACTACATTATATATATTGATGATTTAATAACTAAAGGACCTGCACATGCACAGCGTAAATCAGTGTAGAATGGCCTATTTTCCGCCTTCGGCTGGGGGCAAAGCCCCCAATGGCATAGGAAAATAGGCAAAAAAAAGGCTTTAACAAGGGCATATGTTACCTTAAACTTGTTATTAAGCTTCATAGAAACGCCTGAAATGGTGTAGCCATTTCAGGCGATTGCACTATTTAAGGTTTATGTAAGTTTAAGGTAAAGAAAAAACCCACTGTCTCTCTGTGGGTAAGATATTATTTGAATATCGTACATCAACTCTAAAAGATAATCAGTAACTTTTATAAACCTTGTTATCCTATAATTATCATGTCATACAAAATTGAATATGAAATAGGTACTAAGTTCTATACTAATGAAACTAAGAAACATCAAAGAACAATTAGATTTATTAAGAATCAACATAAACATCTTTCAGAGAAGAAAGAGTTAATGGAAAAATTACAATGAGTCCTAAAAGAGCTAAGTCATTTATAAAATATGTAGAAAGAAGAAAAGGGTTAGCACTTACTAAGAACGAACAAGAATTATATAATCAACTAAAAAAACTTCAGAGAATGAAGAGTTGATATCATTAGAATTAGATGCTGAGCAAGTCACTCATCATGACAACGTAATCAGGATATATACAAATTATCTTATAGTAATAAATTTTTGTGAAACAGGGTGAGAGCAGGGGTGTGTGTATCTATTGTACAACAATATAGGAGTGTGCCAGCCTATTCAAATCCTGGGCGTACCGTTGTAGGTGATGAAGCCTTTACAGGCAGTCAGACAGCTACTACAACTACATACTTTTTTCAACTACAGCCAGTAGACTAATTAAATATACTTAGACACACACCGATAAGTTTATATAACATGTGTGTGTGTTATTAAGATGGAATTTAATTTAAGTGAGAGAATAAAGCAATTAGAAATAGATTTAAGAAATAATGCTAAACTTACTGAAGGACAGATTGATGGAATTATTAGAATGATTGAATTTATGGACAAAGAATTTATTAGGTTGTTGAAAGCATATATGGGCTCTACTTCAATTAATTCAAGAGAAGAACAAATAGCCAATTTAAATAAAGAAATGATAGATAAATTAGCAGGAGATAAACTAATATGATAAGTGTAGAAAGACTAAACAGAATTAATAAAGTTAAAGCAATAGATTTAAGTGAGATAAATATAAAAGAATTCATAGCCCATGTTGCGCGCGAGCTTAATGTATCTCTAAGAACAGCAAGAGAATATATTCTAATAGCTGATGAAAAGGGGGTTATCAAATGGAAATAACAAAAGCAGATTGGGAGAATGAACTCAAAGCAAGTGAGATAGCAAGAGATACACATGAGAAAGCTTTTAAAATTAATAAAGTAATGTCTCTCTTAATTAGAAAACATCTAAAAGAAATAGGTATTGAAATTGCTGAGGAAAAAGCTTTCAAGGAAGAAGATGCAAAACCTAAAGCTTGATAAATGGCAGGAAGAAGTTCTAAAGACTAAAGGAAATTTATGTATTTGCTCTCCGAGACAGATGGGGAAGTCTACAATTATCTCTCAGGATGCAGGAGAATATGCAGTAAAAAACAGAAATAAAAGCATAATGATAGTAGCTCATGTTGAAAGACAAGCACTACTTCTATTTGAGAAAGTTCTCTCATACATATATACAAATTATAAAAAATTAATTAAAAAAGGTAAGGATAGACCTACAAAACATGAAATAAAACTCATAAATGGTACTACTATTAGATGTTTGCCAACAGGAGACACAGGTTATGGTATCAGAGGCTACACAATAGACAGATTATATGCTGATGAGGCTGCATTTATTCAAGAGGAAGTCTGGGCAGCAGTAACTCCAATGTTAGCAACAACAGGGGGAGATATCATACTTTTAAGCACTCCTTTTGGAATAGATAACTATTTTTACAGGATGTTTCATAATGATAAATTTACATCAATTCATGTGGACGCAGGGGAAGTTATTAAAAACAGACAAGAGCCTCAAAAATCAAATCTAATTAATTTCAGAGCTGACGAAAAAGAAAGGATGACTAAACTCCAATATCAACAGGAACACTTAGGGTTATTTGTTGGGGGGATTATGAGATTCTTCCCAGATGAATTAATAGAATCATGTATGACAATCCCCAACAGTTCTGCGTCACTCTCTGTTGGGGATAATTTTTTAGGTGTAGACATAGCAAGAATGGGTGGTGATGAAACAGTTCTATTATCAGTTGATAGAATAAACCGAGAAAGAGTGAAAATGATAAGTTTAGAGATCCCAGAAGGACAAACATTAACAGACACAGCGAGACTGATAATTCATGCAGACAAACAAAATAATTATAAAAAAATTTATTTAGATGATGGAGGTTTAGGAGTTGGAGTTTATGACATTTTGTTTGAAGACCCTCAAACCAAAAGAAAAGTTGTAGGATTAAACAACGCAAAGAGAAGTATAGATATTGAGCCAGGCAAAGATAATCCAAGAAAAAAAGTGTTATTAGGTGAAGATATGTTAATAAATTTAAAGATTTTAATGGAAAGAGGATTAATAGAATTAATTGATGACCCAAGAGTCAGGCAAAGTTTAAGGTCTATGCAGTATGAATTTGAAGATAGAACATTAAAAATCTATGGAACTTACTCACATATTGTTGAAGCATTAAAAAGAGCTGTTTGGTGTATAAAAGACAAACATTTAAAAATATGGGTGAGGTAATATTAACATGAATTTCGAAGAAGAATATGTAAAAGAAAGTGAAGCAGCAGAACCTGAAAACAAAGATAAAACTCCTGTTTCAAATGATGCTTACGCAATAGGACACATAATACAAAATTTAATTGATAGAATAGCACACGCGGAGTTGTCTTTAAAATGAGTTGGGGATTATGTATATCAGGACAAGCAATACGGAAAGCTGGGCTTAATGCAAACAGCGCAATAACACTATCAGGGGCAGCTATGGATAAGTGGTCAGATGAGAGTGAGGGTTTTATTAATTCAGAAACAAGAAGAGATTGGATAACAAACCCTGCTTCAGCTAATTTTTCAGGAGCTTTAGCAGATATTGCCTCAAGCCATATAGCAAATAAGATTATTAATTATGATATGTCTGGCTATACATCAAGGATAGAAGCCCAGACTATGCTGGATGTTAATGCAGATATAGTAAGAAAAGGAATTGCTTTTTTGAAATTAAAAGAACATCAGGAGAAAATGTAAAATGCCAATTACCAAAGTTTATAGGGTAGGCGGGGAGAATATAATTGCGAGTTATGACTGGCAGGATATTGCTGAGGGAACAGGCTCAATTATTTATTATGCTCAAATTTCTAAGGATGCCTCTGCAGCATCTTTTAACTTAGTTCCCACTTTAATCCCAAGTAATCCAGAAAATACAACACTTGGTTCATCAAATAGTACTTACAGAGATTATGATTTATCTCCTTTTAATCTTCCAAAAATTATAAAAGGAACTGCTTATCTTTTTGCGAAAGCTAACCATAATGGCACTGACGGAATTTTTACTGCTAAAATAGTACATT
>SDBU01007838.1_pt1 | contig 12235 bp, 16 predicted proteins | sample 2277071 | NCBI WGS metagenome assembly SDBU01 (sample SAMN10397929, study PRJNA504765) | marine sediment metagenome | isolation source: marine sediment core GS08_GC12, 126 cmbsf | place: Arctic Ocean: Gakkel Ridge, Loki's castle | collected 2008
GGTTAGTCTCCAGGCAAGCACATTTCCTCCCTGAACTCCTGTTAGGTTTGCGTCATTGACATCCACAACCCCGCTTCCGTCGGGATTAAGGTCTATATCTCCATTTGATTCAGTAACTATCGAGCCGCCCGCGGGTGTGAAGGTAATCAGAGAAGTACCCCCTGAAGTAATTGAACCTGTAGTGGCTACACTAGAGGTATTGTTTACCGTTACGTCATCATTGACTTCCCCATCTACCCAGGGGTTGTCTGTATTAACCCAGTTTGCAGTGATAGTCTCAGCTTCATCTAGCATTCCGATGATAGCGACGTCAGAAAGAACGTCAGAGTTAATCTGTGCCCCACCCACTTGCACGTTAGCTACAGGAATGTCAAAGTTGACTACATCGTCATTGGCTACCTGCTGTCCCAGGGTTATGGTTCTGGAAGCAACAGCATCCCCTTCAATATCTAGATTCCCTGAAAGTGTTCCACCCAGAGCATCCAGATCCACCGAGCCGGTGTCATCTACAGTGAGAGTATCACTCACTTCATTGTCAACCCAGGGGTTGGTAGTATTCACCCAATTTCCCGCAATGGTCTCATTCTCCGAAAGGTCGGCAAACTCAGATTCGTCCTTACCATCAAGCAAATCTACATTCAGATTAGTTACAAGCGTGGTCGAAGTTACTGTAAGAGGAGCTGTTCCAATGGCTACAGTTGAGACAAGTGTATTTCCACTCACAAAGCCAGTAGTGGTTAAGTTTTCGTTGCCAAAGCCAATAGCTCCAGTATCGGAAGTTATGGTAGCACCGTCTATGGTTATATTATCCACAACCAAGGAAGTGAATCCCGTTCCTGCTCCTCCTGTAATCTGGGCTGTTCCGTCAGTTAAAGTTCCTCCACTAATAATTCCCGTAGTGGTGAGGTTCTCATTGCCGAAGGTTATCGCTCCCGTACTGTCTATGATACTTCCGCTACTTAGGGTCATAGTGTCAACGGTCAGGGAGCCACCTGGGGCTATGACCACATTGCCTACATTGAGCAAATCGTGTCCGGTAAAGTCCGTGTCATACGTTACCCGAACTCTGGCCCAAGCTGTAAGCTCAAGCATGGCAACAATCACCGCAGTTATAATGATAAATTTTTTAAGTTTTTTAAACATTTAAGGCTCCTTTAATTTCTTAATTTATATCCGATGTAGCCGAAATTGGCGACTCCCCCAGAAGTGTTCTGTATTCTCAGATACAGGTCTCTACTCAGGGTGTAATCTATGCCCTGTAAGGCACCAGCGGCTTCATCGGTTACAACGTCAATGCTGGTAGTTCCATCGTAATACTCCACATCTCCCACCCCTGCCAAAAGTATAGTCTCTATTATCCATTCCTCACCTACTGCTGGTCGGACTGTAAGATAGCCATTGTTGGCTACGCTTTCCATTGTTCCAACTGCATCTCCTCTTTCTTTCCCAGGACAATCAGTATCTATTTCTTCATTAGAAACATAAAAAATAAGAGTTTTGTCAGTTTGGGCAGTCCAGGTAAGATAAAGCTGGTCAAAAGGTATTTTATAGACAGCATTCTCAGTGAGAGTAAAGCTTTCTTCGTTAGCTGAATTGAATTTAACTGTTGCAGAACCATCTAATTTCTTGACGAATAGATATTTTGCTCGTGTTGGGAAAGGATCGACAAGTTTGCTGGTGGCTGCTGCAGTGAGACTATAACGATATTCCTGAACCCATTGTGGCTCTAGCTCTTTCTCTTTTATCTCCAATATTCGATGTATGTCTTGAACAATATCAAAAGGCTTATGATAAAGACGAGCTTCCGCATTGATTCCTTCCAGAGTAACGGCAATTCCACCTTCATATTTTCTTGGCTCGATTAGAATTTGCTCGTTTTCCTGCCTTCCTTCTTTGCATTCAACTACCAATAATGGCTCTATTCCATTCCGACTTCTGGCATCGAATATTTTTAGATTGCCTCCAAAACCATTGGTGAGGATTTTCGCACCTGCGAGGACTCCCGGGACTTCGGTTAAAACCCCGCTTTGGGAAAATTTAATTATCTCGTATTTTTTTTGTTTGATGGTGATTGTATCCATTTAAGCCTCCTAAGTTAGATGTCTTTTTCCAGAAAATTTCTTATATATTGTATCAATCGTGGAGATTAGCTTTTGTAGCTGCTCTTGCCAATCTGGGAAAGCACCTTGTTGTTGTAGGTTTTGTAGTTCTTGCTTCCAAAGCCTAGTTACTCTTTCAATCGCATACTTTATTATTTTTATCTCTTCATCATTTAACTCAAACATTTTAAGCCTCCTGGTAATATTTTAGACTAAATATTTACTTTCAATTTCTATAATTTGTCGTCTATGTTCGGGAAGCTCTCTCCAAGCGAGAAGGGCGGAAAGTAAGGGTATTTGTACTGATATTTTTCCCTCAAGTCCCTGTGCCTTGAATTTGTCTTTTTCTGTAATCGCTTTTGTCTGTAATATATTTCTCATCTTCCAAGCCCAAACATAACCCGATATTTTAGGGTTCATTACCTCACCCAGAGGAAACTCCAAACGAGCTTTTCGCTCAGTATATTCACTCCAAACACGGTTCCAAGCACTCTCTCCCTTTCCACCTGCTTCTTCTAACTCCAGAGTCATCATCGCTATTTCTTTTTTGTCAAGTATTCGTTCTTTCATTAGATATTCTCCTGGTAGTATTTCAAAAAGGGATGCACCCTGAATACCTGTTCGTCTACATCTTTTAGCTCTGGAGTGTAATAGTAGCTGACCATAGATTGTCTATATTTATGTCTTGTGAAATTCAGAATCATTATCTCAGATAGTCCCGCCTCTACTAGCTCAATATTAAGCCTATGACGAATTTGATGCCATGCCCTTCCTTTTTCTAAAATGATTCCAGCCCTCCGAGTTATATTATGAAATAGGGTGCTTATGTAACTCGGTGAAGGGACACGGCTAAAGTCGTGCTGGCAAAGGAGATTGAGGATTTGGGAAGGTAAGAGATGCCTTCTAGGTGTTCCACCTTTTTTAGTTCGGATGAATATGGTATTTTCCTTGAAGTCAAAATCCTTTTGACTAAGATTCGCCATCTCTGCTCTTCTCAAACCATAAGTAGTGGAAAGAGCTAGGTAAACTTTTTCTTCAGCCGTGCCCCGGGTATTGGTAGTTAAAATCATCTTAATAATATCTTCTTTAGGTAAAGCCGGTTTTATAATCTGTGTATTCTCAATCTTGGGAAGTTTTGCCTCCCAGAGCCATCCTTCCGATTCAAAGTATAGCTTAATAGCCCAATAAGCTCCTCGAATATAAGCGGAGGAGTATCCCTCTTCTTGCAGGTATTTGAAGAATTTCAGAACATCCCACTTGTCGTAGATAACTTTCGATTTCCAGGAGTGGAATTTGTTAATTTGAGAAAGATAGACCGATTTTGTCTCTTTCTTTTTATCAGAAAGAAGAAGCTCGAGCCTATTTTCCTTTGGCTTCTCTTGAATCTTTTTTGCCCTTTCAATCAGTTCAGTAAGTGCCATTTCATCTCCTGGACATAGCCTCTTTGATGAAGAATACTGCAAAAGGTGCTATTATTATCAGAGGAAAGTATTTAAGGACTTTCTCCTGCCAATTCCCCGATGGTTGATACACTTCTCCAGTTTCGCTGATTAAGCCATTAGTGATTTTAAACATTTTCTCGTATTCTCTTTCAGGTTCTTGACCTAATCTGCCATGGACTAAGGTGGCATTCATAGCCACCCATTTTTCCGGCTCTTCAGGAGGGACGCCAGCTAAGGAGTAGATATGATCCCACAGTTCCCCAGCTACAGAAACTAGCTTGATAGCTACCGGATAACCTACTGTAAGCACCATACTGGCTAAAAGAATAGTTAGGTCTTCACAATCTCCGGTCTTGAATTTATCTAAAGTATCAACTGCCCCCTGGTAAGTATCTCTTCCATAAGGGTCTCGCACATATCGCACTCTTCCCTGAACAAACTGATAAAGAGCCTCAAGTTCATCTATATCATAGCCAAATGTGGTGCCACTTTGGGAAATAACCTCTCGACTGATTTCATAAATTCGAGGATCCTCTCTCCCCTCTTTTATTAGTTTCAGGATTTCCCCTAACGCTTTCTGTTCATCTTGAGTCAACTGGACACCTCTTCAGCTATCTACTCTCGTTCTTGAATTACAGGCGACTCTGGGCTAGAAACTGGGAAAATAGGGCGAAGAACTCTCGGTTGTTTCTCTTCAGGAGGCTCTTCTTTTTCCAATATCTCTTTTCTGTCTTTGAGCATTTTGTAGTAGCGAGAATAAGCCTCAGTTTTTCTTTCCTCTTTAGCTCTTTCCGTTGCTCGCCCTTCAACAAAAACTTCAGGGTTTTCTTTGCCAGGCTCTAAAAATAGAGATTTTGTCATTTCACACCTCCGGTCCTGCTATCGCTAGCAGTCTTTCCTCAGTAGTAGCTCCTGCTCTTTCTGTCTCCCTTGTTATTTCTCTATAAGGTTGGGGGCTAAGACCGGGAACTGGAATCTGTTGATGAATTATTCCCATAGCATTACCGTGACCTCTCATAAAGTATTGATAGTCCTTAGATGAAATAACCATTGTTTTACCTCCTTAAATTTTCTCATTCTATTTACTCGGAACTCCACCTCCAGGAATACCCCACCAGCTAGGTTCATATTTGGGTGCAGGAGCTTTATAAGTGGGTACAGGAGCTTTATAAATAGGTGCTACACTAACAGCTTCCGCCACAGCCGGGGCTGGAGAAACAAGAGCTTTCAGAGCCTCTAGCCAAGTTGCTGTGGGTGCTACAGTCGGGGCTAGAGCGGGTATGATAATTATTGGCTTAGCTTTTTTTTGGGAGCGGTAGTAAAGATAGACTCCTGTTCCTGTTCCTGCTAAAACCAGAAATACAATCCAACCTCTATTCATTTTTTTTTGCTCCTACGCCTTCTTTTTCTTTTTCTTGTAATACCAGACTCCGAGAGTAGTAACTCCTAACCCTGCCAGAATTAGATAGGGAGTAATCTTTTTAGGTGGAACTACAGGAAGTGCTTCGGCTAATTCCCAGGGTTCTTGTCCTGAAGCCTCTTGCATTTTTTGTTCAACTGAATAATCAGGAATACCTACTGGAAACTCAGTAAAAGTTTCCCAGGTAGGTGGAATCCCTTCTTCGGTTGGCAATATCGCTCTTCCGTTTATGGCTGTTTGTCCTGGCTGAAGGTAAGAAACAGGCAAAGAACTCCAAGTTAATCCCTGTTGCTGTAATCGAAGGATAGTATCAGTAATCCATTCATCTTGTTGTGTCCCTACTTCTTCAGAATAGGTAGAAATAGGTTTTCTTTCTTTGGCAGCAGTTCGAGCATCAATTATGAGCTTCTGGATTCTACTGAAAAGTTCAGACCATTTTGTTGATAGCTCTAGTGGCCATTGAACAGTTGGTTGGTTTGCACTAAACTGATTGAGAAGTATCTGGGCATGAGCTTCAATTGTGCCATAGGGATTGTTATAGAATTCGGCTGCCTGAGCTGTCCTCAATGCTTCTTCCAGTTCTATAATCTTCTCTTCGTATTGGTCTAAAGCATCTTTTATCTGTTGCACTCCTATTGGTGTTACTGGAGAAGGAGCTTCAAAATTACCTGCTAGATACCTACGGATAATATCATCTTTTGAGCTAATCCATTCTCTCACGATATTTTGAGCTATCCATGCCACACTTCTTCCTGCTCTTCTCCATAAAGGAGTGGAATAGTTAACCCAGGCTTGTCTAGCTGCCCCTTCATCTACTGTCGGAGGTGCTGTTGTTATAAATTTCATAACATCCTCTATTGAAGTTATTAGAGCCATAATGGGCATCGGCAGTTCTTCTTCAGGTGGTATAATTGGTGTAAATTTTGCTACTGGAGGCCAGGGTTGTCTGCTGACTATTTTAACTGTGAATCCACCTGTTGGAACCCGAACGAGTTCTGGGTATCCACACACAGGACAGGTGAGCCAAGTGAATGCTTGAGTCACCATCAATTCTGGAGAAGGGGGGATAATTTGTAGAGTTGACCTGCACTGAGGACAGGCGACTTGTCTAGTTATTGGAGCTCTAACTTCTTCTCGAGGTATATAAGGTTTATGTGCCTCTTTTAGGTGCTCTACAAGTTCTGCCTCAGATGAGAAGACTTCTCCGCACGTCGGGCATCTGTAAGTGATTCCTATATCTGGAGGAGCTCCAAAGTCACCTGCTAGATAACGACGTATAATATCATCTTTTGAGCTAATCCATTCGCTCTCGATATTTTGAGCTATCCATGCCTCACTTCTTCCTGCTCTTTTCCATAAAGGAGTGGAATAGTTAATCCAGGCTTGTTTAGCTGCCCTTTCATCTACAGGAGAGCCAAGTCTCACTGACAAACTGCCTCTGAACAACTGATGCTTCTCTCTAGTGAAAGGAATGTTTATTCCTGCAAATTCTAACATTGTATCCTCCTTAAAATTCTAATCTTTGTAAAATTCTCTTTCTTCTTTGAGCTTCTTGCTCTTCTATAACATACTCCATTTTCTGGTTAAATTCTTGTTTCCTCTTTCTGCCCCTTTCGTTCACTAGGCTCAAAGCTGCTTCGGTTTTTCTTTTGGCGGAGACAACCAAAGCATCATCTCCTCTAGTTCTCAAAATTCTTCCTCTTTTTTGCCACTGTTTAACTTGAAAACTAGGTAGACCTTCAGCCTTTTTACGCAATTGTTCAGCAAGAGCTATAGCACCTGAATTAAGTTCATACATTTTAGCCTCCCTTATTTTTTTCTTTTTCTCAAAACCAGTATAACGGTAACTAACGCAGCTACTCCAATTCCCCCGTAGATGAGGATATTTTTAAGCTGTGTTGCCTTGGCTTTGGCAGCTTCTGCTTCAGCTTGGGCTAGTTGAATTCTCAGAGCCTCGGCTTCTTGAGCGTATGCCGGATACTCGGTAATCTCTTTATATTTTCCGTAAATATCCAGCCCTGTGGTGATGTATTGGGCGATGTCTTGAGCAGTCATATTTTTCTCCTAATTTTTGGCTATGGTAATGATCAGACTTAAACTCACTAATCCAACCCCTACCCAAGGCCAATTATTTTTCAACCAATCTAACAATAAAATTCTTTCTTTTACAGGTTCAGGTTCTGCAAGAACTACTGGCTCCTCTGCTATAGGTATCTCAATAGGAGCCATAATAGGCATTGGCTCAAGTTGCATTATCATTGCTTGTCTTTTCATTTCTGATTGCTGGACTGGCGAACCAGTAGGTGTTATAATGTCTTGAAACTGGCTAAGTCTATCTGCTATTGGAATTTCTACTATTGAAGGTATCACTGGTTCTTCTATTGGCTCTACTGGTGGTTCAGGTGCCGGAAGTCCATTTTTTATAATCGTAAGTTTAACTTCTTGAATATTACTAATCCACCATCGACTTTGTTTCTCATCTCCCCGGAGCGATAAATTAGCCTCAAAATATTGAACTCCTTGGAATGGTCTCAAGTCCTCTTTAGAATAAACCGCTAGGGTTTGTCCTATTATGTTTTTGGATAAATTTAGTTGTCTAGCGATATCTTTAGATCCTGTTACTTTTACCAATAAGCCATATATAATTGGACTTCCCGGAACCAATAGAGGACTAGCAGTACCTTTTATTTCCCCTGCGATAAGACTATTATTGGGCTTAACCTGAACTAAAGTTGGAGGTTCAGGCGGTAGAGGCGGCGCCGGTAGAGCTTTGATAGGACTATATCCACCCAAGACTCGGTTCTCCTCCTTAATTTGAGCTTGCAACTCAGGAGTTGCCATTATGTCCGAGCTTTTATAATAACCTAATCCTTGCACTTCACCTCGGTCTACTCTATCTCTATAAACTTCATGATTCATTCTAATAACATTAGGCTCTACCCATTTATTATAATCAAAAGCCATTACAAGAGGACAATACTCAGCACCATAATCATCTATCAATTTTCTTAGACAAATTTCATAATTATTGGTGAGCACGCTTGTCAATCCACTTCTTGTGCTCCAATATCCTATGTCAGGACCTACGACATCACAAATACCTCTCGTAGCATATCCTCGACGGCACCATTCCCCAAAACCAAAGACTACAAATATTTTCCAGTTGGGATTTATAGACTTAGCTGTTCTATAAAACTGTTTCAAGGCATCTATGCTTATGCCACGCATCTGAGGCTCTTCCACCTGCCATCCCCAGATGCCGGGATTATTTTTATGTGTGTTGAATCTAGCTGTGTATTTTGAAACATTGTCCTCCGTGCTGCAATGGGCTAAAAGTTGCATTCCATTTTTCAACGCTTCTGCTGCATGAGCCGAAATTTGCTCATCGGTATACCATTCCATATAACCCTGAACTATATTGCAACCTATTTCAGCTAATTTTGGATACCAAGATGAAGCAGCTCCCCAGGCTATCTTGTAGGGAGGGGGTATCGGTAGAGGCACTTCCCCGTTTAAAGGTGAAGCTGGTACTGAAGGGGTTGGAGTAGGTGCTGGTAAAGGTGAAGGAACTGGAGTTACTGTACAAGCTGAGACGTACCAATCTTTATGAGGATAATATCCATAATCGCTAGTATCTGCCCATCCACCTGGCATCGGATACCCTACCTCGTATGGACACCATTCTTCAACAGAAATTGTTTGTACATCAGCCCAAGAATAGCCAGCTTGAAAAAGGGCTTGTTCACTAGAGACGTATCTCCATTTATTGTTATCCAAAATAAAAATTTCATTTCTTATTTCAGTTCCTTTGGAAACTTTGTAAACACCAGTCCCTATAGCCATTTAATTTTTTCCTACCTCAATTTTTTCATAAGCTCTTTACATTGATTCTTGATTCTTTCATCATCCATAACAGAAGGAAAATTTTGTCCTTGTCCATGTGGATAGACTGCAAAACTATTTAATCCAAGTCTATCATTATAGAATTTCCACTCTTCCTCAACATTGGGATAAGCATTATTTCCAGCATAATAGCCCTGACCTATATTAATGATAGGCATATCGGCGGGAGCAACCTCTTTAATCATCACAATTTTATCTTTAATAATCTCTGCCATCGTCCAGAAAGGTAGAGAGCAATCACCATCCTTAGCTGCTGGTGTATTAGGAACAGGATGTGATCCATGATGTGTCATAAAAGGATACGAGTCTGTCATTACTAAACTGACACCATAAAAACTTACCTTCAGCTTCCAGGGTCCCCAATTAAGACACAGCCATATCTCAAGCTCTGGAGATGCCTGTTTGATAATATCGCATATCTCCTTCTGTTCTGCTTTGTTTGGGTGTTCCTTCCCGTCAGGCTCTTCAAAAGGAGAAGCAAAAGCGTTCGGATGTTTACCAAGTTTTCTAGCTGCTTCCTCAAGCACTGCTTTGCCAAAATCTTTAGGAAGTTGAACACATCCGTACATCCCTCTTCGTTCTAGTTCATTTAGAATATCATCGTTGGCTTTTTCCCAAGCAGCTTTAGACGGCCACCAACTGTGAACAACATTGAATCCTACTTCTTGTATCTCATCCAGCCAGCCGTAGCTATCAGCTCTCCATGGACACACATACAACATCTTGTATAATATGTCAGTCTGATGTCCCGCTTCTGGATAGAATATATCCCTTGGTTTCTTTCCCCCGACGATAGTAGTAACAGTCTTTTTCAGCATAGTCTCCCCCACAGGGTAGTTATCTTTAAGCTCTTCAAAAGGAATAGTTTCTACTTGTGTCAAGAGTTCATTCCAGGTAATTTTCATATTTTTAGCTATGAATACGAAACTAGACCAATCCTGAATCCAGCATTTTTGACCATTTTCAATTTTGAATATTTCATCATGCTCGGCACACTTCACAAATTTTGCCATTTATTTTTTTTCCTCATTAGCATAATTGTTAAAATGACTCCTACCGTTCCTACTCCCATCCAGGGAGCATATTTTTTAACCCAATCCCATGCTCCAGGAATAGATAGACCAAGAAATGGAGTAGGTTTGAGTTCAATAATTCTTACTACTTGAATACCTTCACCTACACTAGCCCCACATTTGGGACAGCCTAAGTCTCTATTATCTGCTAAAATATCAGAAGTTGTTATCTCTAACTTTATTCCACAAGTAGGACAAAAAATAGTTCTAGTCGTATAATGAGGGATTACTGGCTTACTTAACCAATCATCTGCCAGACCTGTGGCTATTTGTATAGTATCATCCAGTCGGGTAAATCCTCTTGCTAGAGCTTCAGCATAGGCCATCTTGGCAATATTTGTGGCTGTTTCTGCGTCCATAGTAGGATAGTTTAGGGAAAGGTCTCTGGTTATTGAGGCTATCTCAATTCGTTTTCTTTCCAGACTTGCTTGATATTCTGCTTCCCAGAGTGCCAAAGCTCCTCTCTTTTCTTCTTCGTCTGCTTCCTTGGCCAATTGCAAATCTCGCATATGTCGCACTTTTGATTCAAGGGTATTTTGAGTGGAGGATAAGGCACTTCTTCCCTCAGTCAGATTGCTTTGAGTGATAGAAAGTTGCTGGTTAGCTTCGGAAACTAACATATCCCTAACTTCGATAGAACGGGCTTTACTATGCACTAAAGTGCCTGGAGGCATCCAGATTTTGACATAATCCAGCCATAGCGTTGCTACTCGCTCTATCTGAGCATAATTTGACCAAGTGTTATTAAATTCTTCGCAGGCATTGTTGATTTCCCACTTATAATTACGCACCAAGGCATCGTATAAGAAGTCCGCCGTCTTTTTCCGTTGTTGCCAAACAGAAAAAAGAGCTTCCAAGTTCTCTACGTCACTACTCCAGAGTGAAATTTGTCCCTCTACAGTAGCAATTTCGACCTCCAATGAGTCTATTTGAACTTGAATTAGGGCAATTTTGGCATCAAACTCAGCGATGATTCTGTCTGTTTCTCTCTGGTATGCTTCTAAGTCAACAAGCTCTGACATCTTATTTCTTTCCTTTCTTGGTAACTAATAATATAACCAAAAGAACTCCAAGGGTTCCTAGTCCCATCCAGGGAAAATACTTCTTCCACCATTCAGGAGAGACTACCGCTTGAGCTAGAGCAGTTGGAATCTTCCCTAAAGTAGGAAGAAGCGTAGCCTCTTCCTGGTAGGCTTCTGCTTCTTGCTTTACCGCATTAGAAAGCTCTCTTACCTTAGATTGGTAATCTCCGGCCGTTGAAGCCTTATTCCAGGGAGCAGCTCTCTGGAAATTCCTCCAGGAATCAACCACTTGTTGACGCAGACTTTGAAGATAAGGATAGGACTTTCCTGTCTGAGTTTCCAGTTCACCGACAATACCACCAGTGGCATGGTCATTAGTAAGTTTTCCTGCTATCTCTTCAGCCCACTCAGCTTTGCTAAACCAACCTCCCGCCTCAGCTATTGTTAAAACACCACCAATAATAACTCCGATAGCCATTTCATTTCCTCCTGAAAGCCTTTGTTATACTTGAAACAGAATAAGATATTACTCCTATTCCTCCTAAAATAAGTGCTGTTTTTATAAACCATTGTTGTTCATCAAACCAATCTGCTCCTATTTCATACCAGCTTCCTCTCCGTCCTTTCTCTATCTCTTCCAGCGAAATTTTAGGGCCTTCATAGGTTTCTATGATGCTAATGACACTCTCAGGGAATATAGTTTCAAAAACATTCATCAAAATCTTCCAAATATCGTTAATATTTCTTGACTGGGTATTCCCAATTTGAACTATAACCTCTTTTCCTCCTGCTCCCCACCATTTACTTTCACCATAGGGGTCGGTAAGGTCGTAAGAATCTAATGTTTCGTTGAGAACCTGTTTTTGGTGAAAATCCCACATTCCGGCGTAAGTAATCATTCTCGTTATACCTCGCCAAGTTGGAAATCTTCCTCCAAAATCCTCTTCAGAAACCATAATATGAAACTGATAAAGACAAAGAGGTTTTAGTTCATAACCAACAGAAACCCTTGTAAGGCTATCTTCAATTTTAACGCCATCAGACAGAAGAATGGCCATGTCTAACTCCAAATTTTTCAAAAAATTATACACAGGCTATAATAAGGTAGGTGCTTATTGGAAAGCAATAGAAAAGCATATCTCTAATAAAATTCTATCCATATACCATTCTCAAAATCCACAAAAGCACCTCCGTTGGGGGACTATGTTCATCTGGGAATAGCCCCCCCAGATTTATTTATAGCCTTGGTGCTTCTGCTTATCCAAGAGCGTAATGT
>SDBU01007839.1_pt1 | contig 12235 bp, 11 predicted proteins | sample 2277071 | NCBI WGS metagenome assembly SDBU01 (sample SAMN10397929, study PRJNA504765) | marine sediment metagenome | isolation source: marine sediment core GS08_GC12, 126 cmbsf | place: Arctic Ocean: Gakkel Ridge, Loki's castle | collected 2008
ATATCTGGTAGGTGAGTCATTAGGATGGGGTAAGTGGATAGGGTCTATAGTTGGGAGAAAGGAACAGAGAGGAATAGAGAAAGGTATTGAAGTTCCTTTAATACATATGCCTGCTAATTTTATTATTAAGGAATCTAATTATTATTTATGGTATTCATACATTGCGTTGTTTATTAGAGGGTTATATTGGTGGATACCTTGTTTATTGCCCTTTATTTTTTTTGGTTTTAATCCTTATTTTGTTGTAGCGGCAATCTTATGTACAGCGATAGGTTTTCCAGTATCAGAAGAGATAAGTTATCGAATATTTAGAGTAGACCAAAATCGTTGGGCAAAAGCTGAAATTATTTATGGAGCTATTCAGGGAATTGCTATCACTATTTTGATATAATTTTTTTGTAATCTGTAAAATAACACAAGATATAGTTATAAAATATTTATAATAGGAAAAGGAGAATAATTATGAAATATGTATTTGTACCGAATCATTTATCTACGGGAGGGATGCCCCAATATTTATTATTTTTTATAAAGAAATTATTAAAAGAACACAATTATGAGGTGTTTGTAGTAGAGTTTTCTAACATCAGTGATGAGTATGTAATTCAAAAAAATAAGATAAAAAAAATAGTGGATAATAATCATTTTTATACTTTACAAGGCGATGATTATAGTAAGCATATTAACTTAGTAAAAATATTTAACGAGATAAATCCTGATATAGTTCATTTACAGGAAGTACCAGAAGCCTGGTGCCCAGTAGATACAGCAGATTATTTGTATAGAGAAGACAGGTCTTATAAAATAATAGAAACTTCTCATGATTCGCAGTTTTCTGTTGATAGGAAAATTTATCATCCTGATAAATATATTTTTATAGGAGAATCTCATAGGGATACCTATTTAAATGCTGGGTTTTTATCAGACACTTCTTATGAAATTATAAAGTATGAGGTAGAAAAGAAAGAAAGGCCAATTAGAGATGTTGCTATTAAAAAATTAGGATTAGATCCTAACAAACACCATGTTCTTAATGTAGGGTTATTTACTCCTAATAAAAACCAAGGTGAGGTTATGCGGATAGCTAATTTATTAAAAGATCATCCTATCCAGTTTCATTTTGTAGGTAACACGGCTCCTAACTTTAAGAAGTACTGGTGGCCCTTGGTAGATTATTTACCTGAAAATTGTAAAATTTGGGGAGAAAGATCGGATGTTGATTCTTTTTATAGTTGTATGGATTTACAACTATTTCCTTCTAAATTAGAGGCTAATCCACTAGTACCAAAGGAAGCTTTAGCCTGGAATATGCCTATACTAATGTATAATTTACCCTTTTACAAAGACTCATATTCTGGAATAAAAGATGTTACTTTTTTATCCGGAGATGTTGGCGAGGATAGTGTTAAGGTTCTTGGTTTATTAAATATTGATGCTTCTCTTCCGGAGATATCTGAAGGAGTAGTTGAAAGTTCTTATTTTAACATAATATGGGCAGGTGGGGATGGTAATCGTATAGAGTTTTTATATACTGGGAATAAAGAGAAAACATATAATATTTCTATACGGGAGCAAAATTCAAAAATACCTTTATTCTATTACCAACGCTTATTTGAACCGAATATCCATAGTTGGGCAGATCCTTTTACTAAGGATTGGTGTGATTTAGAAAAATCTAAAGTAAAAATGTTGGATATAGAATTCTATGAGCTTGAAGATTCTACGAAACCAGTGTTTACTAAGAATTTAGTTGTAAATGTTAATAGTTCCGGCTTTAATTTTAATATACATTGTCCTCATGATGACCCTAGTTTTTTAAACGCATGGCAATTCTTTGATATTGATATCTACTCTGAGATTGATTTTGAGGACAAAGTGGTAATAGATTTAGGCGCAAATATAGGACTATTTACATTGTATGCATTATCAAAAGGCGCCAGAAAAGTATATTCTGTGGAACCGCAGTCTGCTCCTTACGCATACTTGGAAAAGAATTTTGGAAATAATGAAAAAGTGGAGATATTTAATTGTGGTGTGCTTGACAAGTCTTTTAATTCTAAAATTTATCGAGCGATAGCATCTTCATTAGGTGCTAGTATAATGCCTGAGGTCTGGGGTAGGTATGGTGATATAGACGAAGACGCACAAGGTGAGGATGTGTCTATACTGGGGTTTAAAGATTTTATTAAAAACATTGATGAAAAAATAGATTTTTTGAAAATAGATACAGAAGGATCTGAGTGGAAAATATTAAATGGTTTGTCTAAGGAAAATTTAAGTAGAGTAAGAAAGGTGGTTATGGAGTTTCATCCTAGATCATTGGATGGTGTTTGTAATTTAAAAGACATCATTAACTACTTTGGCAGCGAGTTTAAATTTTCTAAGCATACACTAAATGAAATATTTTCAATATTATATTTTGAAAGAATATAAAAATTAATAAAAACATGACTATATGGAGGCCTGAATAGTGATAAGAGTTGATTTAGGAGAGAATTTTATAATCACAGTGGCATTGTGGGATGATGCTTTAGGTGACAATGCTTCCGGAAGAACCGTTTATTATGATATAAGAGATGATGGTGATGTTTCTTTGTCTCCTCCTGAAGCTGGTATATTACCAGAGTCTACTGTTACGTCTGGTATATATCTTAAAGAGCTATCTATTGATGCCCCCGGAGATTATATTTATTATACTACTTGTTCTGGGTTTTTTTCCAGTTCTGGAGAAATAATCGTTAATCCGGAAAATATATATGACCTAGTTAAGCAAAATAGACATTACAACATTTCAGTAGAAGAGGTGATTAGAGAGAATGTGTCAGCAACATCTTCTCAGATTGCGAGGAATGTTGGAATGGATAAAACAGATTATATAATCACAGTTATTAAAGATAATTTAGACTCGGATTGGAGTTCTACTACTGTTAGTGGTGTGGTATATGCGTGGTACAGAGACTCTGGTGATTCTCTGCCTTATAAAATGGCAGATAATGGAGTGTAAATAATGGATATTCGAACAATAACCACTGCAGGATATAATTTCTGGTCAGCAGGAGCAGTAATCAGTGGAACAGAGACTATTCTTATTGGGTATATATGGAATGGTACCGGTGTTCTTGATACAGGTGGTGATTGGGTTCATAGTGGGCATGGAACAGAGAACGCTGTGTCGATGCGTAGCGGAACTAATGGTTTAGATGCTTCAGGTATGAGTAACGGAGACAAAATAAATTTTTCTTCCGCTGATGCAAACAACATAGCTGCGTATGATGCGTTAGTGGTATGGATAAATGTAGGAAGTTGGGAAAGTAATAAGGATGTAAAATTAGAACTAAAAGAATTTGGTGGTGATTATGGAACAACACTTTATTTAAGTTCGTATATAGATATAGAAAGTGTTGGTGTCTGGCAGAAGGCAGTAGTTTTGTTAGAGGCTTTTAATTTATCTGGAACAGAGGTGGATAAATTAAGGCTTACTTCTACTGGTGATGTGGGGATTTATTTAGATGATGTATCGTTTGGGATTGGCACAGTAGTAAATGTACCAACACCGATAGAAAAATATGATGTTTCTGGTGATGAGTTTGGAAAAATATCTATGTCTGGTGAGGAGAGCGGTCTTCCTGGGATACCAAGCCCAAGAGCCGAGCTTTTGGATTTAGATCCAGATATTGCAACTACAGATGATACAAACTTAATACCTGATGTTAATATTAGTGAATTGAAGCCTGGATTGAAGGCAACACCAACACCATAATTAAATGTATAAGGAGAAAGAAGTATGATAACACTATCTATTACTGTAAATGATGTCAATACGGTTATAGCGGTAGGCTATGACAAAGTAGAAATAGCAAGAGCCACAGCTGGTTCTGTAGATTCTAGTGGTTTGCCAGCTACAGTAGGACCATATAGTATTATTCCGGAGCTTGATGTTGCGTTGGTAAGTAATGTTTATACTTATGAGGTAACAGATTCTGCGGGTGATGCTACAGATTGGTATGTATCAAGATATGTTGATATGCCATCAAGCGGTACTTCTAGTTGGTCTGATCCAGTTTTGGGAGAAACTGGTGATTTACTTTATAATCCATTATACCCTAAAGAGGTTGTATATGGCGAAAGCGATCAATTAGTTATAGACAGGATTAGACGTTTAGTAGGTGACCAGATAAATTTAACCAGAGAATCAGGAGATGACGCTGTTTCATCTATACAAAACGATAACAGAACTTATGAGTTAGATGAGAAAGGTTGGCCAGTATCTGTGACTCTTGGTGTTACGCCAATGAATAGCACATCAACTTCTACAATGAATGGGTACAGGTATTTGAAGTTCGATCGTGATATAACAGTCACTACTGTTTCTGGAGGAATTGAATATGGACTAGATGTTTGGTACCATACATTTAGGCATAGTGATAGAGAGATAAAGGCTGCGTATGATACTTGTCCTCCTCCTCTAGGTCTTACAACAACTACTGCTACGCCAGAAGCTTATATGATTCAAACAGCCATAGAATTAATACAATTAGAATTATGGGAAGATTCAGTAGAAGATGGGTCAAGAATTGGTGATGAAGGATCAGTGTACGATCCTGGCGCTGGTTTGGAAGTAAGAAGAAAGCTTGTTGATAATCTTAGAAAAAGATTAGATGATTTAGTCAAAACTTTGGTCTTGAGTGGAGTGGGTGGTGTATTAATAGACTAATAAGGAGCAAAACCTATGTCACGAGTACGAAGTAGGATAAAACCAAAAGCTAAAGAACGGTTCCAAAAAAGAATTAGAGATGTCATTAAGGGACTTAGTAGGCCAGTTGAAATTTATAAGCAGCCTAGAAAAGGTGAATGCCCAAACTGTTTTTATGATAAAATGACAGCATCTTCTACTGGAAAGTGCAAGTGGACTCCAGCTCAAGCGTTGGCTAAGCAACAAGAATGGGAGAATTCTGGATATGTAACTACAAGATATAAATACTTTTTAAAAGGAAGATGTCCTGTTTGTAAGGGATCTGGTTATTTAGAGACAGTAAGAAAAACATGGGCTGATTGTTTAGTGGTTTGGAATCCGTCAGCGAGGGGATATGGTAATGCGTTAGTATACACACCTGCTGGTACAGAAGGAAGCACTATAGTGTTGTTAAAAACACATCCTAAGAATTATGATCTGTTTAAAGATGCTGATAAGTTATTTATAGATGGAATAGAATGTAAGGTATCAAGACCACCACTACTTAGAGGATTAGGAAATGAGGCGATTCTTATAATAACAGCTTTTACTACCGAAAAACCTAAGGTAGATAGTGATGAAATTATAAAGGATTATAGATAAATAGTATGAAAAAAATAAAAGAAAAAGCCATTAACGATATAAAATCATTATTTAAAAAACACATTTTAATTATTTTTGATGATGATGTTATACCGAGAATAAAGGAAATGATTATAGAGGATTATGATCTACTACTTAATGGGGAGGTTATTAATCTAAAAAGCAGAACTAGACCAGAAAATTATATGGATGCTTTTATTAACAGATTGGATGAGTTTGAATATGTTTATATATACGACAGGAAGCTGTCTCTGTTGGTTCCTGATACAGATACTTTTGATTTTAGTGGAAGGTTGGTAGTTATTCAAGAAATTTTAGAAGGAACCGCTGGTAGTTATATAGAGGTTGATATGTCACAACTTGAGAAGATGTATGATAAAATACCACCCACATTAGAATTTGTTGACCCTTTTGTTCCGCTGAAAGAAAGAATTGTTAAGCTTAGAAAAACAGATGATATTCTAAATAAACTAAGAACAAATAATATACCAATAGTTGATTATCCATTTTCTAATACACCACCTATAAATATTTTCGAAAGAACCAGTGGGTATATCGAAAAAAAACTATTAGGTGACTCAATAAGCGAAGCTTTGTTGAGGGCTAATAGAGAGTTTACTAAGATATTTAAAGTTTAAGGGAGATTATCACATGGGCTATGAGATGAAGGATTTAAGAAAGGAAGATATAAGCTTATATTATTATATAAAAGAGATAGTTTTATGTGATTTTATAGAAAAAGAAGAGTTGTCATCTTTACAACTAATGGAGCTTATTTCAACTTCAGCTAGTTATGTTTATGAGTCTGTAACTACCACCCTACCAAATCCTGTAGAAAGAGGAAGGGGTTGGGTATGTTTTGACGCGTATGATGGAGGAAGTAACTGCGCAGGTTATTTTAATACAACATCTGGTACAAGGGCTGATGGTGATTCTATTACGCATGATGGTGTGTCTTATGGTGTTCCAGAACAATCTGATAGGGTTATAGTATATAATGACTATACTATCGTAAGTGGTGTAATAAATCACATAGGCGTAATATCAGATACTGAATATATGATAGATTATATAGATGGTAGAGTAGTGACATCTGGTACAGTTTCTCCAGTATATGTTGATTATTATTGGCATTATGTATCTGTAGTGGATGAGTGGGCTGCTGTTGAAGCATCAGATCCTCCAGTTGTAGTTATAGACATGCATGGAACAGATAAAGCCGGTTATCAGCTTGGTGGTGGTAAGATGATAACCAGAAAAGTAAATATACATGTTTTTGCTACATCTACAGCAGAAAGAAATGATATAGTTGAAACTATTTATAATGGTTTATATTTAAAAAGTGCTCCAATACTCGATTTACCATTAGGAACAGCTTTAGATTATGATGGAACTTGGTATTGGCGGCGTAATAATATGGATAAATTACAGACATTGTTTGATATTAGCACCACTAGTGGCACTATTGGTAATATGAGATTTGATAATGTGACCACAAGACATGTTAATTTACCATTATTAATGACAAGAAGCGTTGACTCAGTTATGTTGTCTGACTTAAACGCATATAGATCTAAAATATCATTTGATTTGGTAAGCTACACAGGTGAATAGGGTTAATGTAACCTCTACAAATATAGAGAGTATGTTTATATTTTAAGTTGAAGGTGTAATAATGTAACCTTTCTTTAATATAGAGGAAAAGGTTTACTGTTGTTGGACTAGCCTCAGTGTAACCTCAGTAACAAGGATTTGTTTTAAAAAAGAATAAACCAACCTGAAAATGTTTTTTAAAAAAAGTAATACAAGTTAAGGAGGAAATAAAGATTATGGCTAGAAATAGAATAATTTATGCAAGTCAATCTGTGTGGGTAAATGGAGTATGCTTGCCTAGAGTCCAGTCATTGGGTAGTACGACTACTTTTACATCAGAAGATATTTTTGAACTTGGACATCTTGATATAATCGATATTGTGGATGATGTTCCTGCCGTGGCTGTAACATTAAACACTAATGATTTCGGGGATGTTAACACAATGGCCGTATTGTCTCAGGTTGCATCTGCTAAGATTGGTATGTCGGTTACTGCTACTAATACTAATGCGAATTTAGTTGTTGTTAGTGGTACTAGTTTTGTAGAAACTACTACTTTTTTACACGGTGTTACTTTGGCAGATTTTGCCATCGTGTGTGGTAACCTTCCCGGTGTATCTGTTTGGGCTCCTGTACAAGATGAGTGTGCGCTTGGTACTCTTACCGCCAACATTGACCAGACGTTGTTTCTGGACGAGGTATATGTTAATAGTCTAGAGTTTTCTTATACTACTGGTGCTAATGCTACTGAAAACTATGGTGCTGAAACAGATAATAAAACATGGTTATTGAATGACGGTAGATTTGTTAATTGGGATGAGTGGGCAGTAGATGGAGCAATGGAAAGTCTTGGTTACGCGGATCTTACTCTTGCTGGTGCTGCTGGCGTGACTGCTTTAAGTACTGGTATGGGATTTCTCAGAAAAGATACTAATGGAGCCGCCGCTGCTACGATTTATGACGCATCTGCGGGGACAATGGTGAATTGGCCTGTTGTGGCGAATGCTTCACCTCAGGCAGCCTCATTTGCGTATGATGATTCAAGTCCCAATAGATTGCATTTTCCTACAGATGCTGCTGTTGTTGATGGCGACACTGTACAGGCGATATATGTTTCAGATGAATATGGTACAGGCACTTCAAATACATACATGAGTGTTTTAAGTAGTACTAATAGACCAGACCATATCGGTGCTGTAAGACAGGGTCAGATCGAGATTTATTTAGTAGCTAACGATGACGCTTCTTTTGCTAATGCTTGGAGATTGACTGGTTGTACTATTAGTTCTGACCTAACCAGAGAGGCATTAACTGAATTAGGTCATTTATCTCCATATGATAGACCTCTAACATTACCTATTCCAATTACAGTCACAATAGATAGTACCGCTGGTGATTTAGAGAATTGGTCTAAAATAGCTAACCAATTATCTGCTTATGAAGCTCTTACATTAGATGATATCAACCTTGCAGATTTGATGGCGTATGAAGATCTTAAGTTAGTTGTTAAGGTGTACGCACAAACTGATGAGGAAGCTAATGGAACCGCGTCTAATAGAACGGTTGCTACTGGGTCTGCTTTAGTAGGACAGTATTGGCAGAATAGTGGAACTGTCGGAGGACCGTATTCGGCTACCGACACTGAGCATGCTCTTAAGACTATTGTAGTTGAGCATTTAAAAATTACGGATGAAGGAGCAACTCTTGATTTAGGATCAAATATGACACAGACATTTGGTTTTAGATCTACGAATGATTTGTACGTAGTTAAAGGCGATATTGCTATAGGCAATATCACTGGAGATTTTAAAATTAGACGTAATGCGTAATATGCTTTACGGTGTGGTTAAGTGGAACGGGCAGGGGTAACCTGCCCGTTCTATAAAATTGTTTAAAGGAGGATTATAGGATATGGCAAATGAAAGAAGTAGGGAAAAGATAAAAAGAGAGGCTGAGGAAGAAATTACAAAAATGTTTGAATCTATTTTAGATTACGCTCAAGTCGCCTGCCCCACCCCTGATACATACAAAGTGTTAAGATCCAAAGTACTTAGAGTTGGTAATAATTGTATAAGGTCTCTTAAATTAAAATTTGATCATTATGAAATAGAATTCATACCTTCGACAGAGGAAGTTATAGAATTTAAACAAAGTCAGTAATAAGGTAAAGGAGGAAATTATCATGGTAGAAGAAAAGACAAAGGATGAAAGAAGAAGTTTTATCGGCGTGGACGACGGTATTGAGTATTTTATAGCTGCTCCAAATGCTGAAGATGTTAGGGGAGCAGATTGGCAATATAGTAAGATATATACTAGAAGTTTAACTGAGGGCATCACTACTAATGCTGAAATGATGGATATTCTCATGCGGAGAGGAATAATTGGCCCTGAGTTTGAACAAAGAGCCACTGAATTAGCCACTATTCTTAATACTAAGATACTGGCGTTGGAGTCTTCTAAAAATATTGAAGAAAAAAGAGAACTTGCTGTAGAAGTTGCTCAAACAAGAGAAGAGCTATTTCAGTGGAATCAAAGGCTTAATGGTCCTATGAGTAATACATGCGAACAAATGGCTGATGATAGTAGATTGGAATATCTTACTTCTTGTATAATACAGAGAAAAGATGGTTCCAGGGTTTGGGATTCATATGGCACATTTCTCAAAGAGAAAAGCCAGGCTTTAGCATTGAGATCTAGATTTGAAGTAATGCTGTTTTTACAAGGGTTAGAATCTAATTTTCTTGATCAAACACCAGAAGCATTAGCTATGAAGGAAGTTGAAAAAGACGTTGTTGAAAAAGCAGAGGAAGCTTTAAAGGCCGTTCAAGCTGTGGCTGCAGAAGAAACGTCTCTTGCTGAGTTAGTAGAAGAAGAAAAGAAACCAGCTACTAAGAAGAAACCAAGAAAGAAGAAAACTACCAAAAAGAAATAATGGAACTTACTCATGAAGAGCTGGAGGAGTATTTATTAAAAATATTCACTGGAAGACAGTTAATATATATAAATAATGCTAGTTTAGTATTTAAACAGCCTGATAATATTATTAAAATGGAAGCTAATTATGTGTATAAGCGGTCATATTCCGAAGCTTTAGAGGAAGGCTTATTATCTATTAAAGATCTTGAAAAGCTTATTGTAGAGCGAGGTTTATTTACTGAAGAAGATCAACAACGAATAAATAATTTAGAATCACAGCTGCATGGCCAACAAGTTTTGCTAGGTAAAACAACTAAAGTAAGGGCCAATATGGACAGAATTAAAAATATAATTAGTGATATTGAAATACAGGTAAATGAAATAAAAATGAAGAAGTACTCTAAGCTCGTATTGTCTGCTGAGACAAAAGCCGAAGAAGATAGATCTTCATTTCTTTCTTGGGCTTGTGTTTATAATGATGAAAATGAATTATATTGGGATAGTTATAAAGATTTATGTAAAGAAACTAAAATAGAGTTTAGGCAGACAGTAATATCTGAATTTTTAAAATTTTATAACGGTATAGATACTAAAATTATAAGAACTGTAGCTAGAAGCAACCTTTGGAGAATAAGATATGTAACTAGCTCAAAGGTGTCGGAGCCATTATTTGGTATACCGACATCACAATATACAAATGATATGATTAATTTGGTTTATTGGTCTAATTTTTATCAAAGTCTTTATGAGATGATGCCAGAAGATAGACCGCCGGATTCAATCATAGAAGAAGATGATTCATTAGATGCATATATGAAAGATTACTATGAGGAAAGGAACAGAGAGGACGCGTCCAGAAGGAGTAGAACAACTTCAGGTAAGCTATCAGCATTTGATAGTGAAGAAGTAATAGTGACCCAATCTAATGAATTATATGAAGACATTGAATACGATAAACCCAGAGAAGCACAAAGAGTTAAAGACAGAGTTGATCTCAAAAAAAGGACTAACAGGCCCAGATAGGATTGGATTTAGGAATTGGTTTTATATTTTTAAAAGTTAAAGGAGGGTGCTTGTCTTGGCTAATACATTTGATATAAATCTTAATTTAAAAGACATAACTAAAGCTCAACCTGCAGGGAGAGGTACGGCTGCGGGTCCCGCCATGGATTTTAAAGCTTTAAAAAAATTAGAAGCTAGTTTAAATGACCTTCCTAAGGAATTTGGAAAAAGCATATCTAAAGAATTAACCCAACTACTTACAAAAATTTTTAGAGAAATTGGAGGTAAGCAGGCTAAAGGTATTTCTGCGTCTGAATGGAGAGAAATTGCCAAAATATTAGGAGCAGAGCTTACCACGAAAATAGTAAAGGGTATTATTTCAGCTGCCCCAAGAAAAGGCGGTGTTAAACCTACTGGAGACCCAGGTATTGATAGATTAGGAAAAACGATGGGTATTAAAGTAGATAAAGCCACTGGTGCTTTACTTAGAAAACTAGATACTATGATAAAATCTAGAACAGGTGGCCAGGGGCTAAGTCCAGAAGGCCATAAATCTATTAGTGATGCTATTTCGAAAGGACTTAAAGGTGTAATACCAGCTTCAACTATTGGAGCAGCACTAATAGAAACAAAGAATTTAAATAAAACAGTAGGCTCCTTAGCAAGAAGTATTTTAACTTTAATAAAAGAAATATCCGAAATGAAAAAGTCAGGCGGCGGAATTTCTGGAGGAGAGGTAGCCAAGACAGCAAGAAATTTACAAATAGTATTTAAAAATTTGGCAGAATTAAGAAAAACCTTTTCTAATGCTGTATCTAGTTATAAAGATGTTTCTGATGAGGTTAAAGACTTAAAGAATTATTTTAATAATCTATCAAGAGAAATAAAAAATTTAAGAGGCCAGTTAGGAACTAAAGTAAGAGAAACAAAAATAGGTCTAAAAGAAGAGCCATTTAAGTTAATAGAAAAGGCAATAAGGGACATAAAAACTGTTGTTCCTAAAGGACCGCAGTACCTACCACTAACTCAAAAATTAGATAAGGTGGTATCTGGATTAGCAAAAACAGAGAATATTGCAAAAGAAATTAAAGAAGCAGCTAATGAATTTAAATCAATAGTTAAAGAATATAAGAACGTTGGTATTAAGATAGAAGGTGAGCGTTCTATAATTAGCTTATTGAAACAAGTAGAGAAACTTGGGAAGCTTTTAGAAAAAGAAGTAGTTATATCTGTAAAAGCAGATCCTAAGTCTCTGAAGGTTATGGAAAAGGAGATAGCAGCAGCTGCTGGTGAGGGTCTTACTATTGAATTATCAGCTGATTTAAGAGAGTTAAAAGTTTTAGAAAGAGAAATGTTTAAAATAAGAAGAGATATAGAGGTGATGAATAA
>SDBU01007840.1_pt1 | contig 12234 bp, 9 predicted proteins | sample 2277071 | NCBI WGS metagenome assembly SDBU01 (sample SAMN10397929, study PRJNA504765) | marine sediment metagenome | isolation source: marine sediment core GS08_GC12, 126 cmbsf | place: Arctic Ocean: Gakkel Ridge, Loki's castle | collected 2008
TGGAAATCATCCGACGCTATCACTCAGGGTTGCCTGCTGGCATCCTTACCGATACCTCTCCTGCACCAACTTGACGAAGTAGGAGTCTAAACAGTTACACTCTAAGTTATAATTCAGATCGTTGGATATTGAGGCATATCTGGAGAGTGCGACAGTTGATTCCAATGATGTGGAAATTATGGAGTAGCCAGGGATGGAGTCAACTATAGGAGGAATCTATGCGAGACAGTGACAACGTACCCGACTTGGCGGGGAAAGATCCTAATGACTTACGGATGCTGTATCAGGCTTACTCGAGCCAGATTGAGTTCTCAAAAGGGCAGGTGTGGCGGGTTGGGTACTATTCAATTCTAAGCCTGTCAGCGATTGTAGGTCTCTCCAGGATCAGCCCTTTTCAGGATCACTGGAAGGATACCGTGTTTCCCATTCTGATTATCCTTGCTCTCCTTGTTACTATTTTTTCCACAATGTACGTACATTTCAGTCAGCGATCGATGCGTAATGCCAGGAGAAATCTGAAGCTTGTTTATGGGCACTTATCAGTGAAAGACACAGGTATCGTTAAGTTTTCCCACAATTACGAAACTGCTCTGTACGATTGTATTTTCTGGCTTCCGCTTACAGGTACGATATGGATAGGATTCTCTTTTGTGTTTTTATACTTGCTAAACCAAGGAGGCGGTGACGTGTTCTCTCATTTCTTCAATTTGTCATTCTGGCAGGCTCTTATATCAACTCTGTTGGGTGCTTTTGCTGGTGTCCTTTCAGCATTCTTGATTAATCGGTCGATATCGCTACGTAGAATGCGGACGAAGCGAAAAGATTTGCTTCGCCTTCTACGCGAAACACTGTTAAAAGATCAGGAAATTGTTAAGTTGTTGGGTAAACAACTCAATGACGATTTGGAAAATAGTGATAGCATCTTTCACCCAACATACAAAATAGATATTCTGGCACTTGAGGCAACTCTACCAAGTCAATATGAGCTTATTGATAATCTTGATTTGAGGCAGAAATTAGAAACTGGGGGTTTTTGCATGACCCCTCCAAAAGGTATATTCCACGGATCCTACAATCAAGACAGAGATGAAAAATGGCATTTTATTGGCTTGTTCTGACCCTTGTTTATGAGACTATCACTGCGTTTGAGCCAGAAGCTGACCGACATGAATCTCAGAAGGTAACATTTTGAGAGAGCCAAATTCCGCGTCTCATTCAATGTCTTATAATTCGATTCTCAGACCGTCTTAGAAATGCTGAAACATCAGATGATTACAGGGCTGAGCACATGATTATTTCTGAGGCGTATTTCTGAAATGTACCTTTTGGAGGGGTCATGCAAAAACCCCCGTTTAGGGGAGACGGTGTTTGTAGCGACATCTTTTAGAGCGAGATTTCTGGTAGTTCGGCGGAATGAGTTGTGGCTCCTCGCCAATGCCTTTTTCTGGCCCATACCCATTAAGCCCAAACCCAAGCCGGAGAGCGTATGGGCTGAATCCAAAGAACCAGAATACACTCTGGAGGCATGGGATCTAAGAAAAACTCAGATCACAGATGCACTCACATCCAGTGAGGAGTCTGAGAAAGCTTGGGCACTAAATGAACTGGAAGCCTTTTCCTCTTCCGTGGAAGAAGCCAAGGAGATCCTGAAGAACATTTGAAAATATCCATAGCAAGGATTCCCAGATGCGGTTCTCTTACCATCTGGGGATTATACCACTGACGCTACTGGGGTCAACGGGGTTGTAGTCATCTAGCGAATGGCTCTGTCTTGAGCTTGATGCCTGAATAGGGTACCGCAAGATCCAATGGGGGAGGAATTCGGGTGACCCGATCCTCTGCCCTGCTGTCCCGACGCTAGAAAACTGGCGTTGCCATCTAGTCGCCTTGTTCTATAATCCCCGCCAAGACCAACACCCCCGGCGGGCAGTTGACTAATCTCTATTGGCGTCAGCTTCTGGATGTGTTAGACGATTATCGTGAGAACGATTTTGTGGTACGATAGCAACGAGGCCTGTTCTATTACTCGGGGCATGGTCTCCAGGTAAAGGGAGAGAATTACCTGGTGCCTGTTGGTGCGGACGTACATGGCGAGGACGAAGTGGAGGACGAATGTGTAAAGACATCTGCTGTGCTTCGTAAGACGGAGACAGCGGGGAACAGGGTCAACATAGTCATTGGGAACCCGTGATTTGCCATTACCCTTCGGTTGGCTCAGTGTTTCATCGCGTAGGCCACGATAGAACTTGAGCTTGACAAAGCCATGGAAATTATGGAATAGGGTGCGAATCGTGCACGACAAAGTGGAGTTCTGACTGAACAGGTCAATTCCTGCACAAATGAGCCTATCTTCCAACAATGAAAAGGAGTTACGTCATGCGGCAGATGGTCAAAACGTTAGTGCTTATTGCTTGCCTTAGTATCGCAGTCAACTCGGTCGCCTTTGCACAGGTAGGGTCGGTAGTAGCAAACGGACAAAAAGCAACGATCTTAATTTTCAAGCTTCATTGTAGGACGTATAAAGCCTTATGTAGTCTGCATGTAGCCGATGTGAGCAGTTTCTGACAAAGTAAAGAAAACCAGCGTTTATTTAACAGTCGAGAGCGACAGAAAAAAATGCTGTAGACGCTGATTATTGGTGTAAAGAAACTCAGTAAATAAATCATAGTAAAGCTACGCCATCATTGACATGAGTTTCTTAACCCAGAACACTGATATTTGGTGGAGAGACAGAACCCAAGAATCCAAGATCGTTGTTTTTTGTCCGTTTGCTACTACTGACCCATCTAGAACACTTGTAAACTCTTAAATCTGGCACGAGGATCACTGTAATGGATAGAAAAAGGGAGCTTCATGTGCGGGCTAGAGCTGTTCCAGAAACATACCTAGCAAATATACTCTTGGGTGCGAGTGAATCAGTAGATATAATGCTAGTCGGCGGAACAAACCTAATGGAGGACTATCCAATTGAGGCAATAGCTACTTTGGTTGATCAGAGATTACAGAGACGATGCGCTATTCCTGCTCCAGAATACTGGCAGAACACCTTGCCAGGTGGGAAAACCAAGAATACTAGAGCATTATACAATAAGGCATTAGAGATTTTTAGGAATCTGGATTGGGAGGTTACGACTTTCAGTGGTAAACCATCTTTAAATTGCTTGCTCGTTGACAAACAAAGTGCCCTAATCACAGATTTCGTCAATGGAGTGCCTTGCACTCCATATCACTATATTAAAGAAGATGTTTTGACCCAAGCACTACAAGAACACTTTGAGAGAATATGGAGTCAGCCCAAAGGCTCTGAGTTGATTTATGAGGATTTACTACATTCCTCAATACCCGATATCACAAACAGGATTATAGTTGCCTCAAATGAAAATTGGGAAGAAATAATCTCTTATCTTGGCCAGCATCCAAGCCAATTGTATCAAATGTCGCCTAGGAAATTCGAGGAACTCATAGCAGAAATGTTGGTTCGCAATGGAATGTTGGTAAAGCTAACACCCAAATCAAAGGACGGTGGCCGAGACATCCTCGCATGGGCAAATACTTTGACAGGGCGCCATCTTTACCTTGTTGAGTGCAAACGCTATGCAAAAGACCGACCTGTAGGGGTGGGTTTAGTAAGGGCCCTCTATGGCATAGTTGAGGCTGAGAAAGCTACAGCCGGTTGGCTGGTAACAACCTCGCGCTTTACTCGAGATGCGCTTTCATTTCATAAATCAGTTGAGTATAGGCTTTCGCTCAAGGATTATGGGGATTTAGTCAAGTGGTTACAGAGTTGAGTATCTGGGTTTGATGGATAACAGATGGACTGTTCGTTGACATATTGGGGAGGTTTGCGTATCGTGATGTTAGAATCGTGGTAGGAGAGAGCAATTTGACCAATATAAACCAGAAACTGAGATTCTGCTTAAGAATGGCGCACCGCAGAAATTCATTGCTCAACGGGACGACGCTACAGAATCCACGATCAGTCATTGTGTGAAGAAGCCCGGATTGCAGAATCCATAAGAAGCCCGGGATCTATTGACACCTGATTTCAAAATATCCTGTCAAACAAACTTGCCACCATGCTGGCCGATGAACCCGATAGCAACACCCCTATCTCATGATTACGTACCATCCCTGACCATGTAATATTTGCCGAACCAACAATTGCTTTACTTCGGTCGAATACCATTACCTTGGCATGTAACTGGCTCCCGGTTCTCTCATGAAAGTCGATAACTCGAAGGGCTGGATAGATCTGGGACAGTCGCGCTATTTTGCTTCTGATTGCCTCGGGCTGTTCCTGTATTTTGTTCAAAATCAACACAACTTTTAAACCTCTGGCAGCCGCATCCTCAATCAATTCGACCATCCATTCAGATGTTAGCAGGTACGTGGCGATTAGAACTTCATTACTGGATTCGGACATGAGTTCCCGCACGACAGCTTCAATTGTCCGAAATCCACTGCCAGCAAACTTCTCTCCAGTTACGATAATATTGCTTTTGCTCATGGCATATTTTCCAGAATCACATGTCGATCAAGCCAAATATTCCTGTGCTCACATGATGTTTCCGATACCAGCAGACATCCATAACAGGCTGCACCTGCCGATGAACCGCATGCAAACTGCTGCTCATAACACAAAGGGTCATTTGAACAATATTCTGCAAGCTCTGTCGCTTTCCTCAAGATTTCTTCGAAGCGTGGAACAAGAGACACTATCCCGCCAAGCGTTCCATCAGCTCCAGGTTGAGTAGCATATAGTATGATACCACCACGGCAGCCTTCTCCGTCCGTTTGTAAATACACGCGCTCTCTGATACTGGCCGCCGAATATCCTGAGTCAATTGATATGACTCTCAGAAGCAGGTGAGAAAGAGTATGCCACCAGACAAAAGCCGGGTGTAATTCATCTCTTCGTAAAGCGTCTCTGAACAGAACATCCGCCGACTCATAATTATCGTTACTATTCTGATAGCAGCTCTGCCACAACTGCTGATTATCCCCCATCAAAGGGAAGTGCCTGCCGTTGTTGTCCTCAAGCATGATGAAAATACCTTCCCCAAGAAATTCAGTTCCGGGATACCATCTATTCTGTTGTTCATCGGTAAAAGATACGTCAACACGATCACCTGACAGTCTTCTATAGCCCACCTGAGTTACTATCGAGTTCAGACGAAGAACTGGAGTTATCCTGAATCGGTGTCCACCTGGGCCGACCACTCTTGCCACATTTTGGGCGTCAACTTCAAAAATCAATTCAGATGAAATATGAGAATCGTTGGCTGACGGCCATCCATTCGCGGATGCATCGATGAGCGCATTCAATTCTTCATCAATCAGGCTGGTATAGTTGTCCGGAACAGGATTCAGAATGTCCTGAATGGCCCGCTCTACTTCAACGGCAGAATAATTGCCTATTCTCTGCACTGTGGATTCCTTAACTGCCCCTCTCTCCGCTAGATTATCTATCAATGTAAAAAGCAGATCTCGGTTGCATGGCCCGATGGCAAACAATACCGATCTGATCTGTGTGATTTCCAAAAGCCTGTGTAAAGTAGTTGCGCATCTTGGGATTGTAAACAACGAGACAATTTCAGGCATCCGCAAACTTGAGGCCTGTCTCTGGATTATTCGAGAAGACAGGTTGCATGTGGATCTGACAGGTGCAGAAAACAAAGGTTCCCGCTCAGGAAATCTGCCGTTACAAGGCCAATCTCGGCTGTAAGCTCTTCCGAAGTTTTCCTCCTCTCCACATTCAGGGCACTCTATCTTAATGTCGCTGAGAGGCCCCCCGATTCCTTTCCAATGGTACCAGTCATTTGTCCTGCACCCTCTTCCCCGATGAACAAGATAATCCCAATCAATGTCATCAAGATGGCCCTGTGGGCAAGCTCTGACAAAACGAATGGCTTCCTGGTGCCCTCGTTGTCCTGTTCTGCATTCAGGGCACGATTGATTCGATCGGTAGAGGATTTCGTGATTCACACATAAAGACCAATAGAGAAAAGGTTTTGTTCTGTAGACATAATGATTGTCGTCAAGATGGAGTTCTGCATTTGAGGGAAGCCTGAAAATTCTGGCTCCATCCAACAATCCCTGCGACATGCGCTGGCTGGGTATTTCATACATTTCTGGATCCAGGTTGACATTATTGATCGTTCCGCCGAAAAGACCTATGTTCGGCAACGGTATAATACGAGGCCCTTTTGGGCCCTCAAGTATAGCTCCTGGACCCCAGGTGAGTACAAATTGGGATCTCCTCAATTGCTGGGTCACTTTCCACCTCCCTATGTTTCAAATGATGTTGTTTCCTCAATATCTCTCAGAGACTGAGGAGCGTTTTCATATACAACAGGCCTTTCACCATGTTGATGCCGAGGGTCTCCAAGCACCACTGGATTTTCAGGATTAGAATACTCAACATACTTAAGGCTGTCATTCTGTTGCGCTATTTGCTCCCATCGATCCAGTTCAGAATCAGTAAAATTGCGAACCCAGTCAGGATGTGGCTGTCTTTCCCGTGGTTGTTGTTGAGCCCTTGACTCTAAAATCTCAGCTTGCCGCACGACCTCCGGCAGATTTCTATTCTGGGCCATGAGTATCGCCGAATTTTTTGTATACCAGTCCACATCCGCTCCGATCATATTTCTGAGAATCCCTACAGATACAGGGCCTGCAGCTCTATCCATCGCTCCACGGGAAAATGGAGCGACAGTAACAGGCTCAACAAAACTGTCCAGCGCTCGATGGTAACCATCAAACATCTCATAGTGACTCAGGTCACGAGGGCGAGTTGCCTTGTACAATACAACCACGATAGCACCTCGCCGTCTGCCTACTCTTCCAGTTGCCTGAATGTAGGAAGAAGTTGTCTTGGGTTGACCGTGTACGACCATGAGTCCTAACCTTGGAACATCCACACCTGTGCCAAACATGCATGTGGTGAATAGTGCGTCGGGAGTTTCGGGATAATCCGTATTTCCTGAGAAACGTCTGCTCAACATATCCAGTATGGACGGCAGGTCAGTGGAGTTGGTGTTGCTTGAAAGCTCTATTCCGCCATCCATTGGAAGCTGTCGCATCGATGCCCCTGTTACATATCCCATATGACTCAACCTTCCTGGAATATCCTGTATGTATAATGCTCTGGCTCCAGCAAGTTCTCTTTTGGCATTGAAATATCCTGTGAGTGTCCAGAATGGATCAGCTTCCCCGCCGAAGATCCTCGCCAGTTCTTGAGAAGTCTGTAGAAGCCTTGACCAGATTCTTATAGTGGGCGTCAACGGCCCCCAGCCAGGAGCGCATACTCCCACATACAGCCTGCCCGGGCGGGTTTCCGCGAGAGTGTGCGATTCAGAAAACCTCAGGAAAAACCTCTCATCAGCCTCAAGCCCTGGTGGTGGGAACGAAAGCAGACGTCTTGCGAAAACTGAGCCAATCTGTTCAGATGCCCGTCTGACCGTCGCTGTGGATGCAATGTATTTTATGGGTTGGCCATCAAAACTACAGAGAAAATCAACCGCAGTCTCATAGATACCAACCATGCTACCAAGCGGACCATCAATCAGGTGCAGCTCATCCTGTATTATAAGATCAGGTGGAGCAAATCCTGGTACCTCAATGTGAAGGGCTGTCCTGCCAGCGCCGGGAGGATGTCCACTGGTTCCAGTATTTGCCACAGAATGGGTTGCGTTTTGCCGATAATACCCGAAATGGGCATGATAGAATTCAACATTGCCAAAAATAGCACTGCACCTTGGCTCAAAAGGCATTCTTGCGAATTTGTCCACGGTTGCGACAATCATGCTGGGTGGATAATGATAAACCTGCTCATCAATCGTCAAAGCTGGTATCGGGATTCTCGTGGAGAAAAAACGCGTTACAGGACCACCACAGAATGGTTCATAGCATCTCTTGAATTGGAATTCGCTTGGGAGCTGGATCGTTCTGTTGTGGAAATCTACATAGCTGATCGTTTGTGGATGCTCATTTGGTACACCTTCTGCCCATAATGTTTCGATATTCAAAGGACAATCAGGATTTGAACAGAAAATTTCGAAATTGTGCGGCGTTTGATTATTTTGATTATTTGAGAAATATTGGATAAAATAGCCTGGTCTTGATGCCCTTGAAGCCATCAATATCAGGTCAATCTGCCGTGATTGAAGATATTCACGAATGCGGCTCCAAACGCCATCAATATCAGATGACTTTAGAAGAGTTTCACTGGACAAGTCCACGGAAATTGTAGCATAATAATGACCTGTGTGAGCATACACCCTTGCCCCAGTTATTTCTACTTTGTCCGAACTCAAGTTGCTCAATCCGGGCAATTCACTGCGGAGCGAGGTGATTGTTTCCGATTCCAATTTCATCACCAGGTGAATTGTGTGGTTACCTGGAGGCAATCCCATTTTCGGAACAGCCAGAATGGATTCACATACAGGGCAGTCGAGTATTTGTGCAGGTTCTCCTTCACCGTTTTCACCTTGTAGAATCTGGATAGCGCCATTCAATTGCCGTCTTTCCTCTCTTATCCATGTGGAGGACATTCTGTTAGGAGTGACTCCGCCGCCTACCCATAGCCCAATCGAGAACCTTGTTGCTCCCCACACAAAATCTCCTTCTATCGGGCTTTCAGTCGGAAGCCACCCAACTTGCCCACCAGAAGATAATCCCATGACACGCAGATATTCGCAAGCGGTTACCATCCTTAAAGCCCTTCGAAACTGCTGGATGCTAAGAAGCCTTAGTGTGTAGCGTGTGATGACAGAAACTCCGCCGCCTGTTGTATCTCCTTCATTTCTGGCCATGGCGCGTCTTCGACGGTATGCCATGATGAAGGCTGCAAGAGCAAGATAAGCTTCAGTCTTGCCTGCGCCTGTTGGAATCCACATTAAATCACATACATCTCTGTCAGTTGAAGCTGGATTGGCTATTGACTCTAAAGATGTGAGGATAAACGCAAGCTGGAATGGCCTCCATCTGAAGTTTTCAATGCCTGACCATTGGGCCTGAGTTGAGATAACTTTGTTTGCAAAGCAGAAAGATAAACGGGCCTCCGAATCAGTCATAAGCAGTTTGATGCCCAAATTAATTCTCTCAAGAATTAAAGTGCACCTTTCAATCATCCTTGTGGCGATGTCCTGGTTATTTGTTGGCAATTCTCTTGCCTGTACTCGCAAATCCGCAATCCAAATTTCATAACCGTCAGCAAAAGCCTGAAGTCTTTCCAGAATCTGATTTTCTTGCCAGGTCTCAGCCAAAACTTCAGGATCCAGTTCCGGAGCCTGGCCAAAACGTTCATCCCAATCAACTTCCGAAGCTTCAACAGAATAGACTGGCACAAACTCAGTTCTCACATCCGGCGGACTGAAAGATATTCGGTCGTTTTCACTCAGCTGATCTCCATCTTGCCAGAAGAACGGTATATCAATGCAAGGTGAATCTTGTGCAGGTGGTTGCTCCGGGTCTATTTTCTTCCATACTGCCGAACACAGATGGCCCTTCGCCAATATGCCTCTTTTTCGATAGAGGAACTCGATTTCTCGCTCTTCTTCACTGTGAGGCCTTGCCCCGTAAGGTACGATTTGCGTATTGTTGACACAGATTACCCTTATCTGAGGCTGGAAAATATGATGCTCCACGTTCTTCTTATCATCACCCGCGGACATCTCATTCACAATATACACTGATGTGTGGAACGTATCAGATTCTATCTGTTTAGCTATTATGTAGATCGAGATTTCTGCTTCATTGGGATCAGTGGTTACTGCTCCATCCCCTTTGATGAGTATTGGCGTACATCGCTCTGGTCTGATAGTCAAAGTTTCGCTGACAAAATAGCGGGGATGCCGTTGCCACGGCCCTTCCCACTCAGCCGCTTCCGCAGCACGATACCTGGCCCAAGTAGCACAAATTCTTATCTGCGGCAGCTCTGATAGGGATTTAATTACAAACGAAATGCCAATAGAATGCGGCTTTGCTTGTGGATCAAGGATTGGTGATAAAAGAGGCGGTACTGATACATCTGTATCGGAGAATTCATCCTCAGAAGAAGCCTGTTCAGCAGGTTCTCCAGTCATCTCGTTGTCTATGTCCGGATCGCGTTCATCAGTTACTTCAAATTTAGGAGACAGAACACCTGTTATATACTCATTCAAGGGCCGTGAGGTCATTACCTCCATCATTCCATAGCGGGGACCCAATAGCTCCTTAACAAGTTCTGTTATCATTCTCTCGCGCACAACTTCCCCCTTTTGCGTATGTGCAGAAATAGTCCACAGGACAATCATCACACAATGGTTCAGAACGTTTAATGCAAATCTTAGCACCTAAATCAAGCATGGAAAAATTGAATTCACGCGGGTTCTCTCGGTCGATCACGTATTCCATGAGATTGCGGAATCTCTTGCTTCTTCTGGAAGAATCAGTGATCGGGATTCCGAATATGCGTCCAATGATCCTGACTGTGTTTGTATCAAGTATGGGATCTGAATAACCATAAGCAAAACACCTGACCGCTGAAGCTATATAGTGACTTACGCCAGGCAACGAAGTAAGCTCATCCCATTTCTTGGGCACTTCACCACCATGATTTTTGGTGATATAGTTTGCCATATCATGTAATGCTCTGATCCGCCAGTTCAGTCCTGCTGAACGAAGGAGTTCCATAAGCTCATCAGGATGGCATGAAGATATATCCTGTATGGTCGGAAACCGGGATATTGCCTCAAGATACAATGGAACGATCTGCTCTGCTCGAGTACGATGGAGTAGAACTTCTGCCAGGATCAAATGATAAGGATCTCGCGTATTGCGCCATGGATAATCACGGAAGTTTGTTTTGCCCCAGTTGATCATTTTCGCACGGAACGGCGCTATGTCAGGCAATTGAATATCTGGAGCAACAGACATTATGTTCCTCCCACCATATCTCTCAAAACACTGGCGCATACCGTCGAGAATATAGGGCTTACAGAGTCTACTACCATCTGGTATCGCATACTCATCCCCATACCTTCTGGAAACATAAAATCATCCCCAAATCCCATAATGGCCATTGCTTCTCTGATTGAGATTACCCTCAATGGAACACCATTTTCGCCTGCAATGGGATGGAGAATATAAGTTTTCATAATGTTTCCGAATGATGGAGCTGACTCATCGTATGCAAGCTTGTACCAGCCAAACTTGTTTGTCTCATAATATTTTTTATACTTGTGAATGGTCTTCAGGCGTGGCCATTCATGATCAGGCAACTCACCTCGTCCCGCTTTCTCATATTTGAGTATTGCATGGCCAACAGTAGTGGGATCGGTTTTTCTTAAATTCAGTCTTTCAAAAAACTCACCTGGTCCAAGCGGGTTACCTCTGAACCCCACTATCAATAGCCTGCGCCTCTTTGTTGCTGCCCCCCAGTCGCTGTATCGTACAATTCTACAATCTGCATAGTATTTTTCTTTGTGAATGGATTGGAGCATTCTCTGTAAGAGATCATCAGAAGACAAGTTAATTACATTTTCCATCAGAAAGACTTCTGGCTTGAGATCAAGGACATGCTGGAAATATTTCTCCAGAAGACTGTAATCAGGATGCTTCTCTTTTCTCCGTGTCAGGTTGAGAGCAGACCACGGCCTGCAAGGTGGACCGCCAGATAGAATTGTGCATTCAGTGTGGATGCTCTCCTCCCGCAAATCCTTCTCAATGAAGCTTCCTATATTGTTCTGCTTGAAAACTTCTCCAGCCCAAGGGTTATTGTCCACACCAGTGACGGAAAAATGATTCCGCGCAAAACCCAGCGAAAACCCCCCGGCTCCGCAGAAAATGTCAAGAACACGCATTTCTTCACCCTTTATGTCGCTCAGGCACGATTTTCTGTCCTATAGTGATAGCGGTCACGTTGTCTAGAGAGAGTAGCCTATAGAGTGGGTTCTATAACAATAACAATTGAGTATATAGATAGTTGCTCTTATAGCAGACCTTATCTGTAAAGTCAAGTATCTTTTCTGGAGTTTCAGGTATCAGGCTATTCCTTAGTATAGATTTCTGCATCAATCTGCCTGATATCCGTATTGAGACTTTTGTACCGCCGCATTGGCCTGCATAATGCCAAATATGCGGGTGCGACACGAAGTCGCACGATAAGAGTGAGGATAAAATCCTCCAGGCTAGTGTCCATGCCTGTTCCCAGTTCTTCCGTGCGTCATTGGTAACGATGAGGTGCGAAGCGAA
>SDBU01007841.1_pt1 | contig 12233 bp, 27 predicted proteins | sample 2277071 | NCBI WGS metagenome assembly SDBU01 (sample SAMN10397929, study PRJNA504765) | marine sediment metagenome | isolation source: marine sediment core GS08_GC12, 126 cmbsf | place: Arctic Ocean: Gakkel Ridge, Loki's castle | collected 2008
CTTTTAATTCCTCCTCAGCTTTTATCTTTGTAACTCTCAACCTTTTGGTCTTTCTTTCTTTTGTACCTGTAGATTTGCCTTTTCCTTTCTCGCTTTTTACTTCTTTATATTCAGTGTTTGTAGTGTCTTGCGTGTTTTGAGTGTCTGTGTCAGTCATTTTATTGATTGTTTGATGAATAGGTTAGTTGATTTCAGTAATATAAGCAATACATATATATATACGCGCGCGCGCATGAAGAAGTTATGAACAGCTTTATGAACAATCTTATGTTGATAACTTTTTGTAAAATGTCTTTGTAAAGTCTGATCTATTCCATATATTCACTGCATACAATACAATTCTACAAACAGGCACTAAACACCATACATTATGCCAAGGACTAAAATCCACAATATACTGAGCGTTACGCCAACGGTTGGTAGGAAAATTTCAGAATTTGTTTTCAGGGATTACTATGTTAGACTAGAGGAAAACGTACCGGAATATGTTTTTGATGTATTTGTACGTGAAAATGTCAATGGCGATCTATTGGATAAAGATGTTATCAAGGATTTCGTAGAATATTGGGGTATTGTATTCAGGGTCAAAATGGTAAACGAAGTAGATTTCGAAGAAATATAAAATACAGTTTAAACCTGTCGCTGTATTTTATAACTAACAGGCAGGTAGCAATTAAATACATTATTATCATGAAAAACACCAAAAAGGATAATGAACAAAGCACCGATATTCAGGGTCAAATGGACACCGAGGAAATGCTGGGGCAATTAGAAGGTTATGAAAATGAAAAAGACATAACCGGAAATTATTTCAGGCCTGAATTAAATGTACCTGTTAAATGTTTCTTTATTGGGTTTGATGTAATAGAAGATCAGTTCAGTAAAGAAGAGGGTGCAACAACACCGGTTGTTGTATTACTTATGGAAGATGGTAGTAAACAAGTTTCTGCATCGGCACAACTTGTAGGGAAATTTGAGGATGCAAAACCACCGATTCCGTTAAAACTTATCTTAACGGGTAAGGTGAGATCGAAAAACAAATTCGATTATGACAAATTCCAAATTTTTGAATTGAGTTAAGTTGAGGGTTGTAAGTCCCTTACAATAGTGAACAATCCCGACGGCTTGACCGTCGGGACATAAACTAACCAACTTATGCCCGAAAAAAAACACCAGGCTATTGAGTCAAATATAGAGGTACCAATTGGACTTTCCACTATAACTGACTTTAACAGCATTATGATTGACAGATGGAAAAGACCGCCTAAGAATAAAAAAAGATTAGAGCAGGCAAAAAGGGCAAAAGAATTATTTAAGAAAAGCAACTATAAATTAGGTGCAGCTAAAAGGCGTATATCCAAACAGCTAATCGCAGAGGAACGCCCAATAGAAATTGCTAAATTAAAACAGCAATGGAAAGAAGCAAGCCAAGGAAAGGTTGATTTGTCGTCTTACAACAATGAAATAAATATGTTGGAAGGGAAAGACTTTTACTTTGCAGTGGATGATAATTTTCGTATATCAAAGGTAAAGTATTCCACTATGCAGAACAAGGATAACCCAGCCTTCTACTTAACAAGTTTATTTAAAAGGCACGTAAACGAATTTGAAAAAAGGGAGCTTGCAAAAGATGAACCAAATGAAAAAAAATTACAGGTTTTAGATAAACTTAAAAATAAGATAGAATATAATTCTAAGTTATTAAAAGAAGGAAAAGAAACTTATGATGAAGTGCCGGAAGGTGTAGAAGTATGGGAACCAGGTAAATTATACGAGGAAGATAAAATTATATTTCATAAAGGTACAATATACAGAAATATAGAAGAACATGAATCAGAGGATGAAACAGATTTTGTTGTTTACTGGAAAAAAGAAACCGACCCACCTATGTTTATACAGTTTTTTGATGAAGGACTGAAATTAAATATATGAAAGAAAGGAAAAAATTTGAATCTAAAACAAAGAAAGAATTTCCTGATCTAATTGATTTAATGTTAAGAAATAAAAAAGCGATAGCATACCAAAAGAAAAAGGACTATTTTCGTAAAAAAAATAAATTGATTAATGATAAAAACGACTTATTTTAAAATGGAATCGTTCCCTACTTGCTTCAATGACCTTTTAAATGCAAAGGCTTCGTTTAAATTAGTAAGTACAGCATATACAAAAAGGATTATAACAGAAAAGTTTAAGCTAATGTTTAACGATACAGGGAAAGAAGATTTAAAAGTATTAGATTTAATAAATAGTGTACGGAAAGATGCTAAAGGATATTTGAATACAGGTGGAGAAACAAGGGATTCATTCATAAGTTTCTTTGACTTATTTAATATACCAGACCCAAACGAAGTTATAACAAAAGTGGATGTAAAATCTGCATATTGGGATTGGGCATTAAAAAAGACTATACTAACAGATGAAACAAATGATAAATATTTAGGTTATTATGATGGAATTACTACACAAGTAGCAAAAAATGCAAGATTGAAGGCGTTAGGTTGCCTTGCAACAAGAAAAATTATACAAACATATATTGAAGGTAAATTAATTAAAGAATTAAATGACACAAAGACAGAGCCAACAAGGCCTCTCTACATGGAAATATGCAGAGGCGTTGATGAACTTATGGAAAATTGCGTTCAGCAAATACCTGAATGTATTTATTATTACTGGGACTGCATATTTGTTCCAAAAAGTTTTGAAATAGATGTACTAGAATATTTTGCAAACCTGAATTACCTAACAACTGTTGGACAGACGAAATTAGAATATGTAGAATTAGGTGGTTCAGGATGGCTGCTATCAAGGGATGATAAAAAATCATATATGACACGATCAGAAAACAGGCACTTAATAAATGCGTAAAGCAAAAAGCATAAAAGGTCAAATAGGAATGTTTGAGGATGAACTGCCGAAAGAAAGAAAAAAACGAGCAGGTAAGGATGTAAAAAAAGTGCATCCCGAAGCAAACAGAGAAAAGGTGGATATTGAACATATACAATTTAAAGAATACGAAGAACCTGAAATAAAGGAATTTATATTCAAAGATTATATCGGGGCTATATGTTCATACAATGCCTTATTAATATATGATCTAAAATGGAAGAAAACAGTTTGGTTTACATTCAAAAATGATGGCGAGGATTTTTTAAAAAATGAGGATATTTTATTTAAAATAAAAAGGGAGTTTAGGAATTTTTACGGAGAAACAGAATACGAAATAGAATTAATAACATTTAACAAAATAATAGACCCTGAATATGTCAGACTACACGGAATTGGAAATAAATAAATTCTATAACGAAAGTTGCAGAATGACAATGGCTAAAATGCCGGATAATTATTGTAAGTACGTAATAACATCACCGCCATATAATATAGGCGGCGGTAAATATGACGAATTTAAGGACAATATATTACCTTATGATTTTACAATAACTCAGATAGCAACTGTAAAGGAACTATTAAGAGTTACTGAAAATCATATATTCTATATTACGCAAATAGTACAAGGTAATAAAGATTCAATATGGGAGTTACTGCATACATTTAAATTAAATGTGAAGGATATGGTTATACATAAAAAGCCATTAATACCTACACTTCAAGGTAATTTTATGAATCAATGTTTTGAAATAGTCATTATATTTAGCAGTTTAAAGCCTAGGTCAAGAATATTTTCAGATGCTAATTGGCCAAGCGGTACATTAAATAATATAATAGAAGTAGGAAAAAATGACAATCCATATAAACACCTGAATAGCGCAACTTTCCCAACTTCATTACCACGATGGTTTTGCATTAACTTCGGAAATCCAGGTGATTTAATATATGACCCATACATGAGTACAGGTTCAACTGCAATCGGGTGTATGATGGAAGAAAGAAATTGGATAGGAAGTGAATTATCAGCTAAACAAGTAGAAGGCGCAAATAAAAGAGTTAAGGAGCAATTAGCAGCACAGGATTTATTTTCACCAAATCAGCTTAGTATAACGTAATGGAAAAGACTCACCATATAAAACATACGGTATTATATGACATTTATCATAAAATAGAATGTTTAACCTGTAATGAATCCCATGTATACACAGAAAGCAAAGATCAGGCAGTAAAATATATGCTATTAGATGCTAATGAAGGATTTGTACCAACTCAAATAATAGAAACAGCTAAAGGCGAGAAAATGGTATATTTTTTATGTTGTTATGAGATTTTTTTAATGGAAAATAATTGAACTATGATAAACAGCACCGAATATTTTAACTTATTTAATGCAATTCAAATACTAGGTGCTAAATTCAACATTGAAAGAATAAAAGCATTAGACGCAATTAGGAAAATATATTATAAGTATCTGAAGGAAATGGATGCCCTGTACTACTATCCAAGAAGTAAAAAAGAAAAAATATTGGAATTTGCAAATGATATAAATGATATATGCAGAGAATACGGATTTAAAATAACATATTATAAGCCATTAGAATATTCAGAAATAGGATTAAAGGCAATGTTTGGAGAAGTCAAAGTAGAAAGAGAAGTATTTGATACTAAATTATATGCAAGACTTTATTACAATGGAATCGAAATAACTGATTTAATAAACCTAACAAAAAAATCAGATGTATTTGATTTAGAAGAGGATGTATTGAAATTTTCAGAAATATGAAAAATCCATTTGAAATATTAGGAATAAAAGAAGGTGCTTCTAAAGATGAGGTAAAAAAAGCATATAGAAAGAAAGCATTAGAGGCACACCCGGATAAAAACCCTAATGATAAAAAAGCAGCCGATAAATTCAGAGAAATAAACGAAGCATACGAAAGTATCAAAAATGGGAATTATAAAAAGGTAGAAGAATTTACTTGGGGGCCTGATATAGATATTGATGAGGTATTCAATTTTGCATCAAAGAAATTTTCTGGATTTTTTGCAAAAGGAAAGAATGTGGAAATTGATATGAATATTAATATAAATGAATTAATTTACGGCTGCATAAAAGAAGTATACTTCCAAAGGCAATTAAAATGTTTTAAATGCAATGGAATAGGTGGTGAGATAGGTGGTATTTGTATTGTATGTAAAGGACATGGAAAACTAAGAACAAACTCAAATACACCTTTTGGATGGCTTAACAATGTAGTAACCTGCCATGCCTGCAAGGGAATTGGAAATGAAATAATCAATCATTGTAACGACTGTAATGGAATAGGGGTAATTCAAGAAAATGATAAGCTATTAGTAAGGGTACCAGCACAATATATATTCAAAACAAAAAAATATACTGGACTTGGAAGTTGGTTAAGAACTGGACAAAATGGAGCATACGGTGATTTGATTATAAACATAATAGAAAAGGATGAAAATTTTGTAAGAGCAGGTAATAATTTATGCTATGAATTATACATATCAATAGCAGAGGCAGCACTTGGAACCAAAGTAATAATTCCAACATTAGAAAAAGATACAAGTCTAGAAATAATAATAAATCCAGGAATACAGCACGGAAAAATATTGAGAATTGAAGGTAAAGGGGTATTGCTTTCAATGAAACCTAACAATATAATAAGCATTAGAAGAGGCGATCTAATCGTAACTGTAAATATAACTATACCTGTAAATATGACAGCAAAAGAGAGGGAGCTGATGCAAACTATTAAAGCTAACGAATATTTTTTGACATAAATGAAACACCAAGTTAGAATAAAGGCATATCATCGGGAAACACTGATAGTCGATGCTGTATTAAAAAAAGGTACAAAAGGAATGGCATATCTTAAAGCATTAAAAAGACATTACAAAGAAGGCCTAGTAATTAGTTTAACCAATGCACTAACTGAAAAAAATGTTATACATTAGAACCAGCGAAGGCGAATATAAATGCTATTACACAGATGGAACAAACAGGTTTATATCTAAATGTTCCGGTGAAAGAATGAAAGGATTTGTATTTGGCAGATGCCAGGAAGTAACAAAAGTATTTATTGAAAGATTAAAAGAAGTACATGAAGAAATAGGCGGGAAAGAATTTTGGGATGCTACCAAGACAATAGAAACGGAACTATCTGACTTTATAAAGGACAATGATATACACCCAGAGTATATACCTGATGGCGCAGTTGGCTTTGTTAATGAACAAACATCGGCAAAATATTATGAAGTAGAGGAAGAGCAACCGCCATTTTAATTACACTATCTAAATACTAATTTTATTATGACAAACAAACAACTTGAATCAACGCGGCAAGGCAGAATTTTACTTGTAATGAAAAACGCTTTTAGACTTTCAAAAAAATACGATTATAATGGAACTATTGTAAACAACAAAAATCCTCAGCAGATAATAACAAGGTTGCAAAACACTGAATATATGAAATTATCCGAACAGTCGGAAGAAATGAGAGTGATAAAATACTATTGTGATAGAGCAATAAATGATATAAACGAAGAACAGTACAGCAGCAATGTAAAAAATTTAATAAGTCAGTTTATAGTGATATTTGTTGAACAGGGCAAAGATCATTCCAGAATAGTAAACAATGACTGTTAGTATTGTTGGCAATTTTGTTGGCAACTTTGTTAATAACTTTGAAAAGAAATATCACAAAAGCCTTGCACGTATCAAATGAAATGCTTACTTTTATCTTATAATTAATGCAAGTCTAACAAACACCAAAATAACAGCTATGAAAGCATTTGAAAAATTGAACGATTCTGACAAAGCAAAAGTTTCGCAAGTGATACAAATACACAAAATCACAGAACTAGAAGCAAAAGATTTATTAAACAACGAGGAGCTAATCCGCCTCACCAATCTAAAACTCTGCTACGCCAACATTCGCAGATTAGGAATAAAGGACTCAGACCTAAACGAAAAAAACATACAAAGAATAGCAAAGCACTACATTAAACCGAGGAGATCATCAGGTGAGAAAGTGGCACGTAATAGCACGCCACCAGTAAGGGTGAATTTACTGGATTTTGATGAAATATAAATAAGGTTACTAAATATAAACACCAAATATAAAACACCATGAACAAATATAAAGTAGTAAGTGAAATGGACAGCTATTTCCAAAATCATAAAAATAACGATGCCGCTGTAGCAGGTGAGTTTATAGCTAAAAGGTTTTATGCTGGCGATGAAGGATGGAAAGATGTACAAAAAAATCACCCTGGAAATTTAACAGGTGCTTTCAATGCGTATAAGAAACTGCTTGAAAAACATAATTTAGTAGATGATTTTATAAATCATGAGGACACAATAAACCAAGAAATAATAAAGGAATATTTAACGGAAGCAAAAACTTCAAATAAAAATCAGTTTATTAACGAACAAGCCCTGGAAACAGGCAAAAGAAAAATGGCAAGATCATTTGATGATTTACAAAAAACGCAAAGAGGTAGATTGGCTGCAATGGGCAGAATCTCAATGGGCATTGCAAAAAAAGATGGTGATGCAGGTGCAGGTATAGCGGCACCAAAAAAAGGTGAACCCGATAAAAGGGAAACAATTTTGGCCGGTTACACCAAAAGCGCACTTGGTGGAGTTCTCTACAAAATGGATGCTGAACCAGGCGCAGATGCTAAGAAAAAAACAAAGGGAATTATCTTTACAATAGGCCAGGATGCTATTGACAAGATAAAACCTACAGCAGATGCTGCAATCGCTGACATTAACGCATTGAAATACACGGATGCAACCAAAAAATTCATCAACGCATATTTTGGACTGAAAGGCCCTGCTGGTGAAAGAGGAATGGCAACGAACAAGCTGAATTTCAAGAGTGTTTAATTGTAGGTTTCAAGTCCTAGCAAATAGTGAGAAAATAACCGCACCTATAAATGGCGCGGTTGTTCAAACTAACCGATTAAACACCAAGGAAACATGAAAAAAGTATTAAATTTCTTATACTGGTTTATCCATAATGAAATAGCAGGACCAATATTCATAATATTATTATTTATATTTGCAGTGGCTATATCGCCATTCTATTTGATAATAAGTTATTTTACAAGGTACTACAACCGTATAAATACTATTTATTAAACCAATTAAACACTAATTAACACCAAGGAAACATGATGGAAGATAAACACAGAGAAATGCAAATTGAAATGATACAATCACGGTCAAGGCTATTGCAAAAGGATGTAAGTATACTTATATCGCTAACACCAACAACTATATGCCGTAATCATTTAGCTGATGCTTCAATATTCCTAGACAAAGTAAGCGAATCCCTTAATAATGCACGTATTGAACATGACAAAATATAAAAGCAGGACATACCAAGCCATACGAATAATTGATGTGGCATGGATAATGCCCATCTGTATAGCTGCGGCTGTACTTGGAAAAGGACTACCAATGTGGTTACGCATATCATTGTTTATGATAGGTATCTCTACAGGATTTTTCAATGCTAAAAACTTCATTGAAGTGGAAATGGATAAAGAGAGGAAGTATTAATTAACACTAAACACCAATAGTATGAAGGAAACTAAAATTAAAATTCAAAAATTAGATCATGGATTTATCATATACAACTGTAATAATAAAGCAGTTGAGGCATGTTCTAATACGGCAGATTTAATAGAAACAATAAACACAGGAATTAATCGTACATTAGATAAGTACGAATGTTTAACTATAACAATACACGGAGAAAAAGTAAAGGAAAAATAATACTAAAAATAATTAATTCCATTGACGTATATTGGAAGCATAACTGGACAGGGGTTCGACTCCCCTCAGCTCCACAAATTTTAATCTAAGGGGCTGACCGGAATTGACAGGATGAATGAAGATATAAAGAGGAATTAATGGCCATAACTGGCGAAAACAACGAACGAACATTTATCCGCGAGGCGGCATAAATGGTCAGCCCGTTAGCGAGGGGTTTGTACTCGCTTACTTTTAACACTTAACACCAAACACCATGAATACCGCAATACTACTATCCATAGGAATTTTCTTAGCACTTTCAATAATAGGCTGCATGGTCGTTATATTACAATACCTGCATTTTGCAGGCAAAAAAATAATGGAATCAATAACAAAATCAATAAAAAATAATACTAGGAAAATATGACACTAACTCCAGAGGAAATCAAAGAGCTTATAACAATAAGTTCTATAATGTATGTAATAGTATCCCTATCAGTAGTAGTAGGACTTTTTTACCTATACCGCAAAGCACAGAAAAAATGCGGGGTATCGCAGAAGGGTGCGCCGGCATTTGGTGTGAAGTTGTCAGAGGAAGAATGTACTTGTGGAAAGAAAATGATAAAGTTGAAGAATAGCGTGCAGGGATATAAATTTTATTGTGAGGACTGTACGCAGTTTTGGCTTAAAGTACCAATGATTAAACCTGTACGTAAACAAGGTAGTTGGATTAGGAATTGTGTAATTTGTAAGACTAATACAGTGCAAGATAAAAGCCAACAAGAGGCGCACAAAATAGGTTATAGCTGTAAAAAATGCCTTACTTTGCATTACGTAACACCTACAACCTATCAATTAATTAACATGAAATATAATGGATGATAACTCAATAATTGGGATAGGGCCTTATGCTGATAGAAAGCTGATTAATGTACCGCCAGGTTACCTGCTTCAATGGTATAGTAATAATAAGTATAGAATAGATGATATGCTTATTATTTATATCAAGGAAAATCTGGAAACATTGCAAGAGGAAGTTAAATATTCTAATAGAAATGATAAAGATGATATTTATTATTAACTAAAACCATGAACTTCAAAACCTTCTGCGATACGGTACAAGAAAAGCTCACGTTTGAAACGGAGCAAAGCATGGACTGGTACCATGATCTTTATATTGTTTACAAAGAATCACTTGCACTTTATAGGCAAACCTTAGACAAATGGATAAAAGATTTTTTCTCTGAAAGCACAATAGAAACGCAGGGATGGAAATTAAAAAAATGATAACTAATAATACTTAGAAAACATGGCAAAATCAGCAGCAAAAAGCGATATATTAAAAGACGTAATTAAAAAACTTGAAGAAGCAAAAAGGCATATTGGAATAGCTGCTTTTGCAGGATATGATAGATATGCAGTAAACAAAATTAATACTTCGCTGGAATTGCTTAAAGGATTGATTAAACGAGTATAAATACTATTTGTAATGGAAGCACCAAAAGAAAGATTAATTAGAACACTTACAGAGGCAATAGAAATAGCACTTGCAGATAAGGAAAGTAATTGTGAAATACACCACAAGGAACTTAATGAATTATTTGAATTAATAAAAGAAATAAATAATGACAACCATGTTACGGATATAGATTGGGAAACATACAGCAAAAAATTTAATAAACTACTTAGATTAACACAGGATATAAAAAATTGTAAACATTTCAATAAACAAGTAACCAAAAAAGGCACAGAAGTTATTAAATGCAAAAACTATATCCCAGACTGTAATTTAGAGGATTGTAGTTTTTGTATACGTAATGAATATTAATTAATAACGCCTAAACTAAACACCATGATAATATACATAGCAAGCAGTTGGAAAAACCAACACGCAGTAGAAATGTTAACGGCATTACTAAGAGATGAAGGGCACGTAGTTGTATCATTTGTAGAAAATGGTTTAAAACTCCTTGCAAAACACGAACCAATGGAACTCGAAGAATGGCTAGAAACTGACAATGCAAAAGAGGCATTTGAGTACGATACAAAAGGCGCAGCAGAAAGCGACCTGGTTATTTACATATCACCGAGCGGGAAAGACGCAGCAGCAGAGGTAGGTATTGCTTGGGCTAACAATGTACCTATTATAGGCCTTGTTGCAAAAGGTGAAGATTTTGGACTTATGCGGAAAATGATGTGGAAATGGGTGGATGGAGTTAATGGCCTAATGTTGCTTGTTGAACATTTAGTGAAATTAAAAGAAGATGCTGGAAAACCTCCGTTTACATACGAAAATATAGAACAAGGTTATAAATATGGTGAATTAAGCATAAATGCATTTATGTATATGGTTAAATACTATGCAGATAAAGTGCATAAATTGTATTGGAAAAATCAATAAGTCAATAACATTGTATGCACCGCCACAGCTCATGATAGGGGCTTCACCCGTCCCCTTTCGGAGTCATGCCTAACGGGTGGTTATAGTATCTCAGTTTTATGGCAGTAGGTACAGGACAGGGTGTTTGCATACTTAATAATTGGAAAGATGGCAGAAAGTATAAATACAAAAACTAAATTTTGGTTATGGTTATGTCGATTGGCATACAGGAAAATGAAAATATCGCAAAATAAACTACCAGTTGGAATACCTGGAATGCGCGACCCTGATAATAAATGTGAAGCATATACACCAAGGAAAAAACCTATAAGCGAGCCATCAGCAATCTGTGAAACTGATGGTCATTATCTATGTATAGAATGCGCATTTAAAATACATTAATAACTAACCAAAAATACTACTTGAAATGACAAAGAGGATAATTATAAATAAAGAAGTAGATGGAATAGATACAAAGTTAATATGGTTGTATAACGATATAATAACAGAGGCAGAAAAAATTGAAATGTTAGCAGAGGCTGCAAGAGAAATATTAAATACCGTTAATCATAAAAGGCTTATACACAATATACTGTATGGGAATGATTCATTTATGATAGAGGCACCTGAGCCTAAAATGCAAAAAGCAGAACCGCACCCGCTTAATCAATGCGATATATGCGGACATGAAATAACAGGAGAACCATTCACTGTATATGATGAACAATATAATGAACAACCTTGGCTAATGCAATGTGAAGTGTGCGCATTTCAAAGTAACCCTGAAAAATGTAAATGTACATTTTGCGAGGATAAATAACTAATTAATAATACCAAAATAAAATGGAAACAGTAAAACAAATCATTACAGATAAACAAATAGATGAAGTATGGGAAAATGCCGATTTTGGAAATATACCAAAACGAGAAGTTATAAAAGGGGCTTTATTGAAGTGCGCACTAGAATATCATAACGGTCATACGGCTGACTGTATAATAAAAGAATTGGGATTAATTACAACAAAACAAAAATTAACAAAAATGGGCAAAGAATATTTATATGCTGCGTGTTATAGCCAGGCACAGAACAACAACAAAGCAGCCCAACCACAGGCTCCCACACAACAATAAAGCAGGCCCAACCACCACGCCATGAGCAAGGATAGCACAGGCACAACAATAGCT
>SDBU01007842.1_pt1 | contig 12233 bp, 14 predicted proteins | sample 2277071 | NCBI WGS metagenome assembly SDBU01 (sample SAMN10397929, study PRJNA504765) | marine sediment metagenome | isolation source: marine sediment core GS08_GC12, 126 cmbsf | place: Arctic Ocean: Gakkel Ridge, Loki's castle | collected 2008
GCGATTGAGAGGTATTGAAAGGTCTATTGATTTGTCAGACTCATAGGTCTTGCCATCTTGCTCGAACTTGAATGCCAGCCGGTCAAATCCTCCGCCTGAGGCGCCGTATCTGAACTCCAAGCCCACAGGTGGTTTTCCACTTGAAGCCATTTGAAATGTTGACTGAAGCAACCAGAAAGGCCATCTGCAATCACCGGCCACAGGCTCGTCCCGGGGCTTGATATATTTTATCTTCTTTGAGGTTTCAAAAAGGGTGCGGAATTTCTCCTCCTCTTGCTGGTAAAAGATCGCCCTCCCAAGCTCACCCCTCATCCGCATGACCTCCCGCATGCCCATCGCGCCAAGTACCTCGATAAGCTGATTCCTCCAAGCCCTCATCAAGTTGATTATCCTATTTGAGCCGATATCTGGCTCCACTTGCCTGTGTTCGACAGGACAAGGATGGGTCTGGTCGGCCCAAAGCGAGCATCCAAGGCCAGCCATAAGTGCATAGTCAATTCCAACAGCATCAGCCCCAAGTATCACAGACTTGGCCATATGTTCTGCAGATGCTATCCCGCCGCTAACGATTATCGAGGTCTCGTCCCTAATGCCGGCATCGACAAGGTTCTGGTTCACTGATTTTACGGTCTCTACAAGGTGACGTCCGTCAAGACCCTTGCCATAGTAATCGAAAATCAGATGGATGATCGAGATGCCTTCTGCCACAAGCTCATTGACATCTTGTTCGATATCCTCACCCGCATGTATACGAACGGATATCAATGCATCAGGATTCACCTTACGAATGGATTTTGCAAGCTTGACATCATTTTCGCCGTGCTTGATCTCTGCGATCCTAGCCTGTTTTATGAACTTCTCGTCAATTTCTGCAAGCGGTGATGATATCCTCAGCATCGAGTTTTTTGCATAAGGCAAGAACTCCTCTGAAAGGTGACCCTGAGGCAAAACAGCAAGTGTCCCAAGATACGCCGCTGCCTTTAGTATCGCATGCTGGCCACCGGTGGCCAGGAGCTTTTGTGGAAGGTGATTGAATATTATCGGCAGTGGAATGGTCAGCATATTCGATGGTTTTTGGCCCAGTTTGCCGTCCTTTGTGAATTTCAGTGACCTCGGCCTGGCACCAAGATCCACATGGGTGGAGATGTATTCCCTGCCGTCGATGCCGTCCCTTGTTGGGCGGACGATCTCTGACATGTCAAACCATATGCCATCAAAATCATCACCTCCAAAACGGCCTCCAAAGCCAGCACCAGATACGGGTGTCGTCCCGGTCTCAGCCTGGTAATGCAATTGTGAGATGACCTGAGCAGTCCAATAAGTCTCTCTTGGGATGAACTCATCAGTACAACAGTGGCCCCACTGGACATAATCTGCCTTATCTGCTATTTTGAACTTGGATGATCGGATATCAGGCTTGACATATTGTCGAGGTATGTTATACCGAACCTGGTCTGCCTCCCCATCCATATCTATAATAAATCCACGCCACAATAAAAATGGAAAAGTCTGATGAATCATGAATAAAACCATAAGGAAAAATGGATCTAATGATGAGATACATAGAGAAAGATAATAAAGTTAAATAAAAATAAAAAAGAGGGTTTTGAGGGAGTAAAACCCCCCTCATACCTTGTCTGAAAGCTTCTTCTTCAATACCATCGCAGCGAAATCTCGCCCTCCAAGACCGAATGCAAGGCCGAATGCAAGTGCCAATGCCCCAGCCAATAGACCGAATGCCATGTTGATGATATCTGGTGCCAGCCCCATCCTTGAAAGCGACATAAAGACCGCAAGAACCAGAATGGATGCCTTTGCAAAGGATGATACGAGCTCCGACTGCTCAGTTCCAGACTCCAAAATCAGCTTTGCCGCAAGATTGGCGAAATACACGCCGACCGCCAGTATCACGATCCCCAAAGAGATATCAGAGGCGAAGCCTATGAACTCCCTAAGGAGAACTGATACAGACTCAAGGCCTATCCTGTTAAATGCTTCCATTGCAGAAAATAGAAGTATCGCAAGGAATGCAAGATGGCCCATTATCTCAGATAGCGTTCTTGAGCCTTTTGGCACATGATTACCGAGACCGAGCTGGCCAAGGACATTGTCGAATCCTATGGCTGACAGGATATTTGACACCCAGTCCTTGACAAGTCTTGCTAGCACCAATGACACCGCCATCAGTAGGACAGCTGCCAGGATGTCAGGAATGGCGACAGCGATGGCATTGAGCATATTGGATGCCGGCCGTGTCAGTGTCTCGATCGACAGCGCCTCAAGGGCGGCGATAAAGACGGGGATTATGACAAGCACATAACCCAAGGTCCCAAGTACATCAGAAAGCTTGTTCTTTCCGAGCATCACATCCAGACCCACCTTGTCTGCGAAACCATCAGCCCCTGACGCTGCGGATAAGTTCTTGGATATTCTCTGAACTACCCTTGCGATGAACCATCCGAATGCCAGGATGAACGCAGCTGCAAAGAGGTTTGGTATGAATTCAAGTCCTTCATTTATCATCTTCTGGACAGGCTCCAAAAGACCATCAATTTCTAAAGCGCCTATGATGCCTGGCAAAAAGAACAGGAATGATAGCCAGTAGACGAGCTCGCCCACAGATTCAGATACTGGGGCATGCTCAAGATCTCCGTGAGTCTTCACATGAGTATTGAAGTCTAGCTTATCGAGACTGAACATGACCATGCGCTTAGCGATTCCTGCGACTATCCAAGCCACCAAGAACAAGAGGGCCGCACCTATGACCCGTGGAACATATGCAGTTATCTCATTGAGGAACATATAGAGCGGTTGGGCGATGAGCTCAAGGCCAAGGGCCTCAAAAAAGCCCACCAGTACAAACAGCATCGCGATATAGTACACACCCCTTGCCACAATGGTTTCTACCTTCACCTTCTTAGATTTCTTCTCGCCTAGTATCCATTCGCCGATCTTATTGTCAAGTTTGGTCCGATTCAATACTCCCTGTACTACAGAAGACATGAGAAATGCCAGAAACCAACCAGCACACAGAAAGGCGAGAGCCCCTACGATATTTGCGACCGAGCCACCGAATACCATAAGGAACCCATCACTCATCGAAGTCATATTTGCACCAACATATTATCGCCAAAAAGTCCCAGGCGATAAGACTAATTAGGAATAGGGTTAATAAAGTGACAGAAGTGACAGTTTGGGGTCCATTTCTGGGGATATACCTTGTGATGAGCATCCACAGGTGATTACGATCCGATTACTTGCCAGGTTATAATGGTCACCAGCTTAAGTGCAAAAAAGAGCTGATAGTCTCAAAGGTCGAGATCGATGCATGTCGCAGCCTCAACGACATTATGTGGCTAGTATCTGAAAGGGTAAGAAAACTCAGTTGATACTCACCTGAGAGGAGCCACCATCCCCGCTGCTGCAACCTTGCATTGAGCGCGCACAGATTCGTCCCCGATCTTTTCACACAATGCTGGATCCTTCTTTTTCACAGCCACCCTTCCCACACATACTTCCCTGTATCTTGGAGCACCGACCTTGGTGCATACATTCAGGTCTTTCGCCTCCTCTGCGACCCCTATGACACAGATATCCCTTTGGCGGACATCCTCTTTCTCATCGCATACTTTGATATTATCAAGGATCTCAGTTGAGGTAGCGCCCATGCATCCGCAAAGTAAAACGATTGAGAATATGAGGAGGATGCATTTCATGATAAATAATCTGCCTGGCAGGTTAAATCATAATACCGCAGAGAGAAGCCATAGGAGTATCCCATACTTTATTCCCTTGCCTAAAAATGTCGCAACTGAAAAGGATAGGAAGTTCATCTTCGCTACCCCGCACAATATAGTTATTGGATCGACTGGAAGGGGAAGAGGTATTATCATCACAACCATCACACCGAACAGGCCGTAATGGTCCATGAATCTCTTGGCCTTTTCAAGATCCTCTTTTTTCATCTTCTTAAGGGCGATCTCACCCCCCTTGTGTCCAAGCCAATAATTGAATGCAGTTCCCAGATAGGCGCCAAGGGTTGCCGCCATTAAGATAGGCATCTTTGCAACACCAGCAGACAAAAGGATGGGAAATGCCAGCTCCGCAGAAAAGGGGATGATTATCGTCGCCCCCATCGCAGAGACTGCAAAAAGGCCGACTAGACCGTAGTCGACGACTAAGCTTGTGAGAGCATTTACCACAGGCTCAAACGCTCCGAACATATTGGATATTACTCTCTGCCCCATATAATATGCTGATGCCTTACAGAATCCTCAAATGGGTCAAGGTGCACATCGATGCGGCCTTTGGACCTATGATGCACAAGCTTTATGGAATGGGTGTCAGACCCCTTCATTTCACTATTTTGAGCCTGCCAACAGGATTGTATGGTGTTTGGTGCATGTTCAATGGACCGATGATGGGCACACTCGCGATCGGTGCTTATCTCATCCTAGACATAGCTGACGGGACCATGGCCAGAACAACGAATACTGTGACCAAAAAGGGAGCCATACTAGACTTCACATTTGACACCATCATCGCATGTTCCTTTCTCATAGGCCTGTACATACATGGCATCGAACCCCATTTTGCAGCATTCAGCCTGGTTCTCCTATTGGCTGCTGGCATGGAAGAGCTTGGATTAATAAGACGATAATCCACATCAATACCATGTGTGAGCGTCTTTATCCATGGGGTGGAAGGTTCAATGCATTTGATCCCAAAATGCCGGTAGCGATAGTCACACTATCTGAGGAGCTTGAGATTGTAAAGGGCTCCATCGCCATCTATGGGAATATGAAGACAGAGAACCTGGGTGTGGAGAAAGTTGTGGCCAATGTCGTGTCAAATCCCAATATCCGATTCCTCATCATCTGCGGAACAGATGTGAGGGGGCACAGGTCTGGCGAATCACTCATCAAACTCCATGAAAACGGCCTGGACAGCAATAACAGAGTGATAGGTGCAAGTTCTGCGGTGCCATTCATAGAGAACCTCCCAAGAGATGCGATCGCAAGGTTCAAAGAGCAGGTGGAGATAGTGGATATGATAGGTGTCTGCGATGTTGATAAGGTGGAAAAAGCCGTAGTAGACTGCATTGGTCGGGATCCAGGCCCATATGGTGAGCCTATGTATATCGAGATGGTGTCAGAAAACAATGAAGTCACTTTAGGGGAATCAGATCTCGCATTGCACGCCGGCCTTGAGGTCGACACATATGGGGTCGTATGGCCAGCAGCACATCAGGATGAACAACCACATCCTAAAGGATGTGGTATCATCCCAATAGAGCAGCAGAAGTTGACAAAGAGCATTCATCCACCTCTTGAAGAGGTGGTCTGCTGCTCTATTGAGGATAAATGAGGTTAGAAGATGTTCTATTTCACAAGAGAGCAGGAAGAAGTTGATATTGGAGGGCTTGTTATAGGGGGGCAACCAGGTGAGAATCCAACAGCCCTTTTTGGCACGGTCTTTTATGGAAAAGGATTCAAAAAGCTCGATGAAGATGCACTCAAAAGAGGAAAGAACCTCATAAAAGAGCAGGAAGAATTGCAGGATAAGACAGGAGTCTCTGCCATCCCAGATGCTTATATCAAGGATGAGTCTAATGTCGAGGATGTTATCGACGCTGTTATCGATGCTACTGACGGACCGTTCGCAATTGACAGCTCAGAAGCAGGCGCTCGGGCCCTTGCCTTAAAGATCGCAGATGATAGGGGAGTGCTGAACAGGGTCATCTACAATTCCATAAACTTAGGCATTACTGATATGGAAGTCAAAGCCCTGAAATACCACACCCCAAATGCTGCTATCGTGCTCGCATACAATCCAAGGGATTACTCAGTCGATGGCAGAGCCAAGATGCTGCAAACTGGTGTCGGAATGCTCCAAACAGGAGATGAAGGGCTCATTGAGCTTGCAGAGAGGGTGGGAATAGATGGGCTTCTCATTGATACTGGCGCCACCCCATTCGGCAATATGAGCGCAGAGACCATAAGAGCGATGCCAGTATTCAAGAATCTGTTTGGAAAACCTGTCGGATGCTCCATACACAATACATTGGAGAGTTGGGGATGGATGAAGGACCTCAGAGCTGATAGCGAGCAGGATTACCAATGCGCCAATGCCTGCGCCAATGGCCTTGTGCCACTTTATGGGGGAGACTTCATTGTTTATGGGCCGATCGCTGAGGCAAAAAGGATATTTCCCTCGATCGCATTTGTTGACAAGCTGGTCGCAGAAGGATCCGCAGACTACTTCAATGCAAAAATAAGCGAGAATCACCCATACAATAAGTTAAAATGATCCAGACCACTGTTATCGGCAGCTACCCGTCAAGGCTTGATGGAAAGGCATATGCGAAAGCGTATCACATGTCAGAGCCGCAGGATGCAGGGGATGAGACCATGCGGGCCGCAGTGACTGACATCGTGGGAGCGGGCATCGATATCGTAGCAGATGGCCAAACGAGAAGTGATTTCATCAGTCTTTTTGCCAGATGCTTTTCAGGGATCGTGATGCAGGGAAGGCCTGTGGTCATCGATGAGATAGAGTATGTAAGACAGGCCACTATTGCAGACCAAAAGGCTGTAAGGAAGATGCTCCCTAAAGACATGCTTTTGAAGGGGATCGTCACAGGCCCCTATACAATAGCCAAGAACTCACAAGATCGGCGTTATAAGGACCTACAAGAGCTTTCTTTTGCATATGCTCGCGGCCTTGCCAAGGAGGTCGAAGCCCTTTCTGACATCTGTGACTTCGTCCAGGTCGACGAGCCATATTTTTCAGTGGATCTTCCAGAATACGCCAAAGACCTTGTAGGAAAGGTCATGGGCAAGGCAAAGGTCCCGAAGATGCTTCATGTATGCGGCGATGTGTCAGATCAGTTTGCATCATTTGTGGAGTTTCCTGTCGATTACCTCGAGCATGAATTTGCGGCATCGCCTGGGATATGGGATGTAGCCTGTGAGATCGACTTTGCTCAAACTCTTGGAGTGGGAGTCGCCAGATCAGATATCAATGAGATCGACACGGTCGATGTCATTTGCGAGAGGATGAAGCAGGCAATGGATAATAGGGACCCTAAAAAGCTGATGTTCAATCCGGATTGCGGATTGCGGAATCTAGATGTCGATGTCGCAAGGGCTAAGCTGGAAAACATCGTCACAGCAAGAAACAGCCTTCAAAAAGATTAATTAAGCCAGGGGAAAAATAATTAAATTGGGCATGGACCGTAAATACATCGATTTCAAGGAGGATGAAGGTGGTTTCTTCCTCATATACCTAGACGATGCAAGAAGGAACATAGTTGTTGAGCATTATAAGAACGTTGTCAGGGACATGGGAAGGTATAGGAGAACCGTGAGCGGAAAGATAAACAAGGTCATCAAGGGCACCAATGCAGAGAATATCTACAGGACCGTTTTAGGAAATGGTCTGATATCGAGAATGGACCATGCAGCATACCTTGGTTATGAACTTGGCAAGGCCGAGACCGCCCTGAAAAACCACCGAAAGTACGAGCAGGATAGGCCCATAAGACTGTGATTTATATATTTATTCCCACTTTATCAATAAGGTCGAATAGAGGTCATCATGCAAAAGAATGTAAGGATGCTGGATTTTGAAAAGCTTGGAAATAGCCTCACAAAGAACCAGATTAGGATCATCGATGCCATGATACCAAAAGTCATAAGGGATGCGATGGAACCCATACAAAAGGCTGAGAGATTCGTAGATGCAGCTGAGCGGAATCCCGCCAAGGTCGAGAAATTCCAGCTTGCCCTACTTGAAAGAATCGAAAATGACACGCTCCGTACGGCATTCGCCAAGGAGATAAACAACCTCAATTCAAAGACGAATGAGATGTTCAACCTCGATCTTATGTTGATCCAGTGAGGTGCAACATGGACCAGACCAACAAGAAGGCAAGGTCAGCAAAGCAAGCTTCCTATGAGCTGGCTAAGGCGACATTATCCCAAAGACATGATGCCCTTGAACGCATCGCTCAGGCATTGGATGAGGGCAGGGAAGGCATCATATCAGCAAATCAAAAGGATCTTGATTCTGCAAGGGAAAAGATATCAGATGCTTTGTATCAGAGGCTCAAGTTCGACTCAAAAAAAATAGATGGAGTCATAAAAGGAATAGATAGCCTGATCGACCTTGCAGATCCCATTGGAAGGACTATTTCAGCTAAAGAGCTGTCCGATGACCTTGAGCTCTTTCAGGTCAGCTGTCCGATAGGGGTCATTGGATGTGTTTTCGAGTCCAGACCAGATGCGCTTGTCCAGATATCGAGCCTTTGCATGAAGTCAGGCAACTCTGTGATACTAAAGGGCGGGTCTGAGGCCCAAAACACCAATAAGATCCTCTATGACATCATATCAGAGGCATCCATAGGAGATGGCATCCCCGAAGGTTGGATACATTTGGTCCAGAGCAGGCAAGAGGTCTCTGAGCTCCTATCCTGCGATCAGTATATCGACCTCATGATCCCCCGTGGATCGAATGATTTTGTAAGGTATATCCAAGACAATACGAGGATAGCCGTACTTGGACATTCATCAGGTGTCTGTCATGTCTATGTCGATGCAGATTGCGATATCGACAAAGCTGTGCGTGTGGTCTTTGACGCTAAATGTCAATATCCAGCAGTCTGCAATGCCATGGAGACACTGATAGTGAATTCCAATATCGCAGATGAATTCCTCCCCATCATCTTTAAGCTCTTTGACAAAGAGGGTGTCAAGGCAAAAGGGGATGTGCGAGCATGTGAGATAATCAGTCAGATGGAAGCCGCCCAAGATGAAGACTGGTATGATGAGTACAATGACCTCATCTTGAACGTAAAGGTGTTGGATTCCACAAAACAGGCGTGTGAATGGATAAACGAGCACGGATCCCATCATACGGACTCAATAGTCACAGAAGATTATGATGCAGCCAAGTACTTCATGAACACAGTGGACTCAGCATCAGTCATGTGGAATGCATCAACCAGGTTCTCAGACGGATTCAGGTATGGTCTTGGCGCAGAAGTCGGCATATCCACAAATAAGATACATGCCAGAGGCCCTGTTGGGACCGATGGATTGACCATATACAAGTGGATCCTCAAAGGAGACGGACATACTGTCTCAGATTTCTCAAATAAAGAATTCACTCACCGCGCACTTGATAAGGAATGGGTCTAATGAAGGTACTTTACCTTTGGACCCGCAGGCGGCATATGCTTTCCCAGACTCAGTTGTATGTGTAAAAGATATGCTAGGGCATACGCTACTAGTCCTTTCAAAGCCAACCAATATAGTTCTGTTCCTTCCATTTTTGTTAGGGCCCCGCGCATTACCACGCGGGACCCAGGTGGTGGGCTGAGCGTCATAGGCCAGACCAACAAGGGGGCATCGGGAACCCCCCACAGGTCCCAAGCGACCGAACCCCAATCGGAACCATGGCGCAACCCAACTATAAACTCTAATCCATGAACACATTATAAGCCTTTTGGAGAACGGCTGTGAACGAGGATGAACGAGGCCCTTTTTACCGGCTATTCCAAAGTGTAAATGATGACCAGAGTCGGATTTATCGGGACTGGTAGGATGGGTTCCGCACTGATAAAAGGCTTCATAAGCAAGGGCCTTTTGAAGGCAGAAAATGTCAGGGCATTTGACAAGGACTATGACAGGGCCCACAGGCTAGGTGTCAACACAGAATACTCAGCCTTTGAGACCGTTGAAAAATCAGATGTAGTCTTCCTTTGTGTGAAGCCACAGGACCTGGACCATGTACTGAGTGAGATCAGGGATATCACAGGAACCAGACTAGTCATCTCCATCGCCGCAGGAATCACTTGTGAGAGGATCGAATCGAGGCTTCAGGAGGCCAGGGTCATCAGAGTCATGCCCAATACCCCTGCAGTGATATATGAGCTTGCAGGAGCATATTGCCTTGGAACCAGGGCAACAGAGGAGGATGGTATGCTTGTAGGGAAGCTCCTTAACTCCATAGGGGTGGCATACAGAGTGCCAGAGGATCTTATGGATGCAGTCACCGGAGTTTCTGGATCAGGTCCTGCATATATTTACTATATAATCGCTGCGATGATCGATGCGGGGATAGAACAAGGTCTTTCAGAGGAGGTCGCAGAAAGCCTGGTCTTGCAGACCGTTCGTGGGGCAGCAGACATGGTGATGCTGAGCAAAAAGGAGCCGAGCCAACTGATAGAAGAGGTTAAAAGCCCCGGCGGCACGACTATTGAGGGCCTCAAGATCTTGGACAAGCTAGGGGTCGATCAGGCATTTGCAAAGGCTATCGATGCGGCGACAAAGAGATCGAAGGAATTAGGTATGTCTGTGGATGAAAGGCGTATGCTCGCACGCGCAAAAAAGGCATCCACGATAAGGGCTAAGGCTAAAAAAACCAAAGCAAAGAAGAAGACCAGCACCAAGACTAAGTCAGCAAAGGTAGCTAAGTAGGCATCGAATAAGGTTTGAGCATGTACGTCAGGCAAAAGACGGTCAATGGCAGGCAGTACTTCTATCTTGTCAAGTCAGTGAGAGAGGGAAAAACTGTCAGGCAGAAGGTTCTGAAATATCTTGGTCCGACCCGACCTTCAAAAAAGAGCATGAAGGATATCATGAAAAAGCACGAAGGTGAGCGATGATGAAACAGACCATAAAGGTGTATCTGACAACGAGGGACGACCCAGTTCCCGACCTCGACTCAGTTAAGGACTATAAGGGTCTCATCAAATGGAGGAAGATTGTTGGCTCGCATGTGATAAAATCATTTGAATATGAGTCTCCACAGGACGGGATGATAACAGACCTTGAGGACTATGTAATTTTGGAGGCCTACGCGGTCATTGCATACCCTGTCGGATCCATGGAACAAGCCAATCAAGAGATAGGAAGTCCCTTGCTTGCAACCCTCAGGTCCAATACTGAAAAACTATCTTGGAGGCTTGCAGAAACTGGAAATAGCGATAGAACTCTGGAGGATATTAGCAATGAGCACCCCATGCTGGACACATCCAGTCTTTGGGAAAATTTCACATACAGTCTGATCTCAGATCCCGCTCTTGCAGATGGAGAGTTTGAGGTAGACCTTGAAATTGTCGTTGAGGTCGTATAAAAAAAAAAGTTGGAGATCAAAGAGGTGTGTTTTTTGACTGCTGTAGATCACTCCTTATACCCTTAATCTCCGTGAGGATTGCCCTCATACTCTCGTCAACAGACTGGACAGAAGTCCTGAAGTTCGAGAGCTCACCATAGATATCGCTCAATGTGCGATACATCTCTCCATCATAGTCTCCCATAGAATAGATTGGTCGAGGTGGATTATAAATTAATGCTTACGAATGTGAGCGGGAAAGCCCACCATCTTTACAGGCTGTCCGATAATTAGGTTGTTTTCTAATAGTTTATATGGTGTATATTGATGGTTTGCGGGGGCAGCAATGGCTGTTGCCGCCTAGTTTGGAGGAGTTGATTCCACCTGATCATGTTTGTTTTTTAGTGGAGGAGTTCATGGATGGAGTGGATTATAGTGGATTTGACATTCGCTATAGTGGGGCTGGTGCTCCAGCGTATCATCCACGCGTCATTTTGAAGCTTCTTGTGATGGGTGTTTTGGACAGGGTTAGGAGCAGCAGGCGATTGGCGAGAAACGCTCGGGAGAATGTGGTTTACATGTATCTGGGTGAGAAGCTCAGCCCTGATTTCAGGACTATCAGCGATTTCCGCAAAAACAACCCAAGTATTGTGAAGGACGCGTTCAAGCATACTGTCACTTGCGCCAGAAGTGAAGGACTCCTTGATCTTAGCGCACTCTCAACGGATGGTACCAAAATTAGAGCCCAAGCAGCAGACAAACATACGCTAACCAAGAAAGAACTGAAGTTTCTTTTGAAATTCGTGGATGAAGAATTAAAGGCATGGGACAAACAGGATAAGTTAGAGGATAAGACATTTGACGACTTGCGCGGTAGCGATCAGCTACCTGGCAAAAGCCGCAAGAAAATCAAGTCCGCAGTCAAGCACTACATAAGCCAGTATCAGAAGAAGGGTGAACCTTTCATAGCTGAAGTGAAAAAGAAACTAGAGAAAGCCCAAAAAGAGGTAGAATCAGAAGACCTTGAGAAAGTGTCCACAACCGACCCTGAATCCCGTTTCATGAAATGTGAGAAAGGGCGTTTACGGCTCGCCTACAACTGCCAAGCCACAGTA
>SDBU01007843.1_pt1 | contig 12233 bp, 12 predicted proteins | sample 2277071 | NCBI WGS metagenome assembly SDBU01 (sample SAMN10397929, study PRJNA504765) | marine sediment metagenome | isolation source: marine sediment core GS08_GC12, 126 cmbsf | place: Arctic Ocean: Gakkel Ridge, Loki's castle | collected 2008
CGCCGTCTTGGTCTCAGTGACGCCGTCATGGATCCCGGTGGCATTCAAGATTTCCCGGCAGAATGGGCTGCCGATCACCGGGCTGCCAAACAGTGTCGCGACCTCGCCGGACAGCATGGAAGCGCCTGGCCCGTATTTGTCGGTCGTCGTCGCGAGCAGGTTGTTTTGGCTGTCCCTCAACAGCAGCAGTTGACTTAGGACTGAGCTGCCGACCACCCACACCAGGTTCGCCGGGTCGGCGCCATACTCTCCCATGGCCTTCTTGATGAGCACCAGATTGTCAGCCGTGAACGACGCGCAGTCCACGTTCGCGCCCGTGTCGTCGATGCACTTCCGCCGCAGGCCCTTGAAGGCCGTTCGGTGGTCGGTTGCGCCGAGCGCTTCGATGTCAGTGTCCATGTGCGTGGCCGTCGAGTCGCCGTTAATCAGGGCGTCCTCTATGCCACGGGCGGTGCCCTTCGTCAGTTTCGAGCGGATGATGTTCAAGGCGACCGGAAGGGCATCATCATCCCATTCGAAGGATTCTATCGTCCTCACGGCTAGTTTGATTGCCGTGAGCGTGACGTTCGCCGTGCCGGGCGAACTCTCTGTGATGGTCGATGTCAAATCTGCATTCTCCGCGGCGAGGTAGACGTCAGGCCAGTCTCCCTCCACCGGCAAAGTTACCTGCTTGGAGGTCATCGGATAGCGCTGAAAGGCCGCTGGCAGCTTCAACGCAGTGTTCACGTCATACACGAACTGTTCCGAGAACGCGGACGGGATGTACTCCAGTCCGCTGCCAGCGCTCGTCGTGTCGAGAGCCTTGCGGAACCCGTCACGCTGGAGCAGCTTGCTCTCACGGCCACTGCGGCCGAACGCGAATTGCTCCAGGTACACAAGGTCACTGGCAATGCCCGCCACGCCCTTGAGCGGCACCGCGTGCTCCTCGGTGGCGAACAGGTCGGCCGTGTCGCCCAGGTAGTCCCGATCGGACGGCGGCGGCACGAACTTGCCCTCCGCCACCTCCTGCAGGGCCTTCGTCATCCGGCCCCGCTCAGCATCGCGCACCTGACCATCGGCTTCGGCCTTCTCAATCGCGTCCCGCACACCGCCGATATCGGCCACGCCGATCTCCTTCACATTCCCGTCCGTCCAGCCGTCCAGTACCTCTCGTGCCTGCGCCAATGTCATTGCCATGATGCTCCGTCCTTCGTGTTTGGTTTGTGTGGTCGTGGCCGCCCCTGTCCACAGATCGGGGATCGGGCTCCCCGCAGACAGACGCCCCACCACATAGGGCTGCAGTGATAGTCGGCGTGTGTCACACTGACAGAGACGGCCCAACAAAGAGACCCCGCCGATCGGCGGGGCCCATTGCGTCAGTGATTCTCGTCCCCCTGGGGGACCTACTCATCAACTCGCCGCGAGAACGTCCCGGACTCTCCTGGGAACACCTTCGCGGCTGCCTCGTCCATGGCCGCCTTCTCCGCCTTGTACTCGGGAGTGTCCAGCTTGTCCATAAACGCCTTCAGCCGCGCCTGCTTCTCCTCCGGAGACTCCTGAGGCTCCGCAGCCACTGGCGCCACCACGCCACACTCCTCCAGGTCGCTGCGCACCCACGTCAGGTTCACACACAAGGTGATGTGGAGCTGCGTCACATCCGAGGGCGACTTATGCACCGTCAGGCCACAGAAGCGATAGCCCTCCGGAACCCGCTGGTACTGGACGGCAAGGAACAGCCCCTCCACCGCCTTCTGCGCAGCCTCCCCCCACCCGGGCCCCGTCCAGTAGTCATGCGCCGTGGCCGGATCAAACATCGCTCCGCCTGGCGCCACGACACTCAACTCACAGAGCGCCGCCAGCAGCACCGCCTCACCATACGTCATCACGTCGTCCCCTACCCTCACCATACCCTCGTCGGTCGGGGCGACCTCAACTGCTTGTGTCAGTGCTAACATCGGAAACTCCTTCAGATAGTATTCGTGAAACGTGCCCTTGCGACAAACCCTCTTCCTTCGCGATCTCCGTCTGCGTCGCCCCCTCGGCCCACCGCCTCCGGACGCGCTCGTCACGTTCTCGCGTTACCGCCGGCCTCGTCACTCCCCGGACGTTCTCCACGGGCGCATCATCCCGCCGCCGAAGATCCGCCGCCGCCCCTTCACCGAACAGAAAGGCGACCCGCTCGGCCAACCCCGCGCCTCGCGCCCGCAGCTCCGCGAGCTGCTCCGCCTGGACGGCCGCCACCACACCATCCTCAACACGGACATGCGGCATTGCGGCCCGGGCCGCATCACCATCTGCCATGACGGCCTTTTCGGCCAGCAGACATGCGCCTAACATGCGCGTATTCGCCATGGCGCCTCTCCTCTACACACATCATAACATGCGATTCTCAGATTATGCATTTTGGGCCTCCGAGCCCTCAAAAGTCATGCTGCCCGGGCACGCGCCTGGCCGTCGCCCCGATGATCTTGTGGACCTCTTCCTGCACTCGCGGCAAGCGCATGAGTTCTTCCGCAGCCACCAGCACCGTCCCCGCCGGAAACTCGAACTTCACCCGGCCTATCCGCTCCCCCTGGGCCGACGCCCCCCCGGCCATCGCATAGGCGCCAGCCTGCTGAGCTGGCCGGACCACGCGGGGCATCGGCGACGTCGCCGCCGCGTTCTGCGCCACCGTCACACCCTCGCGCAGGTTCCCGATTATCCCGGACTCGTTGAGGGCCTGCAGATTGCCCCGCACCTGTGCCTGCTGCGCCTTGAGCCCCATCATGTACTCCTCGATGCGCTTGATTCCGGCTGCTCCGCCAACCTCCTGATACATATCGCTCTTGATCCCGAACGTGCGGGTCTGGTCCAGGATGTTCGCCAATTCCTTGTACTCTTGCTTGACCTTGCGCAACTGCTCCGCGAGCGCCCTCTGCTCATCCACGGCCCCTTTCAGCCCCTTCAGCGCCTGATCCACTCTCGGGTCCCGAGTCGTAGCCACAACCCCCCCCATCGCCTTGGCCAGAGCGTCCCCGCCCAGCACCGTCTCCCGCAGCATCTCCCAGTCATTCCCGGCGTCCTCCGCCATCTTCCGCAGCTTGCCCACCAGGAAGGTCACAGCCACCACCGATATGCCCACGCCGAACCAGGCGCTCTTCATGATGGCGCCCGCGCGCTGTGTCATCGCTGCTGCTCTTTGCGCCGCCGTTCCCGCTCCCAGGTTCGCCACCGCCGCCCCCTCGGCCGCGACCGCGTTCCTCCCCAGCGCCCCCGTCAGGATCCCCCAGCCAGCGCTTAGCGACGGCAGCATGATCAACAGCGGCCCCACGACACCCAGCAACGTTCCCCCGGCCCCGGCCGCCAGCGTCAGCCCCTTCGTGAGCCCCGGGTGTTCCTTTGCCCAGGCCGAGAACTTCCCCACCACCGTCCCTACCTTCTCCGCCAGATCGCTCACGACCGGCATCACTACCGTGGCGATCTCCTTCGCAGCGCCGCCCAGCGATAGCTTCACCTCGTTCAATGTGTCGTTGAACCGCTCGCTTGCTTTGGCGGCATCGGCGTCGAACACTATGCCCAGCTCGTGGGCCCGCTTCCCCAGATCGTCGATCCCCTTCGCCCCCTGGTTGAGCAGGGGCAGCATGTTCGCGCCACTGCGGCCGAAGATGTCCATCGCCAGGGCGGCCCTCTGCGTCGGGTTCTCGATCTTCGCCAGCGCCTCTGCCGTCTCCCGGAACAACACCTCCCCGTCCTTGAGCTGCCCGTTCCCGTCGGTCACTGACACCCCGAGGGCCTTGTACGTGTCGGCGTACTCTGCCACGCCCTGGGAGGCTTCACTGGCCGCCCGCGATTGCCGCGCCAGCGCCATCTCCAGCTCCGAGAACCCGATCCCGCTCTGCTCGGCGGCGAACCTCAGGCGCGATAGGCTCTCTACCGTCACCCCGGTCTTCGCGCTTGCCTTCGCCAGCTCGTCCCCGGTCTTCGCAACCCCCTTGGTGATCAATGCCAGGGAGCCCAGGATCGCCCCACCGGCTGCTGTGGCGATCCCACCGACCTTGCGGAACGTGGCCGCATTCGCCTGCACGTTCTTGCCCACCGTACCTATCACGCCACTCGCCTGGTCTTTCGCCGTGATGAGAATACCCAAGTTAAATTTCGCGCCCATATCAGACACCTCTTCCCGTCTCTGTTGCCGCTCGTCCTGTCACGTCGTGCCCAGCCCTTCCTTCACGGCACGTATACCACGACCGCCACACAGTCGCTCGTGCCATTCAACGTGGCCTTCGTGGCCGTCATTCGATGCTCAATGATCTGAAACACCGTGCCGGCTGCCAAGCGACAATTGGGCACGTGATCCACCTTGACGAAATGGTCCGGCTGGAGACCTGGTCGCAATGGCCCTTGCCACGTGATCAGACGTTCGTACTTATACCACTCACGGCTAAGCAAGTGCAGAAGTGCCGCGGGCTCGCCCAGGTCATCCCCCTCGACGAACTTCCACCGCGCCCTGCCCACCCCCGCCAACCTCGCTGGCTTGCCCTCTATCCAGTAGTGCGTGTGCCCCTCACTGCTCGCCTTATACGAATTCCTGAATTTCTCGTTGGTGACTGCGACATCGAATTCGTAAATGGCGTCTTCTGGATCCCCGGCGTCATGGTCCAACGTGTAAGCAATGTCCGGAGTGGCCGGATCATATCCCGGCGGCCCCTCGTCGATAAACCATTTGCCCGCGCGATTGAAACCCCACCGCAGGTCCAGGCTGTTGCACACTGCATCCAGGTGTCCCTGCCAGCTCCCACCGTCCCGAGCTTCGTGCATTGGCCCACTGGGCACGGGATCCGCCATCGGGATCGGACGAGACGCGACGTCCGCCGCGATGGTCTCCTGCATCGATGGATCGATCTCCAGCCGGTTCGCGACCATGGCCGCCCATTCGCCCACCGTCATCCCGCCGCCCTGGCGCAGATCCACCACTTCGGTAAACGCCATGCACGCCACAGAGAAATCGCCGTACTCAACGCCCAGGTGTGCCAGGCCGCTCTGCTCGCTTCCCCGCCGCCCACGCTCTATACCACCCGGCACGATGTAGGCCACAGCAACGTCCTGGGCCTCGAACGGATAACCGGCTCCAGCCTGCCAGCCCATCCTCACCGTGACCTTCCCGCCCTCTTTCCAGCCCGAATAGAGCTCAGCATCCTGGATGGCAAACGCTGCGCTGCCATTGCCGCCTCGCCAGTCCGATCTCTCCGTATACGTCATCGTCTGCAGTACGCCGTCGCCCTGTGTACTGACGCCAGTTCCTTGCTGGTGATCACCGATCACAGCATCGTGTTGCTCACCCGCAAGCCATGCCACGGGGCGAGTGCCTCGCGCTGTAGCGTCTACCCGGTCGAAGTATACGTAGGGCCGGTACTTGCTCCCCAGTTTGCCCCCCGGACCCGTAGGGTCATCAGGGTCTCCGCCCGCAGGCGGATTGTCCTTCCCGACGCCTACATTCCAGCCACCAGCAGTCAACACAACCCTGTCGCCCCACCCCGTCGCCGGGCATGATGCTACCCCAAAGCTGGTCTGCAGCGTCCAGCTCGCGCCTACATTGAATGGGCTGTCCTCACAGTGCGGCAGCGGCCACCCCTGGTGCGGCCACGCATCAGACCGATGGGCCACGGCTGCCAACGGCCCGGTTCTCGGCACGTGCTCATCGGTATCCTGGTACTCCACCGATCCCGCCCCGTATACCATCGGCACCAAGTTCACCTTCACGATATGTCCCGCGCACGTGAGCGCCTGGATCCCCTTCACCAACCGCACATCCGGGTGGTGGTAGTGCCAGTAGCGCTCGGAGGACGGCCAGTTCCGGATCAGTATATGCCCACCGCTGAAGTGGTCGTGATCATCAACGTACTCACACACCCAGGTCTCCCGCCCCGCCCCCTGCTGGCGCGAGCTGGCCGTGGGCCCCCGTGACACCACTTCACCCATCACGCTCGCGTTGTAGCTATCCGGCACCGGGTAGATGACGTGCAGGAATGGCTCCGGGTACTCCTCCCAGTGCAGCGGGAACATCACCGTCACCCGCCCGTCCTGCCATACTCCGTCAGCTCCGCGGCACTCGGCCGCCATCCCCACAGCGACGAACGCATTCACCCCCTGCTCCGCCGGTGGCGCATACCGCACCATGCTCAGAACCCAATTGGGATCCAGCGGATCGGTGCTATCCAGCTTCCCCGTATAGACCCTGAGGTCGTCTGGCGTGCTGGGCGTGTGCACCTTGCCGTCGTAGAATCGGATCCAGTATGGGCTCTTCGCCCCGCTCACTCGCACCTCGTCAAACCTGGTGTTCCAGTCCACCTTCCAGCCCTTCGTCGTGCCTCCCTGCACCAGTCGCATGTCCCGCGGATATGTCATCCCGATCGGGGCGATTGCGCCCAGGGGCTCGATGTACTCCACATTGCGCCCCTGCCACTCCGGAGACGGCCGCCAGTCTCGCGACAACCCCAGCTCCGTGGCCATCCCGTCCGCCACCGGATGTTCTACCGTGAGACGTCCCTCGGGCGCGATCAATGCCATATCCGTACACTCCTAGCTATTGCCGTTCGCGTCAGCCACGGCTGCCACCAGCGCCTCGCTCACTGCCGCCCAGTCTACGAGCTCGAAGCCCGGGCGCCGGCCGTAGATCCGCCGGAACTCATCGACCATCTGGACAGCGGCCGCCCGCCGATCCCCCTGCACCCGGTTCAAGCAGACCTTCCCGAGCCACCAGTACCCGGCCGGCATATCATGGGCACCATCACCATCACCCGTCACTATCGCGATCGCCCGGGCCGTGGCTGTCTCGACGTCGGCACCTGCTACATCAGAGGTCATGCCCGTCCATTCCCCCAGGAATCGCCGTGAGCGCTCTGTGTTGCGTCGAAATGCTCGAGGGTGGGGTAACACCCGCCCCCTTGTGGCCACGGCGGATCTCGCTCGCTGCCCTTGACGTCGGCCAAAGGCCTCTCCGCAGCATCCACACCTGTTCGCAATTCCGTGCCAATTGTGACGTAATCATGTTCGTCCTAGAATAGGTCTTAAGTGAATTATGTAAACTGCTCGCCGCCAGCCCCTGCGCCCCACTGCCTCCCGCCACCGAATAAACGTCCCCCCCACTTACGCACCGTACACACTTCGCCACAAGTGTGCCACACCCTCACCGCCAGCCCTTGCGCCCCACTGCCTCCCGCCATAATGCGCGCCATATCGCATATCTGCCACCGTCACAATTGATCCCCGCAAAAGCGCGCCCAGTTGTGAACATCCATATCGCTCTTTTAGACTCAGAACCGCCTCCCACCACGTACGCACGCGTACACTTGATTCACCGCCGTTTTGCCCCGATCCACTCACCACTTGCAAAACGTGCCCCCCCGTGAAACATGCAAAACGTGCAAAACATGCGAAAGATGATGGCCCGCACTATGTCTTGCATGTTTTGTACACTTTGTATCTTTTGTATGTTTTGCATGGTCCTTACCCCCTACTTACCCCCCACTTACTACACACCAGACGGGCACCGACCGACCTCTGTTGGCACACTCCACATGCCAGATATAGCTTAACAGCAAACGTTTTGCATGTTTTGCATGTTTTGCATGTTCTGCATGTTCTGCACGTTTTGCATTTCCGAGTTCACGTTTTGCACCATTCCTCGCCCGACCCCCTACAGGCCCAGGTCATCCTGCCCAGGCTTCGGGGGCAAACTCCACAACCTCCTGCGGCCGGTGGGATCCTGCGCGTCCCGCACCGAAACGATGCCCAGGGCCTTGTAGGCGCGGTATAGGCTGTCCTCGGAAAGCCCCTGCCCGGCAGCGTCCGCAACAAGGTCGCTCCGGTGCCGAGGGCTCTGCTGGAGGGCCTCGCGCAGGAACTCATCTGCCTTTGCGATGGCCGTGTCCTCGCGCGGACGCGTTGGCGCTTCGCCAGTGAACTCAATGCCCTCGCCGGTCATACGGAACCCTACAGGCTCGGGCAGCAGGGCCAGGTTCGACTTCACCACCTGGAGCCGCGAGTAGGCCGACCCACCGTCTGGCTTGTCGATCGCGATGATGCTGCGTCCGGCCGCCGCGATCGCCGTGGAGCCGCGAATCCGGTCCAGCGATGTATCCAAGGTCTTGTGGCGGCCCCGCTTCCCGTAGTGATGCACAATGATTAGCCCGATGCCCGTTTGGCGACACAACTCCTGCCAGGGCGCCAGGACGTTCCCGATCCTGGCGTCGTTCTCATCGATGGCACTGCCAAGGCCAGTCCGCAGGCTGTCAACGATCACCAGGGGAACCGCCTTCTCATCGATCAATGCACGGACGCTCTGCACCACCTCCAGATCATCAAGCAAGAGCCTGCCGTACCCGTCTGTGCCTGGGAACAGGAAGCACTCCGCTGGCAAGCCCCACCTCCGGATACGGTCCAAAAAGACAGTCTGCGCGCCCTCGGTGTCGGCGATAAGCACCATCGCATTGTTGAAGTCATGCTCTGTACCGTCCGGCCATGGCGCGCCGGTAGCAAGACAACTCGCCAACGCCAACCCGATGCCACTCTTGCCACAGCCCGTCTCCCCCGCGAGGATCGTCAAGTGGCCCTGGGGGACCCAGTCTCGCCACAGCCACTTGACCTCCACCGCACTCTCCATCATCACGCTGGACGTGACAGTGTCGATGGGAGCTGCCTGCCCGCCGATGGGCAGCGCGATCTCCCCCAGATCATCCTGGAAGGCCAACGCCGTCGCGCTCGGATCATCGGCGTCGTTGTAGCCGGCCTCCTGGAGCCGCAGCCCCAGGGCGATAAGCTCACGGCTCCGCCGCTTCCGCTCCAATATGCCAATGTACTCGGGCAGGTGCGCGGACGTCGGCACCTCGCCGATCAATGCCGTGAGGTACTCGCCGCCCCCGACCGCTTCGAGCTGGCCCACACGGCCCAGCTCCCCGGCCAGGGTCACGAGGTCGATGGCGTCGCCGCGCTTGTGCAGGCTCCGGAGCGCCCGTACGATGATCCTGTGGGCCTCGCGATAGAAGTGCTCCTCCACCACGCGGCCGAGGAAGCCGCTCGCCCCCGGATCGACGAGGAACGAGCCCAGGGCGCATTGCTCCGCGCCCAGGTCTTGCGGGGGCAGCTTGTCGGGCTCGGCCGCCTTTTGCTTCTTTGCCATGAGATTGTCTCCGAGTGCTCCAGCAAACGGGCCCCCGTCACTCGGAGAAGCACCGGGGGCACCGCTCGCCGGAATGCTATACGTTGTCTGCGCACCACGACCAGCCCAACGCCGTCTTCACAATGTCCAACAGAGCACGAGCATACCAGTGTGCGTTATCGTTCGGGATGCCGTCCCAAAGCATAAGGCTGTCGAAGCGCCAGGGCTGAAGAACAGGCTCGATCTCCCCACGTTCAACCCCTCCGCATTGGAGATCCCGCAGGCTTGCATTCGCTTGCGCTATTGCCGATCGCTCAAGGGTCGCAGCCAAAGCGGTCAGATCCACTTTGACCGCTGCGTAGAGGCACCTCCGCTGGAGGACAACATGGGGCGCCCGCCGCAATTTGCACCACCAGTACCAGACATTGCACAAGGCTGCCTCTCCCCACCGCCTTCCTACATCGATGAAACCATCAAGCTTCGCCCTCTCGAAATCCGAGCGCTGAGAAGACGAGAGCTCCAACGGGATGCGGGGCCCCTCCTCGCCCAGCGTCAAGACAAGGTCCCCTTCGATGGCCTCAGCAAGAGCCTTGTCGGTGAGTTCCTCGTCTCTGAAAACGGGCACCTGGCGACACCTCCAATCACCTATACGCAAAACGCCCCGATCACACGCGGCCATGGCCGCTACGTGTCGAGGCGCTTGACATCTCTCTCTTCGGTTTGCTACCCTATCGGTGCGCAAGTCTTCTTCTCCCGCCGGAGAAATCGCGCTCTGGCCCGCAAGGTGCGTCCAACACCTGCGGGCCGTCTCTTTTGTGCTCTACGTTCGACGTCCCCAGAGCCGTTGCCACCAGCTCTGCCCCGGCTCCACTGGCTTCTCTTCGGCCGCTGGCGGGAGCGCTCGCGTGAACGCCTCACATTGCCCCCGCAGCCAGTCCCGTTCCTCCGTCATGGTCGCCAGCGCACGCTCGAGCTCGCCGATCCGCCCGTCCCGATCGGTGGCATTCGGTGTCGGCATGTCGGCGGACACTTTTGACGCTTGCTTGAGCGGGGCAGTATCAAGTGTCCGCATGTCCGACACACGGACGGCCAGGCCGGAACTCGTCCTCGTTGCTTCCCACCCGTGGGGCAGCTTAGTACGGCCCTCACCGGCAAGCCACCGGCGGATCGTTCGCTCAGTGACACCTTTGACAGCCGCCGCCTGTGTCAACGAAATGACAACGGCACGGGTGTCATCGGTGTCTGACATGTCGGCATTCGTTGTTTCGTCGTGAGCTGCGCCCATCGCTGCCCTTCGCCTACTCTGCCTTTGCCTTCGCTTCCTCCCACTTGTACCACGCCTTGACGAAGGTCTCCTTGTCCATCCCCAACGTCTCCAGCGCGAACTCCCTCTGTTGCTTCAGGCTCTCTTCCCGTTCCTCTGCCCCAGAGCCCTCGCCAGCCAGCCAGTCCAACAACGCCACGACGGCCCCCACGACATTCTTCGGTTCGCCCAGGATCCCACGTACCTCGTGCCGATCTAGATCATTCGCGCCGTCCTCCCGCGTCGGTGCCACCGTCACGACCTCGCACTGATGACGCCGTACCACATCCTCCACGTACTCACCGGCGACCTTGCACCACCCTGGCACTGGGAAGAACTGCTGTCCTACGGGTATACTGTGCATGCGGGCGCACCTCCATGTGCGTTCGCCACGGCCCGGGCTGGTATCACAGCGCCGGGCCGCTTGCGTTAACCGGGCTCAAGCCCGGGCTGCGTCCCGTTTATCGCGCCACTCCTCCAGCTCGCGCCGATCAAACACATACGACACGCCGATCTTTGCCCAGGGCAGCTTCCCCTCGCGGCAGAGTTCACGCACTCGCTCGGGATTGTAATTAAGGACTTCCGCCGCCTCCCGCACTGTGAGCAAGTCGCTGGTTAGTCGCATACGGTTACCTTACCGTATCCACTCCTGCCCCGTCAAGCCCTTCTCTCGCGTCGCGATCTCCGTGGGGGCCCCACAGCCCCCCTTCACCCTCCAACGGCCGCCACAGCCCCCCTGTGTAAGACGTTCGGGGCCGGCGCCTGGTATATCGCAGACGGCCGGCCCCGATCGCGGAGGTGAGGCACGGGGTGCAGAGCCCCGCGCCGCGAGAGGGCAATGGACGAAACCCCTCCCGCCGATGGTGGACGCCCCGCCGCGCCCCATGGCCCACGTGCATCGAGTACACGCAGGCAACGCAGCCTGGCGCCCCGTGGTATCCTCCGAAAAGATAAGGGAGAGGGCCCCCGGCGCCAACAAGGAGCCCTCCCCTGGGCGGGCGCCTTTCGGCGCTAAACCTTCGCCCGCGCGAATATGCTCGCGCAGCATTTTGTCTCGTCGTTGACCGGGGTGATGAGCACGCCGATGGCCTTGCCTTGGCCGATGAGCGTCTTGAGGTGCCCGTGCGGATCCAACACAGTGCCGCAGGCAGACACGTGCTGCCCGTAAAGCGTCACCGCGCCGGTCAACGTCGCGTCCGTCGTGCTGTTGCCGTACTTCGCTGTCGCGTTCGGGGCAGATCCATCCGTATTGACGTTCCGCACCGTCGCGGCCGCACCATCGGCGATCGCTGTCCCTACCTGGAGCTCTGCGAACACAACACCATCGGCCGAAACCAGCACCTGGATGATCTCGAGCTGCTCGTCACTGGGCGCAGCCATGGCCAGGATCGTGTTGCCGGTCACATCGATGGGCTGCTCGCCAGACGTCACCACCAGCACATCGTTGGGCATAGCTTACCTCCATTCATTGTCGATAGAGGAGAGGCCCCCCGGGGGGGAGAGGACCTCTCCACGGCGGCGCATTGCGGCGCCGATCCGTTAGCTGGTGATGTTGTACCCCATCCCTGTCGTGAGCGCCGTGTCCAGGGCGTGCTGGATATCTCCACGCCACGCGGCCACCAGCTCTGTCGCTTGGGCTCCCACGTGTCGCTGGGCCTCAAGTGTGATCGATTGTCGCTCGCCGATCACCCAACCAGGCGTCCACACACAGTGAAGCGCCGTCTTGGTCTCAGTGACGCCGTCATGGATCCCGGTGGCATTCAAGATTTCCCGGCAGAATGGGCTGCCGATCACCGGGCTGCCAAACAGTGTCGC
>SDBU01007844.1_pt1 | contig 12232 bp, 10 predicted proteins | sample 2277071 | NCBI WGS metagenome assembly SDBU01 (sample SAMN10397929, study PRJNA504765) | marine sediment metagenome | isolation source: marine sediment core GS08_GC12, 126 cmbsf | place: Arctic Ocean: Gakkel Ridge, Loki's castle | collected 2008
CTATCAATCTTCAGATATTTGACAACAGATATAACAATGAGGAAGGACTTTACTGGGAAATTTTGAATACAACGGGATTTACAACAACTATTCAAATATATCCACCAAATAAGGGATTTTTGTTTATTTATTTTGATCCTCAAAATGGTTCTAGTATCTTTCATGATATTTACAGTGAGATAAAAATAAGTTATTTGCGGTATGCTTCGAGTTATGGGTTCGTTTTTCTTGGCATTGTGGTTATATTAATTTCTCACTACGGGTACATTAAATATAAAATAAATCGCAATGTAATTAGCGTTGAATCTGTACGGTGCTATTGAAGAAAGGAACAATATTAATGATATTCTAAAGACAGGAAGGACCGCTGGTGGTGGTACAGGGAGTGGTATTGACAGACATCTTTATTTGTTAAGTAAGTACAATGTTAATGGTAAACTCAGTGAATCTGATGTCATTTGGGATAAAGAAGAAAAGACTTTAAATACATGGTTGGTTCGAATTCTAAATGAAATTGAGAATAATCCTAAAGTCATCGATAAGTTTAACGCAAAACTGACTATTCATGAAATTTTCGAAGTAATTTACACAGATTTGGGGTATACCTATAACCATCCTTTATATCGCTCAGCTAAATTAGCTCTTTTTAAGGTAGGGGAGGTTTTAGAAGAAGCAAATGTTATTGAGAGCAATTCTTTTTCAGTAAATCAACTAGACAATTTACTTAAGTCATATGGTAAACCAATGGCAAAATACCTTTATAATAACTTGCAGAAAAATCCCACTGCAAACCAATTCGCATCAAAACCAATTAATTTAAGAAAAGATATCATTTCTATTGCCCCTAGAGTATCGGGTAATACTTTCTCGTTAGAACATGCGGTTAAAATCTATCAGATTTTTGAGGAATATTCGGCGGAGCTAGCTGAATTTCGGGTGTATAACACTCTTCTAAAAAAATATGAAAAGGATTATGGAAATTCCTATCGCCTATCAATGATCAGGGATTTGTTAGACAAGTGTAAGCCCCTCCGACAATTATTGGGAAGAAATATGGATGGATTTACTAATTTGGTGTTTGGGAGAACAGGAACCACAGGGTTAGCGGGGGCTTTCGATCTAAAAGAAGATTCTAGACCAGAGCACGGGATTTTGTTTGATATAATCTTTAAGTCTTACGGTTGGACCGTCAAGACATTCAGTGATCTTGGGGTTTCTACCGATTACAGTGAGCTCAAGCAATTAAGAATAGATATTCGAGAAGTAATCTATAAATGGATTAGGTTATCAACGTATAAACCACCACTTGTAGATCAAGGATTAATTCGAGACAAAAATCCCTATATGCCCGAGCTAGAAATGATCTATTCTCTCTTGTTCGCTGCCAGGTTGAAGACGGGGAATCCCGATTTAACTTTCACGGACCTTTTTAATCAAAAACTTTATCATGGAAAAGCATGGAAATCAGCTTTACTGCAAAATTTAAGGGAGGGTCATCCCTTCAATACAAATTCACTAAGACAATTCAGAGACGTCCTTAAAGGTTGGATTAAAGAAGAAGGAGATAAAATAAATACAGACCACAGAAAGCAAGACTATTATTTCGATGCTTTAGATAAGATTGGGATGGTAGCACGCCTTACAGGAAGAAATATTCGAGGAGTAGTCGCAATAAAAGGAGGGGGTAAATTTAATACTCCGGCGGCACGCGTCTATAATGTGATCCTTGGTCTTGGAAGGCACCTTGGTTTCGATCCAGGCACCTTCTTACCTATAGAAGATCAGATGTTTGATATGAACGCAGATGCGAGGGCTAAATTTAAGGAACTTGGTCTGAAAATATATTATTATGCCCGGCACCACTTCGAAGATAATCCAGATAGAACTTCTCTAGAGCTACGGATTCAGATATTAACTGATGGGAGGAATCATCTCTACTGGGATTCAATGATGTCAGAGGCAGATGGTCTAGTTGCGATTCAAGTCATTGAGAATCTTATAAAATACAACCGCCTTATTACCAAAAATGATATAAGGAAAGAGTTCGGAAGACTCCCGGATGAATACAGCGTTATTATGGAAAATTGGTTTAGGCAACGAGATTTTAAAGATAATCTTGCCTTATTTAACAAAAGAAAAGATGATATAAAATCAATGACTCTTGATTCGTTTATAAAAGAACATTATAAAAGCGTCTATTCAAAATTCTATAACACAATTCTCAAAAACGAACGTGTTAACGTACGAAAACTCATCGAAGCGCTCCACCCTGGAGTTGACGTTTCTGGACTTGTTTCTCTGGGACCAGACGATAATCTTATTGGACCATTTACCCGCGTATTTGCGTACATCTTACGAGACTTAGGATACTTAGTCCATTTTTAACATTCTGGTTCAGCTACTAAATCAAGAAATCATTGATCCACATGTATTTATATAAAATAAGAACTTTATGATTTATATGAGAGATAAACGAGCAATTGTATTAAAAAATCCCAAGTTGCAAAAAATAAGAAATAATCTTCGAGATTTATTACTAAAAGCCGTTAGTGTAAAATGGAATGCATTGTTTGATGATATGAATAGATTGAGATTTGATTCTAATGGAATTCGAAGGACTATTGACGATTTTTCTGAGGAGGAAGTTAAATATTTTAGAAGACTCCAGAAAGAACAAGCGAAGTTGAAGGACATTCAGCGTAGATCCATTTTGATGTGTATCTCCTGTGGAGTATCTGATCGGGATATGGTCTACAACAAATCGTATGATGGGTGGTATTGTACCGAATGCTATGACATGCATCGCGAGCATGCTAAATTTTTATTCCAAACAATTGGAAAAACTAAACCTTACGGTCATGAAGATACAACAATGCATGAACTTTTAGAGACGTTTGTAGACTATGAAGTATCACATGAAATTGAGCTAAAATTAGTCAGAGAAGGGATCCTAATCTATTTATTGCGGTTTCGCTATCCAAAGGATGATTATGCTACCCTTGAGGAAATTCAGAAGGTACTTGACAGAAACCAGAAAGCTGTTAGACATGTCTTAAAGTCCCTCAATAAGGAAAAGTTAGTCGAACTGGAGGATACTCCTAATAGCCTTAAAGTTTGGTTAACTCAACATCGAGGAACAATAGAGGCAGAAAGGACTCTAAGAACAATTCGAAGCGACAGTTTTGACCATACATTTCCAACCGATCTTGAAGATTTTAAACTATTGATTGGCCACAGGTCTGACATGATAGAATATGAAAATCCTGATCTTTATGAACAATTAGCCAATAGTTTAAAGTCAAAAAAAGTTCCCAAAGAAGAAATAAAGCGCAAAATTGAAGAACACAAGAAACATTTTGAAAATATATTAGAAGGTGGATTAAAATGAAAAAAAAGATATAAGGGAATAAATAAAATTTTAAACAAAATAAGTAGATCATTAGTAAAGTTTCACAACATGTATTTCATTCCCTCTTTTGCACTATCAGCCGTTTCCTTATATCTCCCCATTTTAAGAAGTAGCTCCATTTTAATACTATAAATTCGTTTATCATACGGATTTATTTTAATCGCTTTATTAAAAATTGTTAATGCTTTTTCTAGTTTTGATTGATTAAGCAGGCTCAGACCGTCGAAAAATAATTTTTCTGCTTTTTTACGTTCTTTTTTTGAAATCAGATCCCGCACCTGCTATCGAATTAAATCAAGGACAACTTTTCCGGTCAATTAAAAATTTAGTAGCTCAAAATAACTTCGATCTTAAAATTTTGTCAGGTAAATATGGAATTTTAGAACCCGACCAAATCATAAAGCCCTATAATCAAAAGATAAAGACTCAAGCAGACATCATAAGAGAAAGGGAGGAAATCATAATAAAATTGTGCCAGATTTGGAGAGATTATGATATTATCCTTGTTATCATGGGGGGAAAATATCGTCAGGTCATTCAACCATTTTTTGACAATAAGTTTTATGTAGTATTCAATAAGCGAGGGATCGGGGGATATCTTTCTGTAGTATCCCGATATAGAAAATTAAGAACTCCTCAACTGTTACAGGACATCGCCCAATTCCAAATCCTTGAATGTTCTGAATTTTTGTGGAACAGATGGTATTTTAACCCCTTTCAAAAAACTCTCGATGTGAATGGGGGGTAGATTGCTAAATTTAAGGAGTAAACCCCGATTGTTGTTTGCATTGATTTACCCTACCAGTCCTGAGATTTGGTTATGCTCCTTCATTCTCCTCGCATAATCTTCTTTAATCTTGTCAGCTCGTCCAACATCTCATCTCTAAGAGAGCTTAGCCCACCGCCTGCTTCAGGTGCCGTTGCTGGTGCTGCTCCAGGGGGTGCTTCCGGTCTTTTTGCATGTGCTGGAGGTCCAGAAGAGGGAGGTCCAGAGGGTGGGCCAGAAGGAGGTAATACGGGGGCAGGAGGTAAGCCAGATTTCTTCGGAGGATCGCTTGGTGGGCCACTGGGCGGTCCTGCTTTTGGGGGTCCAGGAGCTTTTGGTGGTCCAGGAGCTTTTGGAGGTCCAGGAGCTTTTGGTGGTTCAGGAGCTTTTGGAGGTCCTGCTTTTGGTGGTTCAGGAGCTTTTGGGGGTCCAGGAGCTTTTGGGGGTCCCCCACCTGGAGGTGCCGGTGCTGCAGTTACCGGTGCTGCTGTCGATGCTGCTGCCGGTGCTGTATCTGGTGCTGCTGCTGCGGTTGTTCCACTACTTAACAGTGAAAATAAAGTGCTTGCCGCAGCAGTTTTCGCTTCACCGCTTGATGATTCCACTATCTTTTTCGAAGAGGTACTTACTGTTTTAACTGCTTCAGCAGCGACGACATCCTTCAAATCTTTTTGAGCTTTAGCTAGAGATTTAATAAAATCGTTAATACCCTTAACTGTATCTCCAAGATCGTCAGCTAAAGAAGTTAAACCCTTTTTCATAAAATTAATAACTCGTTCGATTTTTTTCTGCTCTTTTGAAACCACGTTCTACTCAATTCCTCCGCTATATTGTTAATTTAATAAAATTTTTTAAGATTAATAATAAGATAAGTAATAGTTTTTATATTAAAATTATATTAATATGTATATATATTTTTATTCTATAATTCAACTTACCTTATCTGTAATACAAAAAAAAACAGTAATTATAAAAAAACCTAAAATTTCATTTAATTTGTGAGAAACATTTCAATATATTTAAAAATAACCTTAAAGCAGTGTATAAACTCGTCTAACTCAAATATATCTGTTATTCGGCTGCTATTTTTCAAATCTGCCAATATAAGACAAAGCTTCTCTACTTTTTCTTAAGTCTCTAACTATTTGGCTTTCAAGAGACTTGCTAATTTGAATATTATTTTTCATTGTATATTCTTTTACCATTGCTCTGGTTATCCTTTCTATATTATTATCTTTCGTCCATTTTGAGATGTTATTGACAAGTTCTCCCCCATTTCCCCCCATGAATTTCGGTAAATAGCACTCAGCTAGACTTCTTGTAATAAACACCGCATAGACAAATAATCCCTTGGGATCTAATTGTTTATACACCTTTGGAACCACTGGACAATCTAAAATAGTCATATGTATATTTTTTCCAGCTTTTTGAATCTTCTTATAAAGCGGCATCCATTTGTCAGCGCCATCTTGTGGCATCCCCGGTTTTGCCCCAGGTACCCACTGAATCCCATCTACTACTTTTAAAATATCATCAAGGAATCTTATTTGTTCAGGACCATCTAAATGGTAAATTGAATGATCCATATGCTCTGCTTGTTCTTTAAGGTCGGGTAGCACAAATCTTTCAAAATATTTTTGGTTAAGCATAACACAAAAATCACTTTGCATGGTATAATATCGTTTAGGGCACCAAAGATTTAACCACGTGTCACATCCGTCCACATATTTATTAATAATATTCTGGAGTTCATCATAAAGTTTAAGATATTTCTCCAGAATTATCGCTCTACATGTATCGATTAATTCTGGATTCCTTCTCATTTGGATGATAATCTCTTGAGGTCCTAGAAACGAGACCAATATATCAAGGATCCCTCCTAAATCAGTCATAGCGACACAATAATTATGTTTTGCTCCCCGCTTTGCAGCAATTTCTGTTGTACGCTTTAACCTTAGATACCATTCATTATTATCGTTTAATTTAGCATTTTCAAGAAGAGGAACAATATCCTTCACATTTGTTTTTCTATGAAACCAAATAGTACCTGATTTAAATTCAGGAGTTACACCTAATACTGCTGCCATTGCCCCAGGACCATAATTAGGAAAATATCTGGGAATACAATCACCACCCCAAACTAAACCATCACTATTGTTTTCAAAAGTGTCTAAAACGGAGTCAATTCCATCCCAATTTTTACCTAAATCATAATTTAACGCACTTGATGCTATAAGTGCCCTTGCAGAATTCGGGGTTTCAGGTATATTATATGCTATTGTAGGCCTATCAGTAGTTTCATGGTCCCACCATGATTTCATTCTCTCCTTTGCTTCTTCCAAATCTTCTTTTACAATCACTTCAATTTATCACCCTAAATACTAAAAATTATATTGATCTGTATTTATATTTTTATTCTACTATTGAACTAAATCTAAAATAATTTGGGTTACATAAAAAAAAGATAATTTTTAAAAAGCCTAAATTAATAATATTATAAATCATAATACTTTAGTAATTTTAAAAAACAATAAAATTCTTCAGAATTGAATAAAAAAGATGGTATAAAATGCCTAAACGAGAACTTTTCATTAAAAGAGTCTATGAAATTGTGAATGAACTTAAAATTCCTTTAATTGATGAGCGAGTATATGATAAAGTAAATTTTAACGCGGGAGCCGCCATCGCGACAGTAATCTTCAAATTTGAAGAAGATGAATCTGTAATACGAGGTTTTCTTGGTCTTGCGGAGTATTTTCACACCGTTATTATTAAGCGGAAAGATGAGTTTTTCATTCCACATGCTTCCATCTTGTTCCGTTTGATTAGCGCTTAAATTAATTTTTTTTACTTTTCTTTTAACGTTATAATTGCTCTTCTAAAAACTAATGCCCTTGCAATAATTTCAGTTTTAAAAATTCATCAAAACCCTAAGAATCTTTTATATAATGAGTTGAATTATTAATTATGTCTAACACTTCTGACTCAGGCACGTCATACCAATTTAAATAAGCGTCAGCAACTGCAAACCATAATACTTCTCTGATGTTAGGACAAAATATCTCATCAACTTTAGGTTTAATGAGATCTATAGTTCTTAACGGTGCTGTTGGAACTGCTATAAAGATTTTTTCAGGATTATATTTTTTAATCATATTAATTGCAGCCAACATTGTAAATCCTGAGGCTAATCCGTCATCAAGAATGAAAACGCTCCTCTTCTTAATGTGCTGTTCATAAAGATTCACTAAATTCTTTCTTTTATCATAAAATTGTAACCTGTCATTAATTTCAGTATTAGTTGACTCAATTGAATCCTTGATCGATTTTTCAGACAAATCTAATTGTGATAATAGAGGTTGGTTAAGTAAAACAGTTCCATCTGTTGTTAAAGAGCCAAAACCCGCTTCAGTGTTATAAGGTATTTTAATCTTTCGCACAATTAATATATCATAATTCAGGTTGAATTGGGAGCAAAAACCTTCGGTTACAGGAACCCCCCCATTTGGTATCGCATAGCAAAAAAATTGTTTACTATCTTCCTTTATCTTTTCTCTAATAGACTTATTTTTGCTTTTTATAAATTCTGCTAAAATTTCCCCCGCATTAAATCTTGATTCATATTTGAGAATTCGCATAATTATTTAAAATTATAACTGACACCAATAAAAACTTACAGTGTAAAATAGTTAAAGGAAAGCTATTAATTTTAAGGAATTTTTAATGGTAGCGCCTTGTTTAAAGCCCATCGTTATCATTTTCAAGAGTAAAATCGTTTAAATTTGAACAAAAATTACAAATTTGGAACAGAAATGCTTAAAAGGTCTTCCTTTAGCTCTGGATTTCAACTTAAAAAAAATCTACTTAACTTTAAATATATGCATTTGAATAATACTAGTAATTCAATTTAATTAAAATATCAAAAATACAATTGGCTTAATTATGAGAAAAGATAGAATAACAAGTATTTTACTATTATCTATTTTATTTTTACTCCCCTTTGGAATCGATGCAAGAGCACAAGTTCCTGGTTATGTCGGGGTGGAAGTAGGAGACGAATACACTTGGAAAGCTGAAGTAAATTTTGGTAATGTTGATGAATTATTAGATAATGTTAGAGATCTTCTAGTTGATTGGAAAGATAATCTCCAATTATTTGAATTATTTGGATTGGAAACATTAACAGTTCCAGAAATATTAGAGCAAATAGCAAGCATTTACCTTTCAAATCTTCTTCCCGTTGGTTGGGAAAGTTTAAATATAACAGATTTAATAGAATTGACAATCGAGGATTATGTTGAGCAATTTAATTCAACAATTCTTTCAGGAATGATCCCTTCAAATTGGCAGGCTCTAAACTTTTCAGATTTTTATTATCTTGTAGTTGATGGAATAAATGCCACATTAGGGACAGGTTGGGAAGATAATCCAATTCCAGATTTATATATGATGATGATAAACGAACTTAATTCCACGTATTATCTTGGACTTCTCCCAGCAAATTGGGAGAGTCTAACGGTAATGGAATTATATAGAGCCGAAATAATAGCACTAGCTCCCCCGTTAGGAGAAAGCTTTGCGCTCCATATGATTTTAGAAACAATGATGCCTTTGCTCTTTCCCACTGAGATGTTTGACCTTACAATGGGTGAATTGTTCGTTAACATAACTGCTACAGGGGGCTTCCCAGATATTAATGCTACAGCTCTGTTTGATTTAGTCTTTTTAGGACTCAACGATACTATGCCCGGTGGTATAGAATCTATCCCAATGTCAAGTCTTATCGACTTTCTTGGTTCTAATGCAAATAGTTCACTACCTACAGGATTTGGTGCACTTAATATGACAGAATTACTCAAATTTGGTATCGATACTTTTATGAATGAGTCAGGGTTTCCACAAGAAATTCAGGATTTAACAATCATTGGAATGCTTGATTTTACTTATACTGAAGCAATAGCGTTACTTGACACTGATGTAATACCAGGATGGGATTTAATGTATTTAAGTCTTCAAGGAATGGGGATGTCGAGTTATGAAGTTGGTTTAAGAGTAGTCATTGAATCTATAGGAACTGAGGTTGCTGCATATCCAGGTGGTCCGATGGGGGTACCTATTGGCATGACTTCTTCCGTTTCCCTTGATTTTGAAACTTGGGAGGATATATCAACTTTAACAGGTTCAAGTGGGGGTTTTAGCCCCTTAATGCTTTTACCAATGTTGTTAGTTGGACCTAGTACGCTTACTTTATCTCCATATATTGTCGACCCATCAACTTATTCAATTGCTCAAACCGCTTTCGCTTTGATCGATCAACTTATGTTTACTGGTACTTTAATCGTAGCAAACAATTATAATTGGGGAGCCCTGCAAACTGAAATGACAATTGTAACTACAGGAAATCCTGACGCTATTAAATTTTCAGTTGAATGGAATGCTGCCGGTGTTTTAAAAAGTGCTTTTGTAAAAGTAGACGGAGCAGTGGTAGTAGAACTTACATTACTTGGAGCTGATGAAGCAGAAATTCCTGGATATGAGATTCCCATTATTCTAGGATTTACCGGTTTTACTATAATAGCAATAATTCTGTATGGAAAGAAAAAAAATAAATCTAAATTATAATCTTTTTTTTTTGTTTAAATCTCCATTAAATCAATATCTATTTAAAAATTTAAATTAACATAACTATTTTATTGCATTATGGAATTAGAAATTGCAACATTATTTATTATCTCTATCATACTCATTCTTTGGGAAATCAAAGCTGATTTTGTTTTGTTGATATTTGGCTTTGCCGCTTATTTATTTCTTTTATTTTATATAAGTACATCTGATCCTTTTGCCAGTATTGTTTTAATGGTAGATTTTCTCATATTTAATCCTTTAGGATTGTTACTGTTATTAATCCCCTTAGGAATATTTGGTGTATACAAATATTGTAAAAATAAATAAAATGTCTATGAAAGTAAATATTCCTTTTTGCCTTACCGTTTGCTATAACATTACTCTAATTTTAGTAATTTTCTTAAACCAATATGGAATATTAAGAATGAAAATCCCGATGTCAAAGCTAAATTAATTAGGATTATATACGTTAAGCCTAAAGAATTATTTATTGTATCTGGTGCAGATGGGACAAATATAAAAAGTACAATAAAAAAAGATACTACTTGTGAAAAAATTAGAAAATAGCTGATTAAATACGCATTTTTACCTCTTTCTCCAAATAATGGATTAAAGCACTGAACACCTACTGCTTGTATTTGAATTGCAAAGCTATACAGCATAAATGTAATAAAAAATATCAATGAATATATTAATTCTAATTGAAATAGTAAAGTAAAAAAGAATGTAAGAATGATATCTAAAATCAATATTATATAAAAAATTTCATAAATATAAGAAAATACGAGAGCTTTTATTCCTCTTGTAGTACTTTTATACTGGAATAATAGTTGCTTCGAATCAATAAAAATATGTAAACCTATTAATACACCAAATAACAACCCTCCAACCCATGAGACTATTACGATTATTAAGAGTTTAAAGTTTAGAATATCATAACGTACTAAACCTGGATTCTCAAGAGAATATATTATTATAACACCAATTACCGAAATAAAAGCCCCGATATAAATTATTTTAAATAAATTTTCCCTTTTCCTAAAGAATATCTTAAATTGAGTGATTATTAACCTTCTCCATTTAGGGGGAGTAATTTTCCTAATTAATTTGTAAAATCCTCGTTCCTTTTTACTTATAAAAACTCCATTTTCAACATGACCCTCTAATGTATAAAAATGATCCGCATTTTTATATGAAAAATAAAGAAGTAAAGAAGGGATAATAACGCCTAAAGAAAGATTCGCTATAACAAACAAATAATTAGATAAGGAATTAAAAAGATTTAAAGACGGATCAATAGCATATAAAATTATATTCGAATACCAAAAAGAGGGGTAATACATTAACCAGATTTTATATACTGGGTTAGATAAGATCAGATCAAACAAGAATCGCAATATGTAAAACATAGCAATAACTATAATCGACAATACAAGTAGGAAGGATTTGCCGAGATCTTTTGCTATTTTACTTTTAGTCATTTTATATTCAAACAAGTTCGCTATAATTGTCCCAATTAAGAAGCCAAAAGCCAATAGCATAAATAAACTTGAATAAATCACGATATATTGCCAAACATTCAATGTATTAATTTGATTCAATAAACTGATGATAACAGGTCCCATTCCTAAGATCAGCAAAAAATAAAAAATTAACTTACCCAGAAATTCACCAAGAAAAATATCCCCTGGTCTGATAGGAGAGGTTAGTAATACTTCACTATGTCCAATTTCTGCCTTCCTATATAGGCTATAAAGTGGATATATCAGAATGATTAAAAAAAATGATGTTAAGAAATATTCTATAAACTTAACAGAAAAAGAAATATATTCACTTGGAATATCTTGAGCAATTTGAGATATGATGATATCAAATAAATTCGGACCTAGGTAAAATCCCCAATATAAAAAAATCGTATAAATAATTATTAAAAATAATTTTCGATTTTTTCTATACCTATATGTCTTGAGACGAATTTCATGTTTTACAATTATTTTCCAAAGGCTCATAAATCATATCTTTTTAATTTTGTAATTTGACCTTTTATTTTATTATGCTTTGACTCTAATTTGGCTTTTCTCCTTATCTTAAATTTGAGAATATGGATTTTTGAATAATTTAAAATTACTATAGATATAGATATCAGAGCTATAATTATAACAATAAATACTAATAAAAAGCTAAATCCCCTATCATTTTTAGAATAAAAAATAATTTCTTTTAATGCCACTCCAGACGCTCCTTCAACTTTTATTTTTAATAAAAATTTTCCTACAAGGTGAACATCTAAATCACCCTCCCATAATGGTTCATTTGGGTCAATGTTTGATAAAGGTTCCCAATTTGTAATTTGAGATTCATTATTAATACTATGAATAGACCATTTAACTGAATTTATTCCAAGAGGATCCCATGATAATACCCGTATTTTA
>SDBU01007845.1_pt1 | contig 12229 bp, 12 predicted proteins | sample 2277071 | NCBI WGS metagenome assembly SDBU01 (sample SAMN10397929, study PRJNA504765) | marine sediment metagenome | isolation source: marine sediment core GS08_GC12, 126 cmbsf | place: Arctic Ocean: Gakkel Ridge, Loki's castle | collected 2008
CTACGCTGCCGCCGACATTTATTTCGTCACCCGCCGCAAGATTTTCAGGAACCGTTATGACGTTAGCTTCCCCAGAATTTTCCGCGCTAGTGGGATGTGGTAAATCATCCCCTGCAAAATTCTGTTGATTTGACATACTCTCTGAAGATGGGACGGATTTAACATCCTGACTGTTTTCAGAATATTGTAAGCCAGAACCTTCGGCTTGTGTGATTCCGTCCCGATGAAATTGAGCGGCGGACATTTTCAAGGGACGAAGTCTATTGGGGTAGCTCAACGTTGCCTCACGCAACGGCTCAACTTCTCCGCGATTAGGAACCACTTCACTTTGTGTGGTTCCTTCAAGAGGTTCACCATTTTGTTCAACCGTTCTGAGTTGTGATTGCGTTGTCGTCTCCAAAGATGAATATTCTTTGCTCATTCTATCTGACTCTGCCATCGGTGGCTGTCCTGAGTATCGGAGCAGGATAGGCAGGGCTTCCGCGCGGGGCGAGGTAACTCCGCTTTCACCCACCATATCCTGAAGATCCGGGTCAAACTCGCCCCCGTCTTCGTCGGGCCTGCCCTTGAGCGCAGCGAAGGGATAAACTCCGCCATTGCGCGAAGCCATCCCGAGAATCGGGGCCGAGTTTCCCGATTCTCGGGATGTTGATGACCTATGGGACTGAAGGTCTGTGTCTGTTGAGGATGATACATTTGTTAGGTCTTGAGGTTGAATGATAACATCATCTATTTCGCCAGTGCGCGAAGCCGTCCCGAGCATCGAGGACATAAAATCATGGTTATCGCTTTGTGATACAGTTGTCGGATTACTTCCCTGCGCTCGCAATGACATTGCTTCGCTCTGGTTGCTTCGGGGCTGCTTCCCGGCACTCGTGATTACTTTGCTGCTCTTGGAACCTCCGGCTTCGGTTTGCAATGATGTTGCTTCGCTCTGGGCTTCCGCTTGTAATGACATTACTTTGCTTTCCTCAGCATCAGGCGAAATATCGCCTTGCTCAACCTGTAATAAAGGAATACCTGAATGAATGACAGTTTGTTTCGCGGAGTTCATCCAGAGCGACAGCAGAGTTGCTTCGTTTTCGTTCGTAATGACATTGCTCGGATTATCTCGCTTCTCTCGCGATGATATTACCTCGGCTTCACCTTCATCCTGACTTTGATTAAATTCAATAGACGAAGTCTCCTCCGAGAATTGTCCAACCCCGATTGCATCGGGTGAATTATTTTCCTCCGACGCGAAGCGATGTAATTTATCATCGCCGTCATAAGCTAAGATAAGATTGAAAATGTCCGAAAAGGGTTGATGAGTGTTTACGCCTGTCGGAGAATCCATCCGATTCGCAGTAACCATCTTAGTATTTTGTACATTACTCCGGTTTAGAATATTGATTATTGACTTCACATTGTAATTTCCTTAGTGAATATTTAGATTAAAAAAGCAACCCTTGTTCTGTTAGGGGGTAAATCTTTCCGTTAGCCCCCTGGACAACGGTAAATTTTTCCGTTAGTCTCCCGCTGGGGATTTCGGATTGCGGATTGCGGAATTTTTTTTTTATTCCGAATTCCGAACTCCGAATTCCGAATTCCATTCACTCGTTAAAAATATCTATCAATGTCGAAATGCTTTCATCGAAATCAGATTTATCATTTTGTTCCTGTTTGAGATATTCATTAACCTTATCAATCTGTTGGATAGCATAATCTATTTTGGGGTTGCTGCCTTCGACATAAGCTCCAATGTTGATTAAGTCTTCAGCTTCACTATATGTTGCAAGAACTTCCCTCATTTGAAACCCCGCTTTTCGGTGTTCCTCAGTAACAATACTTTGCATCAACCGACTGAGGCTGTACAGAACATCTACAGCAGGATAATGGTTTCTGGCGGCCATGTCTCGCGAGAGTACGATATGACCATCCAAAATAGAGCGCATTGTATCGGCTACAGGCTCATTCATATCATCTGCTTCCACCAATACAGTGTAAAAACCTGTAATGCTTCCCTGATGTTCTGTGGTACCCGCTCGCTCTAGCAACTTCGGCAATAGGGCGAGCACTGAAGGTGTATATCCGCGCGTAGTTGGCGGTTCTCCGACAGCCAGTCCGACTTCCCTCTGAGCCATCGCAAGTCTGGTAACTGAGTCCATTATGAGCATTACGTTTTTGCCTTTATCCCTGAAATATTCCGCAATCGTCGTAGCTACCATAGAACCTTGAATTCGCATCAAAGCTGGTTGGTCAGATGATGCTACAACTACGACAGAACGTGAAAGTCCTTCATCTGTAAGGTCATCCTCAATAAATTCTCGCACCTCTCTCCGTCGTTCACCGATGAGAGCTATAACATTCACATCGGCTGAAGTATTGCGCGCTATCATTCCCATCAACACGCTTTTGCCCACGCCGCTGCCAGCGAATATTCCCACGCGTTGTCCGCACCCACAGGTAATTAAACCATCAATAGCTCTCACTCCCGTGGCAACGGGGTTAGTTATCCGCTGTCGCTGTACTATTGGAGGCGGTTCTGCATCTATCGGGCGTTTTTCTACCCCGTTGAGGCGCCCTTTGCCATCCAAAGGTTCCCCTAAAGCGTTGATGACCCGTCCTAGCAACGCATCACCTACTTCTATGGAGAAAGGAGAATCAGTTGCCACAACCATGTCGCCAAGACGAATTCCACCAACATCCTCTAGGGGCATCAGCAACGTTTTCTCATCTCGAAATCCAACAACCTTAGCTTTAATCGCTCCTTCATATTCCAGGAATTCTGACGGTTGAAGCGATGCAACTGAATCCAAGAGCTTCGTCACAAAAGATGTTGAGTTTTCTTTCGTCTGAGATTGAGAATTCCCCGCGGTGATATCATCATAACCCTGCGAACGTGGTTTTAAAAATGGGAAAATGTAGCACAACTCTCCTATAGAAGCTTCCAAACCAGTCGCCTCTATAGTCAACCCAATGACCTGGCTCACTTTCCCACCTTGCCTGATGATATTCGCTTCGCTTATAATCTTTGAATATTTCGTTAAATCAATCATACTGGCATTCTCATAACCTCTTCATACGCTTCCACAATCTTATTGCGTACTTGAGTCATTAACTTGAAAGAAATATTCGCCTTTTCCACAGCAATCATAGCTTGTGCAATATCTTTGGTCTCTCCCGTCGCTAGCTCTTCAATAGCTTTATCAGCCTTTTCCTGGAGTTGGTTGACTTCCTCCATAGATTTTGACAGAACTTCACCAAAAGATTTTGACGGCGCTTTCTTGGACGTCTGCTTTGCTTTGCTATCTATGACTTGTTCGAGTCGTTTCAGTGATATTGGGGTTGTTTTCATCTTCGATTACCTACCTATTTCTAACGCTTTTTCCATCATTCTTTTCGATGCGGAGATAACGGAGACATTCGCTTCATAAGCTCTTGCCGCGCTAATCATATTCACCATTTCCGTTACGGTATCAATATTCGGCATAGCGACATATCCTTCAACAGCCTCCGGATGATGAGGTTCATAAATCGTTTTGGGCGCACTTTCATCTTCAACAATACCCAGCACATATACCCCTTTCTCGGGGCCTTTTAAGAAAGAAGCAAAAGGCTGTGTATTATCCAAAGCTGCAAAGATAGCTTCTTTCCTCTTATATGGTCCGCCTTGGGGCGTGCGTGTGGTATTGATATTAGCTAAATTTTCGGAAATGAGATTCATTCGTATCCGCTGTGCAGTAAGCCCAGTTGCACTGATGTCGATAGCATCAAAAATTCCCATCGCTTGTTCCCTCCTTACGCGCTAAATTGGGTAATTTGGTAATTGGGAAAAACGGAAATTAGTAATTATAGAAAATTTACTCCTTTCCCAAATTATCAAGTTTCCAAATTACAGAAAAAAGGCGAGAAGGCTGCCGCCTTCAGGCCCCGATGCTCGGGATGTTTTCCATCTTTTCCGTTAATTCGTAATTCGTAATTCGTAATTCGTAATTCGATTCACTCACCGAGAGCTATTTTTAAGATTCTAAATTTCGCATTCAATAATTGCACAAAACTATTATATGAAATGGTATTGCGAGCCAAGCTCGCCAGTTGTCGTTCAGGGTCTACCGTATTCCCATCCAAACGAGGCTGCTGATTGGTAGTATCAGCAACCAGCACTGGTTCAGGCAATGTTTGAGGGCCCGATCTTGAAGCATCAGACAAAGTATCTTTCAGAATATTCTCAAATTGTAGATTCATTGCCTTATAACCTGGTGTATCCACATTAGCGATATTGCTGGCGATAACTTGATGTTTCAACTGAGCGTAAGAGATGGACGATTGAAGTATCTTAGTTGTGTTATCGAATAATGAACTCACGTTTATATCTCCTTTTACCCATGACGCAACGCGTCTTTATCACCGACATTATGAAGCAAACTACATGCCAACAAGCGCTAGAGGTTACTAATAAATAGGATATGTATTGAATGGGATAGCATGTGCAATCGTACGCGCTTAGAAAGCTGAAAATCCTTAGCATATCAGCCTTTCCGCAAAACTTGCGCGCAGATTTAGCGTAATGAACTCCCTCATTAAATCTTAAACAATAAAAAAAATTTAATAGTCGCGTGTGGTCGCGCGCGGCAGAGTAGAAAAAAATTTCCTACTGTCTCCACAACTAGGAAAGATTTTCCGATTTCGAATTACGAATCCAGCAATGTTCTACGCTTGCGCAAGCCAAACGTTTAGCTCGTAAATTTCCGCTTCGTAAGCTGGATGTGATAATCTTCTAAATCAGATGAACGCAGATGTTTACAGCGGCTATAAACAGCGGAATATCCCCGTATCCTTTAGATAAGCGGGCTATCGACAATCAGCAACCCCTTAAAGATGAAAAAGTTAGTGCCATTGAGCTATTGAACTACCGCAATTCGTAATTCGTAGATGGCAGTGGCACAACTATTGCAATATTAACGCATGTTTACCTTAAATTAAGTAGCTGAAATACCCAGGAGAAATGCAATGCTTAGAGGAATTTATACATCGGTTTCCGGAATGTTAGCATACCAGTCAAAACTAGATGTCATTACTAATAATCTCGCAAATGCTTCCAGCACAGGTTATAAACGCGACATTATATATTTTGACCTAGATCAAGCTCAAAATTCCAATCAGCAGCCCGGAATCCAGTTGGTTTCTGAAATGGCTGCGAGTACTTCACCTGTACTTTCCAGAAAAAGTAGCATGGACTTCAGCGCAGGTGGTCTCCGAGATACCAATAACCCCTTAGATGTTGCTCTTGAAGGCAGCGGTTTTTTCGTTGTCCAGACGCCTAATGGAATTCGGTACACTCGGAATGGAAATTTTTCGCGTGACCCACAGGGTCAACTCACAACCCGTGAAGGATTTTCTATCCTGGGTATCAGCGGCAATCCTATCAACATAAATGGAGAAAAAATCGAAATCGACGCTTCAGGTTATGTTTCTGTGGATGGGCAAGTGGTAGACAGGTTGCGCCTTGCCGATTTTCAACAGCCGTCTAAACTACTGGGAAAAGAAGGCAATGGATTATTCAAATTAATTGACCCGACAGTTCAAGAGAGCCCCTCTTCAGCAAAGGTTTGGCATAAACATCTCGAAGACTCGAATGTCAATATAATATCCCAGATGGCGGAGTTGATAGAAACTTATAGAGGGTTTGAGACATACCAGAAAGTGATACAGTTTTTCGACGAAACTATTCAGAAAATGCAGGAAATTGGTAGAGTTTAAACGGAGAACGGAGGACGGAAAACGGAAAACGGAAAATGGAAGGTGCGCCGTTGCGAGGAACGAAGCAATCTCATCGGGATAAACTGCGCCATCCCGGCGAAGCCATCCCGCAAAGCGGGGCACATGGAGGAACGGAATGATAAGTTTCCTTCCATCCTTCTATTCCCGCAAACCCACGGAGAAAGGCGCGTCTACAACATAAGATTTTTCGAAATAGCAGAATGTAGGTTATAGCACCAATTCGTAATTCGTAACTCGTAATTCGAAATGGAGGTTATCAAAAGATGATACGCGCACTTTGGTCGGCAGCTTCAGGCATGTTGGCTCAAGAATTGAACATCGACACGATTTCAAATAATCTTGCGAATGTGAATACGACAGGTTTTAAACGGAACCGGGTGGATTTTCAAGACCTAATTTACCAAACCGTCAAAGCCGCCGGTTCGACAGCCGCGGCTGGAACACATATTCCCACGGGTATTCAGGTGGGACATGGCAGCCGACCTGTCGCAAGTCAAAAGATTTTTACACAGGGAGAGTATCAGCAAACAGAAGCTCCACTGGACCTGGTCATCGAAGGCGATGGATTCTTCTCAATACTGCGTCCCGACGGTACATCAGCTTATACACGCGCAGGCGCGTTCAAAAAGGATGGGCAGGGGCGCATCGTTACCTCCGATGGATTTGTCTTGCAGCCGGAAATTACGATTCCCGCTGAAGGGAAAATATCAATCGGTAGTGATGGAACAGTAGAAGTTAAATTGTCCAATACGAATGAACCGCAACGAGTGGGGGAAATTCAATTAACGTCGTTTTCTAATCCTGCTGGCTTAGAAAGCATTGGACGTAATCTGTTTGTCGAAACCGTCGCATCAGGAGCGCCAACGCAGAACGCACCAGGTGTGGATGGTCTTGGCACCTTGATGCAAGGCTTTTTGGAAATGTCCAATGTTAAGCTGGTGGAAGAGATGGTCAATCTTATTGTCGCCCAACGAGCATATGAAATAAGTTCCAAGTCCATTCAGACGGCGGATGAGATGCTAAGAATCGCCAACAATCTAAAGGGATAAAAGGGCTAGAGGGCAAGAGGGTAAGAGGGTAAAATGGCAAGCCCGAACGTAAGAAATGGATAATCTGATATGAAATTCAGAAAATACAAAATATGGGCAATTATTATAATAGCCCTTACCGGAAATTGGATACACGGCGTCCTGGCAAATGCCCCTTCTTTCAACAGAAAATCAGCAGTCATCACACTCCGTGAAAACGTTTTGACAAGCAACTCCATCGTGACCCTCGGAACTATTGCTGATATTCAGTGTCAGTATGCAGCTTTTTTTGAGAAATTGCGCGATATCGAAATGGGACGCGCGCCATTGCCCGGACAAACAAAAAATTTCGATATAAAATATGTCAAGCTACGCTTGCAGCAACACCAAATTGATTTGTCTCAGATTATTTTTCGTGTGCCATTCCGCTCTAAGGTCTCTACAAAAGCTCTTGAAATTACTACCGAACAATTATGCAATTTTGCAAGAACTTATATTCAAGAACATCTACTGCCGGATGCTGAACGAATCTCTGTTGAACTGTCGTCAAAATCTATGAAAATTGTTGTTCCAGATGGGAAAGTGAGTTTCCGTGTTCCGGTGCCCAAGGAAAAAGTCAGATTATCAAAATCCACTTCAATACCCATCCAGATTATTGTAAATGGTAACGTATGTAAAAAACTTTATCTCCCATTAAAGGTAAAAGCCTTCAAGAATGTTGTTATTGCGGCGCGAGATATACAAAGACAAAAACAAATCAGCAAGGCTGACGTTTCCATACAGGAACGAGATATTATTCCCATAGTTGCTAACGTCATAATAGATGAATCATTAGCCATAGGTAAGCGAGCAAAAAGGAAAATTTCTTCTGGAGAAATCCTGACTGATAGAATAATAGAGATACCGCCGGTTATCAATCGCGGGGATTTCGTGACTATCTTAGCTCAAACGCCCCATCTAAAAATTACAACTCTGGGAGAAGCCAAAGAAGATGGTTATATGAATGGAATTATCCGTGTGCGAAATATTACATCCAAAAAGATTATAAGCGCCCGAGTTGTCGGTGAAAAGTTGGTACAGGTGGCTTTACGAATTACGAATTACGAATTACGAATTACGAATTAATACTACTTTGTTAATTAACGGCTTGTGTAGGTTTCCTCCTTTGGGCTAACGGATAAAAAAAAAGAAAAATCCGTTAGCAAAAAATCCGTTAGCTATAAAGAATATGAATTGAAACAATTTAATTCCGAAATCCGAAATCCGTCGGGAGGAATGAATAATGAAAAAAACAATAATAATCTTTTGCGTATTCGCATTGTCTTTTTTTACGGTGTTGTACACAGAAGGCAAGTCGGTTAGGAATCGACGCGGTTCCAAGGGACAACTTACGAAGACTTTTTTATATGCTGATATAAAAGCATCAAAGATGGGAGATATTGTTACTGTTTTGGTGATGGAATCAGCAAGCGCGCAAAGAAACGCGTCGACAGAAACGAGCAGGTCAGCAAAGCGGAATCTTTCCAGTTCAATCGCGCCTATTAAAGGTTCGCTTGGTTCGTCATCTGCCCACAATGGTTCAGGAAGCACATCCCGCAGCGGAGAGATTACAGCGACGGTTCCTTCTATGGTCATGCAAGTGCTGCCAAATGGGAATCTTATCATCGAAGGCAAACGGGATTTGATTATTAACAAAGACATCGAAAGCATCAGCGTGCGGGGCATAGTACGCCCACAGGATATTAGTCCACAAAACACTGTCTTTTCCACCCAATTAGCAGATGCGCAGATTAGGTATGAAGGTGATGGCTGGATGTCAAAACAACAGCGTCCAGGACTGCTGTCTAGAATTCTGGATTGGTTGTGGATTTTTTAGTACTACAACGAGACTTTGAACTTAAAACTGGTGAAACGTGTTACGTGTTGCGTGTTACGTGTTGCGTGTTACGTGTTGCGTGTTGCGTGTTGCGTGTATAGAATTTGCAGTTAGGCATGACTTTTGCAATTAGCATACGCGCGTACGATAACACGCGTAAGGAGAATGGGAGAAATGGGACCAGACTTTAAAAGTAAATTAAAATATTCTTTGCCTTCCGCCTTCCGGCTCCTCACACTTATAGTTGCGTGTATGTTGGTTTTATCCTGCCAAGTGTGGGCTGTTAGGGTGAAGGACATAGCCCAAATCGGTGATATTTATGAACATCAACTTATTGGATATGGGCTTGTCGTCGGATTAAATGGAACGGGCGATGGTACAGGAGCCATATTTACCGCGCAATCAGTGAAGAATATGCTACAGCAGTTGGGGCTTAATATTTCAGCAAATCCAAAGCTCCGAAACGTAGCCGCGGTGCTAGTCACTGCCACTCTACCGCCCTTCATGAAAAAGGGCAGTAAGATTGATGTATTGGTCTCGTCACTGGGAGACGCGACCAGTTTGCAGGGTGGAACACTGCTGCTGACTACATTGCAAGCGCCCGATGGCACACTGGTTGCCGTAGCACAGGGCCCCCTATCCATCGGCGGTTTTAGTGTAGATGCAGGTGGCGGAACAGTTCGCAAAAATCATCCGACCGTAGGACGCATTCCGAACGGCGGCTTAATTCAACGTGGAATACCGCCTGATTTCGGGGTTTCAGGACAGGAAAAGACTACTTTAGAAATAGTGCTCCACAAACCCGATTTCACAACAGCGGCGCGCTTGGCTTCCACTATTGATTCAGCCTTCTCCGCGCCTAATAACGCCATCGCAGTAGATGCTGCAACTGTGCGGGTGACCCCACAGCCGGGTATGAACCTTGTGGAATTTATTGCTTCTATAGAGAGCCTGGATATCACGCCGGATACTGTTGCAAAAATAGTTATTGATGAGCGAACAGGAACTGTGGTAATGGGTGAGAACGTAGGAATTTCCACAGTCGCTGTCGCGCATGGCAATCTCAATATTGAGATTAATGTCGCTAAGGAAATTTTACAGCCCATTCCTCTTTCCGAGCAAAGTTTAATTCAACCCACCAAAGTCCCGCGCGGAAGACCTGCAGAACGCTATGGCACCGCGGGAACGTATGGCGGCGTGAGGGACAAAAACCTGAAAGAATATGAGGAACCTCTTGTCGCAATTGAGGTAGATTTGAGCGCGACTGAAACAGGCGACCAGCTAATGATTGTGCCTGCAGGGGTCGATATTCACGAGGTCGTTAGAGCGTTAAATGCTATCGGCGTAACTCCACGAGATATGATTAGTATCTTGCAGGCAATGAAAGAAGCAGGCGCGCTGCAAGCCGAATTGATTATTATGTAAAAGGGCAAGAGGGCAAGGGGGCAAGAGGGCAAGGGGGCAAGAGGGCAAGAGGGTTAAGGAACATTCTACGTTTCACGTTTTACGTTTCACAAAAAAGATGCTCCACGAAAAAATGCCAAAATGTGGCTGAACTCAACAGAATAAGAGAACTATAATATGAATACTAATTTTTATGCCTCTCAATTATATACTCAAACAGACATCCTATTGAATAAAGCAGAACAACTAAAAGCAAGTATAAATAAAACACAATTGAATAGCCAAAATCGCGACCAGGAAATTCAAAAGGTCGGCTCTGAATTTGAATCTCTTTTCCTTGCGCAATTACTGAAATCTATGCGCAAAACAGTTCCGAAATCAGGATTCCTCGGCGGTGGAGGATGGGTAGAAGACTTCTATTGGGATATGTTGGACCAAGGATTATCACAGAGCATAGCGCGTGGAGGCGGCATTGGATTGGCAAAGATGGTTTATCAGCAAATGAACCGTACCAACCCGTCCACAATTACTTCGGAGATAGATACCAAAAAGAACTAAAGTCATCTAATGTGTATGCCGATACAATAATTAGAAGGAAACTCAACTTTGATTAGCGTATTCAGTCTAATTTGAAAATGTTACATATGAGGTTTCCCGAAGATTTCGATTCGTCCTCTTAACATAATTATTGACGAAGTAAATACTATTCAAGAAAATGAGTGATGATAATGAAGATTTACAACAATAATATCAATAAAATAAAGACATATGAAGCGCAATCCAAGCGAAAAATTAAGAAATCATCTCAACTCGATTCCGTAGAGAGAAGTAATGTTGATAAAACAGATGAAATCTCGCTTTCAAAGGGCGCAGTAGAATTTACAAAATTCAAAGGAATTCTTAGTTCCCTTCCCGATGTGCGGGATGATAAAGTAGCGGAACTTCAAGCAAGCATTCAAAATGGAACATACCATGTCGAAAGCGAAGAGGTAGCTGATAAGTTGCTTGAAGATATCTTAATGATGAATAAGGTCGAGTAACATGTCGAATTGTGAATGCGAATTGGCTTATAAGAATTGTAATTCGTAGCTCGTAATTCGACCGACCCCGCTGGTTCCGCTCTGCGGAATCCCGCGCGGATAGTCGAAATACCCCGTTGGTCATGAACCAACAGCTACCATCGGATGCTGTTTTACAGAACTGTGTAAGGCTCTTCCACTCATTATGAAAAGAGGTCGATTGATGAAATCTAAACGACAATTACTTGGTGAATTATCTAAAAAACTGAGCATCGCGATTAGAGCATATCGCAGATTGCTGCAACTTGCCCAAGATACTCGGAAAGCTATTCTCGACGACCAAACAGAAAGTTTACTGACAATCGCTAAAGAGCAGGCGAGTTTGGCTCGAAACCTGAAAGCACATGAAGAAGCAAGAATTATTTTAATTGAACAACTCGCCACATACCTTCATCGACCAACAGAAACCCTAACTTTATCTCAATTAATTCCATTAGTTGCAGAAACTTATGCTGTAACTTATACACGACTTCGCAATGAACTTCTCACCCTGATATCGAAATTGGATACCTTTAACTTCCAAAACGCCCGCCTCATTGAAGAATCCATTGGATATGCCAATGAAATGATTGGCATGTTTGCCACACTTAGTAACACACCATCTTCTACTTACCTTAACACCGGAAAAATCGACAATTCCTCCTATAACCCAAGCGTATTAGATTGTATCTCGTAATATTGCCTACGCGGTGATAGCAGTACCCATAATACTAAATTAGGCTTGACATTTCCCATTATAATGATGCGTGAAACGTGTTTCGTGTTTCGTGTTTCGTGTTTCGTGAATATCATTTTTCTATAATTACTAACTTTATGAGAAGCAACAAGCCTAAACTGGTATAATCCTGCGACCACTGAAGCTCTGTACGCCCCAATGCTCGGGATTGCTTCGCGAACTTGAAAGCGGCAGTTCACCCCGATTCTCGGGATGGTTCTTTCTTTCGTGACTGGCTTCGCCGAGATGGCTTCTCACACTTGTGTTTTAGCTGTTTTCGTCGCAGAAGCCCCCTTCTGATTCTTTGAATCAGGAGGGGATGAATGCGATCAATTCGTAATTCGTCAATTCGTAATTCTAAAAT
>SDBU01007846.1_pt1 | contig 12228 bp, 27 predicted proteins | sample 2277071 | NCBI WGS metagenome assembly SDBU01 (sample SAMN10397929, study PRJNA504765) | marine sediment metagenome | isolation source: marine sediment core GS08_GC12, 126 cmbsf | place: Arctic Ocean: Gakkel Ridge, Loki's castle | collected 2008
CTGTAAAGCATGCGGATATAATTATGATGTTATTGAGGGTGATGTTAAAGAAGAAGATAGATTTATAAGGGTACTTATCGCCGGGCATGAGTTCAATGCTGATTGTTTATCAGTTGTAGATCTTTTCGCCTGCCCTAAATGTGGAACTGTTATTATGGGTAAATGGGGAATACGAAATGATTAAAACTACAGCCCGCCTTATAACGACGTTAGATTGTAACAGAAAATGTCATTACTGTTGTAATACAACCACCATGCTAGCACAAGCTAAGAATATTTATTCTCTTGCAGAGTTGGATGATTATTCTGAGATATGTATTACTGGTGGTGAGCCTATGCTTTACCCGGAGGAAACTTATAATATAATTAAAGAACTAAGGAGGCCTGGAAGAAAGATATATCTTTACACTGCACTAGCAAACAACCCTGTGATTTTATTCCAAATGCTATCAAAGGGATTAGATGGTATTCATTACACAATACATTACTGTTCTGATGATGTTGAAACAATAATAGGCATTTTGGAATTTGAGTATCTACAGGATAAGTTTCCTGAAAAGTCATTCAGAATGTATATAGATCAAGAGGTCAAGTTTCCAGTACAATATACTCCTTGTAGATGGAGTAGAGTTGAATCATTTAAAGCTATAGAAAGTTGTCCGTTACCTGCTCACGAAGATCTTTTTATACTTGAGGAAAAGAAATGAATTTAAAACTGACAAACAGACAGTTGTATCCAAACAGAGAGAAGGTTTATAAGGTTGGAGATATTCTTACTTTTTATGATAAGTTTTGGCAAAGTCTTTCATATAATGGCAGCAAATGGATGTTGGTTTTTATTTATGCTCCTTCTGAAATTTATCTAGTTGGTTTTGGTAAAAATAGAGGAGTTAGTTGGTGTACGCACGGGATTAAAGAAGCTTATATAAATATGGAAATAACAGAAACCATGATTGCAAAACATTTTGGTGTAGAATTCTTGGAGGATCGATAATGAAAGAGTTTATTTTTAATACAATAGAAAGTAAGGTATGTTGTGAATCTTGTACTCCGAAATGGATAGAGTTTCAGGTAATTTTACCAAAGTTGTTGGATAGTTTTGATCCAAAAGTATCCCAAGATGGTGTTAAAATATCTTATCAAGAAGAGAAAGGAAGATACTCCTTATCTATAATGAGATTCCTGACAAGGAAATTAAGGTTATTGGAGTTGATTACTGAGAAAAATACTATTGAGGTGGCAAACTTCATAACACAACGTTATTACTCTAGTGAACTTAAAATAAGGTTAGATACAGGGGTGAAAATAACTGAGAACTATAAAAACAGTGTTGGTGGTGGTTCTTGTATGTGCGGAAGTTATTCAAAATATACTAGGTTGTATGAGATGAACCCAGATCGTTTTGAACATCTTATTATTGTTTATAATAATGGCTCCGCAAGAGCTATTATAGCTAAGTTGGATAATGGAGAGAAATTTGCATGTAGGACTTACAGGGATAATTCTGTTTGTATGAATAAGTTAGAATCTTACGTAAGGGAACAGGGTTGGTGTGATGTTGATAGTAGAGATATGATAGTCTCTGATCTTAAATGGATCGAAGGTGGTTTCCCATATCAAGATAATTTTACAGCATACCATATTCAAAGTGATGGTAACATAACAATAGGGACACTGAGGGCTTTTGAAAAAGCTGGTATTCGTGTTGATGGGGATACAGACGTTCAGTACGGTTATTTAGAGGAAGAACCAACCCGCTGTTATCACTGCCGTGAAAGGATTGAAGAGGGCTGTGAGGTTTATATTGGGGTTGGAGATTATTGTGAGACTTGTGTTAATGATATATTCAGTTTGTGTAATGGTTGTGGAGATTATGTGCATAGAGATGATGTTGTGTTGTTAGAAGATGAGTGTTATTGTGAATCTTGCTCTCAGGATGCAGGTTCTTTTTGTGAACACTGTGAGGTTTTCGTTTTGAGTGAGAACATTAAATTCATTGAAGATGAGGGTGGGGACATCGAGGTTTGTAATGAATGTTATGAGAACGTCAGCTTTACACTAATAAGGGAGAAAGGAGCATGAACTACCCAGAAGAAGGTTTTATTGAAGGTCAAAAACTTATTGTAATTCAAATATGTCTTCAAAAAGATAAAATAATTAATGATAACAATTACAGAGATTATATTACTGAATGGATTGGAGGGGTAAAAGTTGCTATTGGAAGAGCAGAAAGAATTCTAAAGGGGACACTCAGTGAATAAACTAAGCAAATTTGAGAAGTGGATTGGACCTAGATTTAGTCTAAACAACCTAGTAGATGCTAGTGCATTGGAAGGTTGGAAAGCAGCTTTAGAGTGGATATTACAACACGCTAAAATAGATAAGGTGTTACGTAATGATAGGCAATACAATGTTTTGAGTGCAATAAATTTAATAACAGAAGAGTTGGAGAAACTGAAAGGGAACATTGATGAAAAAGATTAAATTATTGAGTATGTTGAATTACTGGTTAAAATATAAAGAGTTGTTGTTTACTGACCATAAAGAGTTTATTGTTGGTGATGGAGAAAAGAGAAGAATCTTTATAGACCGAGGCTCCGATATTCTTTTTGTAGCTCATATAGATACAGTTCAAACACCCGTACTAAAGAAGCATCACAAATCTAGAATTTGGGCTGCTGGGTTGGATGATCGCCTTGGTTGTGGTTTAGCCAGTGAGTTATCTAGGTTTATGGATGTTGATCTCCTTATCTGTGATCTTGAAGAGTCTGCAAAATCGAGTGGTCAATACCATGACCTGAAAGACTATAATTGGATCGCTGAGTTTGACCGCAGTGGCGACGATGTAGTGACTTATGATATGGATGATGATGATTTTCTGACTGCCTTACATAAACACTTTACATTAGGTTGGGGTACATTCTCTGATCTCTGTCTGCTGAATACTAAATCCTGCTGTGTTAATATAGGGATTGGTTATCACCACGCTCACAGTGAAGATAGTTATGTTGATATTAATCAGTTAAACATACAGCTTGATAGATTCAGGAAGTTCTTTTATGAGTTTAAGGATACAAAGTTTACTCAGGATGAGGATAAGATGAGGAATAATCTGTATCTGAACTCACAATATTATGGTTCTACACCTGGGTATCGTCGGGATGATTGGAGTAATCAAAGAGATGTTTATGATACCAGTGAATTCCGAGAGTGTGAGTATTGTGGACATTTAGGTGCAGAAGATGTATTTAATTACAAGATATGTGAGAGTTGTTTTGAAGAAATGTCTAACGCTTACTTGTATACCACATGGAATAAATAAAGTTAGAGAAAGAGGTTGGTGATAGTGGAGGATTAGACTGAAAGGGATTGAATGATACCGGATAATTTTTGGGTTGTAATAATGCAGGATGCTATAACTAATGCACGCCTAACAAAGAAAATATCTTTACAAGAAGCAGGCAAACTACGTAAGTCACTTGATATTCCGATAGACGAATTAAGAATGTTTGTTGATACTCAACGTAGGTTGGGAAGGATGGGATAGATTATGAAAAAAGAAAAGATACAAGAAAATTTACACAGATATATTAATTTAGACAACTCTTTTGATGGGATTAGGTCAGAGTTGGATAGAGTTGAGAAAGAGAATCCAAAACATTTTGATTTTGAGATTGATTTGGATTATGGTATTTATGATGGAGATGGTTTAGATGTAATAGTATCTGCCCATAGGTGGGAAACTGATAGAGAAAAAGAGACTCGCAAGAAGAGATCGGCGAGGGCTAAGATTGCAGCAAAGAAAGCAGCAGCAACAAAGAAAGCTAACAGAGAGAAGAAAGACCTTGAAACATATAAGAAATTAAAGAAGAAATATGGAGGAGAATAAGATGAGACTAAATAGGTATAGCTTGCCAGACAGAGTCTGTTCGGTCATAGATGGTTTAAATCCGCCAAGGGAACCACCAACCAGGAATATTATTCACGTAACGGATTTGTTGATGCCAGCCTACGCAAGAAATTTGTTGATAGATAAGGCTGATGAGATAGAAGTAGATTATTCAGGTTGGCTTATATCTGTACAAGGGGATGCACTTCATCAAGCGTATCAGAAATACCTTGGGGCGAAAGGTTATTTGTGTGAGCAACATTTTGAACAAGAGATAGAAGGTATTACTTTGGTTGGTACTCTTGATGCTTACGATCCAGGGACTATGACACTTATTGATCTGAAACAAACTAGTGTTTGGGGGCCGAGCTATAAGATAGAAGATTACACTAAACAAACTAACTGCTATGCTTGGTTCTTAGAAAAGAAGAGACAAATAAAGAAGATTTATATTGATGTTTGGTATCGGAATTGGAAGATGGCAGACCAACTAAGGAACAGAAATTATCCTGAGATTCCTTATGAGAGAATAGAAATAGAAGTGTGGCCTCTTGAGAAAACCGAGCAGTTCATTAAAGATCAGATACATTATTTGTTGATGTGCAAGGATGGGTGTTCAAGAGAGGATAAATGGCAGAAATATTCAGCGGTGCGGAGTGTGAATGGAAAGGAGAAAGTAACACCAGATAAGAATTTTGGGAGTAGATCAGAAGCAGAATATTGGATAAAGAACTGGACACCCGAAGCCTCTTGTTTGAAGAAAGCTCCCAAAGGAAAGATTACTTGGAGGTTGGTAGATACAGAACCTACTAGCTGCTTACATTATTGTTCTGCAAGATCAGTATGTCCTTATGCTAAGAGTTTGAAAGGGAAATAACATGAGTAAATCACTAGAGCAAGTAAGAAAAGATATTAAGTTGTTGATAAAAGAAGAGCAACGAATTATTGAAAGTGAAAATAAATATATCTTCAAAGCAGGTGATGTTGTAGAGTGTGGTGATGGATTTAAAAGATTAATTGGAAGAGACCTCTCTGGAAGATTTATGGTTTTCGGTGAAGATGGTCATGAGAAAGGGGCAGAACCTAGAACTCAAGACGATTTTAATTTCTATAAATACAAGAAGGTTGGTGAACTCAGAGATTATATCAAATAAAAATATCTAGGAGATGATCGTGGGAAATTATTCTAAAGAAGAAATTGCTGCATTCGGTCGTAAAGACTTACTTAATTCCAGGATGTCAGCAGTAAAAGCAACCAGCGTTAATTTTGAAGGGGAGTCAGTGACCTCCCCTTCTTTTCTAGTTTTTGCAGATGAAGTATTTAGGTGGGTTCAGCAGGATCAACTTAATACCTCACCTATACCAGAGGTTAAGAGTGGTGTTCTCCCGACTCCAACGGCGAATCAGAAGAAAGTACTTGATGCTATAGACAACAAAGTAGATTTACCTAGATTAGAATTACATGCAAGAGTGTTAAGATTTTCAACAGAAGTAGCAGGTGTAGAGAAAGCAACGTATCCTACCAATCTTGCCAGCGTGGATAAGATTGTGGAGTGGATACAAAATAACTGAGGAGGAAGATTATGGCAGATTCATTTATAGTTTATTATGATGGCAATGAAGCAATTGTTTGTACTTCACGAACAGAACCTGATGCAATAAAAGAATGGTTCACAGATGCCGGAAGGGAGATAGAAGATTTTGATAGAAAAGTAATCAATGAATCTGGGGTCGGTTTTTTCACTAGTATTGTTTGTGTTAGCTAATTCAAGGAAATTTTTGTAGAGGCTTTAAGAGCCTAGATTGGGAGATTTAATTATGCCAGGACCATTGTTCAGTATCAACTCAGGTGCAATAAGTGGGGCTGTGTGGACAGGAAAATACGGATACCAGCCTAATGTGAAAAAAGCAAAGCGGAGTAAGGAAGGGAAGTTCGAGAAGGATGAAAACGGGAAGCAGGTATACAGTGATTTCTACAACAAGAATGATATGTTGAATCTTAGTTTTGTAGCAGGTGAGCTTTATTCGTGGCTTGTCAATAATCCAGAACCTAAGAAAGAGGATGAAAACATTCCGTTCTAAGGAGGTTTAAATAAATTGTAAGGTGTGGCTCAATCCGGGGTCACACCTAATCTTAGGAGATTCTATGGAAGAGTTTGAAAAATGGTGGGAAAACAGTGGTTTCCAAGAAAAGACTTTGCCTTATGTAGATTCTCAAGATGCCGCTTATTGGGCTTGGAAAGCTGCTTTGGAGAGTATGATTGAATTAGTGATTGTCAGTAAAACCAACACAAAGATAAGTTTTGAAGAGTCTTTAACAAGGTTTATTTATGAAGAGTTGGGAGAATAGATGGGACATATCTCAGAAAATCTTAGTGAGGTTGCTGATAATTTCGTCTCGCAGTCAATGGGAATTAGTACAGGTTTTAATTCTCTCAATGAATCTATCTGGGGATTCTCACCAAGGACTTTAGTTATGGTAGGAGGTAGACCGGGATGTGGAAAATCTAGTCTGATGGCCGACCTTATCCTTGCGACTTCTAAAGAAGTTCCAGTCGGGGTGTTCTCTAAAGAGATGCCGATAGAACAACTACCTCCAAGACTAGCTTGTAATATGGCTGATCTTAATTATCATAACGTAAGAAAAGGTAATGTAAGTAAGATGGAGCTTGATACTTATCGTGAAGCGATGGAAGAATTAAAAACCTTACCAATCTACACAGATTACAAAAGTAATGTGGTTGGTTCAGAAGATTTCTGGTTGAAGATTTGTAAAGAGACGGAACCTAACATTGAATCGAAGATTATAGATTTCCAGATCAAGAGGTGGGTAGCAGAGCAAGGTTGTAAGATAATCTTTATTGACTACCTACAAATACTTGACCTGCTCAACAAAGCTGTGAAGGATCAGCGTCTTAAGGTTGGTAGGATTGCAGAACTGCTTAGAGATTATGCTAAGTTGTATGATATAACTATAGTCTTACTATCACAGCTTAGAAGGTTTGATAAATCACAAGGTAAAACACCCCTCCCTAGTATGAGTGATCTTATGGAAAGCGGACAACTCGAAGCACATTCAGACATTATCCTTCTTCTGCATAGACCGCAACACTACTCGGAAGAGCGTGAGCTAGACCTGTACTCTGACAAGGTAGAAGATGATGCTTTGATTATCCTATCTAAAAACCGGGATGGGCCAGCAGGTAATATAGCTGTTAACTTTAATGCGTTTAGTATGAGTTATAGAGATAAGCAGGATGTTAAGAAAGTGAGGTTTTAATGAAGATAAGAGCCGAAAAAGTGATTGATGTGTCTGATTGGGATGCACTGGTGGAGGAAACTTACGGAAGAACATACTCACTTCAACAACAAGATGGTTGTAAGGGTCGTGGACTTGTCCACCTTAGTGTTCCTAATGAGAGTAGTGATTATTGGGCGTCAATCATTCCTGAGATTGTTAATCACGAGAAAATGGGAGTAAGTTTTTTTGCATGGCTTGAAAGAGACCCTTTAGCACCGTTGGTCAATCAAAAATATGATTATGAGCGTTTTTTGTGGTGGAATCGAAACTTCTATCCAGACCTTCAAACGGTTGCAAATGATTTATATAAAAAGAATCTTCTGGAAGTTGGCGACTATGTTATAGATATTGATTGGTAAATTATGGAAATACAAAAAGAGGACGACGAATATCTTTGGGGTACTTGTCTTAATCCCCAACACGAAGATAATAATGCAAGTCTTTGTATAAATAAGGTTGACTCTGGAAAATATAAGAGAGGTTACGGATATTGTTACAGTTGTGGTTTTACAATCCAATTCTCAGAGGAGGCAATAAAGAAGATGTCAAACAAGAAGAGCATAGCAAGAAAGAAAGTTCCTGTGGATTGGTTAAACCTACAGTATTCTTACACGGAGAGATTGTATGCAGTGCCTGTCAAACCTTCTTTAGATTGGAAAATACCTTTGGACATACTTGATATGTATTGCATAGGTTGGGATGGACAGGCTTGGACCTTTCCTATGAGAGATGATTATGGTTCTATCATAGGGATGCAGAGAAGGTTCGTAGACACCACTAAATATTGTGTTAACGGAAGTCAGCTTGGTTTATTTACTCCAATCTGCTCTAATAAAAATGTAGTTATAACCGAAGGTTTGTCTGATGCTACTGTTGCAACACATCTTGGATACTTTGGAATAGGTAAACCGAGTGCTGGTTTTGGTGAGCAGATAGTAAGAAAATACTTGGAGAATATTAATTATGCAGGGACAATAATTATTGTGGCTGATAATGATAGTGCAGGAGTTGCGAGCAAAGTCAAACTTCAAATAGCTTTAGAGGAGTGGGACACTAAAGTAATTGTTCCTGATACTGACCTGCGACAATACTATCTTGATAATGGTGCTAACACTACACGAGCTTTGCTGAAGATGTGATGGGAGAAACATGATGGGACACTGTAGTAAATGTCATACAAAATCTAGTCGTATTGATTCGGATGTTGTTGAAATCACTTCAAGTAAAAAGGTTTATAATTGGGATAAACCTAAAGAGGATTCTATCGACGAAGTTAAATATATTGTTCGAGCTTTTCTTTGTGAAAAGTGTTCAGGTAAATTTAAGATTGTACTAGATAATTTCTTATTGAGGGTGTGATAAGGAACTATGTTCCTGATTGTGTTTACTTAGAGCGAAAGCGTAATGACTTTCGCAGAAAGACATTGAAAGGAAACACTTATGAATAAGCCTTTAGGTGGTAGAGTACCAGCACATCTAATATTTAAATACTTCGGAGGTAAGAAAATGATAATATCGTTAGATGCAGCACTAGGAAAGATTGAAGTTTTAGAATCAACCATAAAGTTTCTTGAAGATGAGATTGAAGGATATAAGATAGCAATACAAGGATGTAATGAAGTGTTTGAACGTAATAAGAAGTTAAAGAAAGACATTGAATTGTTTCACATCGCAATGGGTAAAGCAAATGTAGAATGTTTAGATTTGAAACATAAGAATAAGATGTTGAAAGAAAAAAGATTGGGATCACAAAGAGATTATTGTGATTATTGTGGACGAAAAATTGGTGAACAGATGGGATACTAAAAGGAGATAGATGACAAAGAAAGATAAGAGGAGAGATTACTTACTGCGTAGGCGGTATGGTATAGACATTAAACAATACAGAATTATGCATAAAAAGCAGAAAGGTCAGTGTGCTATATGTAAGAGACACCAGAAGCAGTTCAAAAAGAGGTTGAGTGTTGACCATAACCATAAAACGGGGAGGATTAGAGGGTTGTTATGTCATTACTGTAACACTAAGTTGTTGAGGTTCCTCCGGGATGATAGAGTCAGAGCAAAAGGGCTTGTAGCGTATTTAAATAGAGCAATCAAAGCAGATAAGGAATGGAAAGATGAATGAAAAAATTAAGAAGATGTTTAGGCACAATCAGTTCCTTACAGTAGCATTGGTAGTTTGCTTATCTTTGGGATTTTATTTGGTAGGTTGTGATAGTACAGTCCGATCACCTGTCAACCCAGAGACTAAGGTTAGCCGAGTAGAGCTGGATGCAGAGAGGGACCACACTCTTGCGAAGTTTAAGTTTGCCTACGAAGATTTGGCAAAGCAAGATATTTTCAAGCAGAAGCTGTTTGAGATAGGGTTGGTTGCAGCACAGGGTGGGACTATCAACCCTGTTGGTGTTGGTATTTCACTGCTTGGTATTCTAGGGATTGGAGCTATCGCTGATAATAAACGTAAAGATACTGTTATAAAGACTTTACAGAATGCAGGAAAACAAAATGAAACCGTGTAAGAGGTGTTATAAAAGTAAACCTATAGAGTCTTTTTCTGTATTAACTGCGGCCAAGGATGGCCTACAAAGTTGGTGTAAGGATTGTGCAAAAGAATATAACTTGGATTATGGTAGAAAATATCGACTAACTGAGCATGGTCAGGAGGTTAGGAAAAATAGTGATATGGGCTATGCTAAAACTCCAGATGGAAAACAAGCTCAGCGTATAGCAACAAAAAAGTTTAGGTTGAAACATCCTGATAGGTATAACTGCCACAAGAAGGTAGGAACTGCTATAAGGAATGGGACTTTGGTGGTCGAACCTTGTGATAATTGTTTTGATACACACGACATAGAAGCACATCATGAGGATTATAGTAAACCTCTTGAGATTATTTGGTTGTGTAAAATATGTCACAAAAATTTAAATAGGAGATTTTGAGATGTTAAGAGAAAGTGGTTTAGATAGTGAGTTTTGGTTTATCATACTTTGTGTTTTTGGACCTACTTATCTTTTAGTTATTGGATGTTTAATAGGTAAGGGTTTCTTCAACAAGAAGGTTAATATAAAGGATTAATGTATGAGTATGGATATTATAATACCACTCATTATTCTAACAACAATAACCTTATATTTAAGGAAGATAAATGTTTAGAGATATAGTTATAGTTAATCCAGAAGGTGCGGAGACAACACTCCGCATTAACAAAGATAATATTGTATTCCTGTCAGACGTAGACTTACCTTCTAACATTAAAGGTTTAGATGGTATCCTTAAAACTAACAAAGGAAGTTCCCTTGCTTTGGCAAACGGAATGTGTTTAAATTCTCCGCTGACTGTAGATGAAATCGAAGAACTTTTTAAACTAAGTTCTTAACGGGACTTGAAGTGTAGTCCCTTGAGGAGATCTCATGCGGAAGTATCGACCTATAAACAGGGCTAAATTTTCTGAAAATTGGTCTAAAATTTTTGGCGACTTTGAGGTTTGTAAGAATTGTGGCAGCTTAAAAGTGAAACATAGAATATGTAAAGAATGTTATAGTGTGAGGTTAATTGATGCTGACTAAAGATGAAACAAACAATGCTGTCATCGCACAGCTGCAGAATGTTAGAGATCACCCTAATGCAGATAGACTTAAACTTGCTACCGTCTTGGGAGCTACCGTCATAGTAGGTTTGGATGCAAAGGAGGATGATATAGTAATCTATTTTGATTCAAACCTCCGCCTTAGTCATAAGTATCTTCATCACAACAACCTTTATAGTTGTGCAATCCTGAATGAAGACACTAAACAGACAGGATACTTTGGTAAGAATGGTAGGGTGAGAGCACAGAAATTTAGAGGTGAGATTAGTAATGGTTATGTTGCTGAGTTAAGAAGCTTAGATTTTACTGATAGAAATATTTCTTATGATGAATACTTTAACATTTATGATCTTAAAAAAGGAGATGAGTTTACTCACATCAACGGCACCAAAATCTGTGAGAAGTATCTGCTGCCTGTTACCAATAAACAAGGAACACCAAGACCGCCTATCTCTCGGATGTTTCATAAACATTGGGATACTAAGCAGCTAATGAGAGAGTTAGATTCTATCCCGGCAGGAGCTTTGTGTTGGATAGAAGAGAAGATACATGGTACTTCTGGAAGGACTGGTAAGGTATTGGTAGATGTAAAGAAACCTTGGTGGAAATTCTGGCAGGACAAGAGAGAAGAGTGGAAGGTTGTTAGCGGTACTCGAAGGGTAGATGCCATCAACTTTCATCTTCCTGAAATCCGGGCAGAGGTTGAACGTAGGGTAGCACCTCACCTCCATAAAGGTGAAGAGATTTACTACGAGATATATGGGTATGATAAAGGTAAACATATCCAAGCTGGTTTCCCTTATGACTGTAGAGGTGGTGAGTGGAAAGCAATGCTGTATAGGGTGACGCATACTACACCTGATGGATTCTGCATAGACCTGGATAGAGAGATGGTTTATCTGCGAGCAGGTCAACTAGGATTAGAGAAGCCTTATTTGCTTACAAGTAGTGACAGTGATGAGGTGTTGGATGATGCCGAGAGTTATGTTGATGGTGTGTCTGCTTTGGATGCAGGAACATTAAGAGAAGGTGTGGTTGTTTGGTTTAAGGATAAGAATGGGAAGTGGACATGTTTGAAACTCAAGAGCCAAGAATTCTTTTTGAGCCAGGATAAGTTAATGGAAAAAGATGTTGTTGATGTGGAGGATATCTTGTAATGAAAGACTATGAATTTTATTATGGAGATGAGTTGGAAGCAGAAGCACAAAAAGAGTATGATTTGGAAGTTGAATACGATCTCTGGGTAGTACAACAGGAGATGGAAGAGGGGGTTTTTGACCTACAAAAGGAAGATAGATTACTAGAAGAATACTTAGAGGATGAAAGTTATGACACCAGAAAAATTTAATGATTTTATGGATTATGTAATACAGAAACATATCCTGGATGTAATGTGTGCTAAGTCTGCGGAGTATGCAAGAGGTGGAGATAAGTTGTACAACTTCTACCGT
>SDBU01007847.1_pt1 | contig 12227 bp, 5 predicted proteins | sample 2277071 | NCBI WGS metagenome assembly SDBU01 (sample SAMN10397929, study PRJNA504765) | marine sediment metagenome | isolation source: marine sediment core GS08_GC12, 126 cmbsf | place: Arctic Ocean: Gakkel Ridge, Loki's castle | collected 2008
GGTGCTAGATCCATCGCAAAATATTGATAAGAATCGCGAGAAAAAACAACATCTTTTATTGTTGACTCTGGAATGTGATGAGTAGCAACTGCGGAATCTCTGACATCAATAAGAGGGGCTGTACCTGTTACCGTAATCGCTTCTTGCAATGTTCCTATCTGGAGAACAAAATCAACAATCAAAGTTTGTCCGACAAACAACCTGATGTCTTCTCTCCTTTGAGGGGTAAATCCTTGAAGTCCTGCCTCAAGAGCATAAGTTCCTGGCAGGAGTCCAATGAATCTGAATTTACCGTCTGCATCTGTAACTCTACTTCGAGAGCCTCCCATCATGTCTGGAGAAGAGAGTTTAATCTCTACTCCTGGAAGCGCACTCTCCTCATCGTCGACGACTGTACCTTCCAAAGCACCTGTCACTTTAGACTGCGAATAAGACATACTCCAGAGAAGACCAAGTGCCAGGACTAATACAATTACTCTCTTGAACTCTTTCATTTAAACCTCCTATTCCTTGTATTTTCATTCCCTGGGAAAGATTTCCTTTCCCCCTTATTTTCATAGATACATATCATTTCATTTCTTTTATATCCACCTCCGCTCATATCAAATTAACAATATTACAAGTTTAATTAGTGGTTTTCACGCAAGCTAGATTAATACTCCTCTTACTCTTTTTACTTATCTAAACAAAAAATAAGAGAATAACATCAGGATGTCAAGCAATAATATCCATTAATGCAAAATTATCCAAACTATTAGACAAAATATGTTAAACCGTAAAGATAGGAGGCTTTATTATTATCTAAATGTACAATCGAAAGTTTTCGAGATTTAATGTCATGATTATTGCTTCTTTTGAAGGGATTTGCAGGGTTTGATGTCTGGACATAATTTATTTTACATGTCAGATGCAGAGGACAATTGTTGGGAAGATCTCTCATGAAGTTTACATTCTTATTAATGTTTGATAATTTATGGTAACATGAAGTCTGTGAAGATAGAAGAGATAGATAGAAAAATTTTATATGTAAAAAGGCCATAAATCCCGGATTTAGGGCAAGCGAACCTTGAATTTAAATAACCGCTACAGTTGTAGGAGTAGGTTTCTGCTCGAGCCAAAAAGGGAAGATAAATATAATTTTAAAAAGAGGAGGCAACAATGTTTAAACGGTGGCTAATACTCTTCAGTGCCTTGGCAATTATGATGTTTTCTTTGGCAGGATCCAAGGATGGAAAATTTGACATCCTTGTAAAGAATGGAAAGATCATTGACGGAACGGGGAATCCCTGGTTTTATGGCGACGTCGGCATAACTGGGGATACAATTACAGAGATTGGAGACCTTTCTGGAAGAACTGCCGCTAAAACCATCGATGCCAAGGGATTGGCGGTTTCCCCCGGATTTATCGATGCGCACACTCACTGTGATGGAGGATTAGGAAGGCCCGATGCCAATGCGAACTTGAACTATCTGATCCAGGGGACAACAACAGTAGTTACAGGCAATTGCGGTGATGGGACATTTGAGATTGCTAAGACCAAAGACAAATGGGAAAAACAAGGAATCGGAACAAATGCCGTCCATCTGGTTGGATTCGGTACAGTCCGCAGATCAGTCATGGGCGTGGAACCGCGTGATGCTACACAAGAGGAGCTGGATAAGATTAAGGAGATTGTCCGACAAGCGATGAGAGAAGGCGCTTGGGGGATAAGTACAGGTTTAGAATATATACCCGGCCGCTATGCAGCTACCGAAGAAATCATCGAGGTCACAAAGGTCGTTGGCGAGTTTGGAGGGGTTTATGCCAGTCACCAGCGCAATGAATTTGATCGTGTACCTGAATCTACTCAGGAAACTATCCGAATCGCTGAAGAAGCCGGAGTGCGAGCCAATGTATCCCACTTCAAAGTATGTAGAAAGGATTACTGGGGGAAGATGAAAGAGACTGTCAAATTGATTAACGATGCCCGGACCAGAGGAGTATACGTCGTTGCAGATATGTATCCCTATCACTATGCATCAGGGGGGCGAATTCTGCCGATTGCCAGAAACGCTGGCTGGGCTCCTTTTCATCTTCCGAATGACATGGAACCATTCGCAGAACTCAGGAAAAAAATGAGGGACCGGAATCTACCAGATTCGGAGAGGGAGAAGCTTAAAAAGCAGTATGTGGATGAGCTGGCAAAAGCCCTCGCTGATAAGTCAAAACGGAAGCAGATCAGGAAGTCAGTGCTCGAGGGAGAGCCTCACAGGCCAAGTGCCGTGGCCTTAGCTGGTTGGGATAGTTATTTGGTTACAATTGCCGAGAAAAACGCTCATCTGGTTGGAAAAATCCTATCGGACATTGCCAAGGAACAAAATAAAGATCCCTTTGATCTTGCCGCAGATTTAGTCATTGATGAACCTGACCTGTACGTCGCTTGTGGAGTCATGTCGGAGGACGACATGAAGTATGCGATGAAGCAAGATTGGTTGATGTTTTCAAGTGATGGGGACGCAGTGCCTATCTTAAAGGAGACCGACGTGCCCAGAATTGGGCATCCCCGCGCTTTTGGCAGTCAAGCCAGAGTACTCCGAAAGTACGTAAGAGAAGAGAAGCTATTGACACTGGAGAATGCCGTCAAGAAGATGACCTCCCTTCCTGCTTCTTTCCTACAGATAAAGGATAGAGGATTGCTCATGAAAGGTTACAGGGCTGATATAGTTATATTCGACCCTGAAACTGTCAGGGATAACGGCACAAACTCCGATGCACGCCAGTACAGCACGGGGACTGAATACGTGATTGTGAATGGAAAGATTAGTATAGAAAATGGGAAATATAATGGTGCTCTTAGCGGGAAATTGCTGCTGCTAACTGAAAACAAATAAGCTTATTTTTCTACTACTCCATACCATTCCTTGTAGAGGATTTTAGTTCCGTACGGCTTTGAGAGTTCCTGAAGATAATCTATTATCTCTTTACCTCGCTTATCATTCACTAGCCTGGGGTCGCCCATATGTGGTCCTCGATCATCTGTGATTGCAGGGATAAGCTCGATTCTGTGGATCTTTTTATCCCTTATGGTAAACCTGACTAAAACTGAATCACACACTTCCCGGACATCAAGGCCTCTAAGACTAGGATCCGAGCCTATCACACCTGAAGAAGTTTCATCACTCCGTTCCCAGATGATGGGAGGAATCTTTTCTGGTGTTTTCCAGTGATAGACGAAATTTCCTAGGCTATAGAAGATAGGCTTACCTTTGTAAATCTCTATACCCCTCAGGACATGTGGCCCTGCGCCGATAATGATATCAGCCCCGGCATCAATGGCCCTGTGAATAACTGGAGTTTGGTGAGGCGGCACCTTATTCGGTATGCCGTCAGCCATGGACCAGGAGGCCCAGTGAAAGTGAAAGGCGACTATAACAATATCTGCATTCCTCTTGGCCAAGATGATGGCGTCTTCCATGGCCTTGACATCCCCCCAAAGAGGAGCAGGCATGGCTTCGGTCGTGCCGTCTTCCTTCTCGAGCAGGATTCTTGGGGCTCTGACAGTGGCAATGCTGGGTTCATTAGGATTTGTCCATCGTACCCAAGGAGACGAATCGAATGAGAGCAGGGCAAATCTTGTCTTCTGGACTCTTTCACTGCTTCCGGCTCTGGCCCGTGCGAGATTCATGCCTGCGCCGGCATAAGTGATACCGCTTGTTCTGAGGATGCGCATACATTCTTTAAGTCCCTCAGTTCCATAGTCAAAGGCGTGATTATTTGCTAGACTGACCATATTAATGCCGAGTTTGACTATCTCCCAGGCAAAATCCCTGCCCATGCGAAACAGGTATGTGCTTCTTTGAAGCTCTGGCTTTTCATTCAGGGACATTTCCAGATTGCCATAGGACAATCTTGCATCCCTGATTATACGGTAAAGATTTTTATAGTGAGGTTCTGTAAAGTGGCTTATCTCCTCATTGTATATCATATCCCCTACTGCTGTCAGGATGATATCTCCTTCCTGGGATACCTTTAACAATTTATCGACCCTCTGATTCCAGTTGATCTTTTTTGCAGCTGGAGAGCCATCATTGCCTCCACGAGTAAAACCCGGGCTTAATCCCCACAGCAGCACTGCTAATAATGTCAGAGTAACCCTGCCCAACTTTTTCGAAAAGATAAATTTTCGTAAATTCATGGAATAAGCTCCTCTTAAATTTTTTTTTCTGAACTCGATGATAAATACATAGAGAATTTTTTTATTATATGGCCCAAGGGAGTACTTGTCAACAGTCCGCTCTCTCGTTGTCATGATTATGAATAAAGCAGTGAACATACATTAAAATAGGGGTGTTACTAAGAAACGCATTATTCTGAACGACCTATAATATGAGCCTGACCTGCTCCTTAGCTGTCGTGGCTTCAGTAGATCATGAAGGGGATGATGTATCCCCATTCGTATTTTTCACGCAAAGGGATCATGTAGTTTTGGATCACTTTCAGAATCGGCTCAAGGCAGTTGCTAAATCAGGCTAAAGTTGATATATTGACTCATCTTTTTTGATTAAGAGGAATATATGAGGAAAAAAATTGTTGTGTTGTTGTGTTTCTTCTTTTTATGGCAAGGTTTGATTTGTAGTCAATTTGAAAAATTTACAGTTGCGGCCGTAAGAACAGAAATCCCACCAGTCATTGATGGAATTCTCGATGATGAAGTATGGAAAAACGCCCCTTCCGTAGGCGATTTCATCCAATTTGAACCAGATAAGGACAAACCGGCTTCAGTAAGGACGGTGGCTAAAATCCTCTATGATAACGACTATATCTACATTGCCTTTCTCTGTTATGATCCTGAGCCAGAGAAAATTGAGTTGGAGACAAGGAGAGATAGATTAATGATGGGAGTCGATTCTGTCACGGTGGATTTGGACACATTCAATGACGATAGGACAATGTATTATTTTCGAACCAATCCATTGGGAGTTCAGCACGATGGCCGGGTCACTGACAATGGCCTAATCGCTGATACCAATTGGGATGGCATTTGGAAGTCAGCTGGGGCCAGGATAGAGGAAGGATGGAGTGCTGAGATGGCTATCTCTTTTACGGCAGTAAAATTCCAGTCTGGGAAAAATCAAACATGGGGAATTCAATTTAGCCGATATTTTCCCCGTCGATTTGAAAAAAACTTCTGGACAGGTCCCTTTGAAGAATACAAAAAAGTTTCTGTGAATGGCTCCCTTACCGGGCTGGATCTAGAGATGACCAAAAAGAAGATTGAAATAATTCCACATAGCATATCCAGGATTCAAGAAAGTGAAAAAACCGGTTTTGAAGCTGGCCTGGACGCAAGTTATGCATTCTCCCAATCTATCTCAGGATATTTAACGATAAACCCTGATTTTTCCACTGTCGAGGCGGACCGGGAACAAGTCAATCTCACCCGATTTGAACTGCACCTTCCTGAGAAGAGAAATTTCTTTTTAGAGGGTAATGATGCCTATCAGCAAAGAATAAGATTGTTTTATTCAAGAAAGATTGCTGACATCTATGGAGGAATCAAGCTCTACGGCAAAAGAGGCCGTTATGAGATTTCTGCCTTATCGGCACAGACTAGAGGGGGAGATGAGGAAGGGGCATCAACCAATTTCAGCGTGTTGCGCTTGAAACGGGATATCTGGGAGTTTTCCAGCATAGGGTTTTTGGCTGCAAATAGACTAACTAATGGAAGGAATCAGGGAACAGTGGGTTTGGATGTTCTTCATTACTTCACAGATATCTTAAACTTCACAGGGCAATTCGCAATAAGTTACAGAGACGGCAGTAGCAGTGATTTGGCTTTTTTCCTTAGACCAAGTTATGATTCAAGGACTTTTCATACTCATCTTCGTTACACGTATTTGGGAAAGTATTTCGGTGATAACGCCAACGCCGTTGGGTTCATTCGAGACGACAATCGCCATGAATTCGATTCTGCAGTGAAAAAGATTTTTTGGCTTAGGAAATGGGGTTTGGATCGAATAGAGTATAACTCAAACTATAATATCTATTGGGGAATGGACAAGACCTTAAGAAGTTGGGATGTCTGGCAATCCCTGACATTGGACCTGCAAAATAAATTGCGCTTTAAATTTCGTCATCAGCAGGAATACAAGCTTTACGAGAAGAAATTCAGAAATCATAACTCAAGCGTTGACATCGGGTATAACACAAGAGAATGGCAATCTGTCTCTATAAGTTATCAAAACGGAAGGAATTTCGACTCTGATTTCACTCTCATAGCCGGGAAATTGAGGCAATACCTATCCCGGAATCTTTCTTTGGAATACACCTTGACTAATCTTTCTCTTTCTCCAGATCCTGAGAATGAAAGCACTTGGATTCACGTTATCGTCGCCAATAAATATTTTACTAAGGACCTCTTTCTGAAGCTCTTCTATCAGATAAACTCGGTTATTGACAAGAGAAACATCCAGGTTGTTTTTGTCTATCGTTTTCAGCCTCCCTTTGGCCTATTCCAGTTAGCTTATCAAAAAGGAACGGCTAGATTTGGAGAGAAAGGGGTTCAAGGACACACTCTATTCCTGAAATTGGCCTATGTGTTTTAGCCTTCGTTATGAACTGAAAAGCTCTCCTTTATGATCCTTATCTTTTGTTATGGGTAGGCCTCAGCAAAATTTTAAACTAACATAGAAAATGGACCTGAACAGGGGGAAAGTTCAAGAACCTATGATTCTAACTCTGAGGGTAGTACTATGATTGGGGGCAGGTCATCCCCAAATAGATCTACCTCATGATATGCGTATTTTCAATAGTGAATTATTGATTATTTCTAATTTTCTCCTACCATAAAGTATAAGTTCGAAAGTGATAAGATATCCAGCGTTGATCGATTTTCATTTATTTTACTTCCGGATATAGAAGAGCATTGAGAAGGAATTTGTAAGTACCATGGGTTTGAGCTCTGAATTGAGTGAAGCCGAGAAGAATGATGCGTCCTTTTTTGTATTGAGTATCGACTACTGCGGCTTTGCCTGCAATCACATCTTCTCCTAAGAGCCAGCCGCTCAGAAGGATGTTATCTTCAGGAAATCTAGCAACAACTTTTCTATCCCACCCTGCAGAGGGAACCCTTGTTCTTAAAGCCATGCTTTGATAAAACATGATCGCAGCCTCTTCTGGCATCCCATAGCCAATAGGGGATCTGTTATCGACTTTGACTCTTAGAATAGACCCTGTGCATAAAAACTTGCTCCGGTCAAATCTTTCAAGAGCGTTTGCAACCGGTGCTCCGAATTCATTAAAAGCCAATCCGCATGCGCGGGCAAGGGTGACAAGAATGCCTCCTTGTTCGACAAAGGACTTTAATGCTTTTATGCCTTGCTTTCCTATTCCGCCTTCATACTCTGGAGGGCGAGCGCTGGATCTGCCATAGCGAGAGCCACGAGCGGATCTTCCTGATATTATGATTCCAGGATCTTCATCAGCGAAGATTATGACATCAAAGTTCGCCTTCAGGTTGACTTTCTTTTTCTTTGTTCCTTTAAAATCCTTGTTGTGCAGTGTGGTAAAAGGAATACTTAAATCATCAAAAATGTATCTTGTCCAGCCCTCATCCATATTGGATCTCCAGGATTGATAGAGTCCAACCCGGAATCTCTTCAATGGAGCTTTTGGAATATCGACAATGTTGTTAAGTTCATAGGCTTTAACATTCCATTTATCCAGAAGGCCAGGAAGAGCTTTCTGTACCTGGGGAGTGTTTTTAATAATAAAACTTCCTGCCGCAGCTTCGAATCCTTCCCCTTTAACGATGTCTTTGGAGCGGTAGATTTCAGCTTTCTCCTTGATAAGAGAAAAAACGGTACTATAGGATGTATTCAGGCGAGAGTCGAGAATGATATATGACACAGTTTTTTGAGGCGGAGTTATGGAGGGATAAGTAATTTTATCCAGCTTTGTTAGATTTGCCTTGAATGGCGTATCGATTTGAATACATTTGACTCCCATCTTTAATGGAAGAGTCCAGCCAGCCGGTCGACTAGGTGGAACAGGAGGATCGCCAGGACTTGGACGGAGGTCTGGATATTTTTGCTTCTCGAGCAGAGCCTGTGCATATGGTCTGTAGGGTTGAGACATCAGGACAACAAAAGAGCCAGCAGGATAATTTTTCCCACCAGCATTGAAACCTTGTTTGGCTTGATGGATTTCTACACCGGCGAACATCAGGGTGTTAAGCATTCTCAGTGCTGTAGGGTAATCCCATTGTTTGCTAGGAATGACAAAGGCAAAAGGCTGTTCTTTTTTTTCGATGGAGTCCTTACACATCTTGTAAAAGTTGTACAGAAGGTCTTCTTTGTGAAGATAAACTGTCTTAAGCAGGCTGTATGCAGAAGTCAAATCATAATCCACTATATCTCTCAGCCTCCACCAACCGCCTGGCCAGGGATCAGGATGTGCCATCCTTTTTTGAGTTGATGTTTGTGAAGTGGATGATCGTGTAAGTTCTGCAGGATCGATGTATATTGGGCTGGCATAGGGGATAGATGCCGGCTCGGTGAGGACGCATATTACGTTGTGAAACCATGGAGTATTATCGCAGGCACCGTCCCACCATCCTGAAAGACCTGGAAAAGTGCCTCCGGAACCAACGCCGCTTTGGTTGTTTTGTTGGAAGTCATAAGCCATGTTCATTCCAAACATGTCTACTCCGCGCCAGACAAGGGGATGAACACTGGGAGTGGGAGGATCATCCATAGGCGGTATCCAAATACGTAATCCCATAGAGCCCATCTGGTGCTTGTCCATATGGACTTGAGAAATCCAATCCTGGTACAGAACTTTTGTGAAGGCTTTTGTTTCAGCCAGATTTAACATGAACCAATCACGGTTGTTATTATGACCTGCATAGTGATGGTACATCCAAGGCATGGAGATTCCCTCATATTTGGTGCCAACATATTTTCGGTACCAGTCAGGTTCCATTTGCGCGCCGTCTGGGTTAATGGTCGGTACAAGAAGAAAGATGACCTCATCCAGAACCTTATCAGCATCAAATGGTGTTTTCCCGGTCACTAATTTATAAGCGAGCTCCAAGGCCATCTGAGAAGAGCCGACTTCTGAGGGATGAATGTTGCATGTCATACTAACGATAATTTTACCTTCCCTGGCAAGCTTTTTTGCTTCTTCAGAAGTCAGGTCTCTTGCATCTCTCAGCTTTTTCGTAATTTGCCGGTAGGTGTCGAGCTTGGCCATGTTTTCTTCGGAAGTAATGATTGCCATGATTATAGGTTTATTCAACGTGCTCTTGCCGATTGTTAACACCTTAATCTTTCCCGATTCCTTATCGAGTTTTTTGAAGTAGGCCTGGATTTGGTTGTAGTCAGCAACCTTGCGATCAGCACCTACTTTATGGCCTAGGAATTCTTCGGGTGTGGTTTGCGCCCCGAGAATGAATGGCAAAATAAATAATAATAGAAACGAGAGTGAAACTATCTTTTTCTTCATTAAACCCTCCTTGTTTAGATTTACATCAATCCTTTAAAACTTTTTCCCTATCTTCTTGCTGTAGTTCCTTTGATCCTACTCACCAAATCATTCACTGTATATTTTAGATGTATAATCATCATTTGAACAGGGGATCGACCTGTAAGCTATATTCTACTATTTCGTATCCCTGCAAGCTCTGCCTAACCCGGGGAAAAAGCTTTCGTAAATACATTTGTTCTCCAAGGTTTAGGATGGGGCGGCGATATTTAATATAAACGCAATATCTATTTTTACAATGTCATTGCGAGCCCTGAAAGGGCGTGGCAATCTCGTCTTTATAGGATGGGATTGCCACGCTGCGCTCCCAACGGCGGATTGCCGCGTCGCTACGTTCCTCGCAATGACATTCACTTTTTCGCAAGCTAGGCATATCGCCGCCTACACCTTTACCAAAAGGCAAGTCGTGGAACTCTGCCTTTCGGATTCTTAGAAATAAAATCGAACTCCAAGCCTGAACTCTCTCCCGTAATTAACTCTAGTGGCCTTTCCAAAATCAATATTTGTTAGTTGGTCTTGTACATCTGATGCTCTTTGTCGATTAAAAATATTGTAAATATCTAAGTATCCTTCTAATCGTAGATCACCTTTGATCTGGAAACTCTTAAATATTCTTAAATCAAGAGCTATGTAATCAGGAATTTTATTAACGTTTGGTGTTTCGATATCAACCGAAGGATTGCCTCCAACAGGAGCTCTTACCCATGCTTCCCATCTACCATCTCCTTCCCCTCTTCCGCCGAATGTAGATCTCCAACTAAAGGTGGGACTTAATTTGATATTCCATGGCACGATGAACGTTCCGTACATCTTAAAAATATGAAATGGATAAGCAACAGGCGCTCCACCCCAGCGATCAAAATCTATCAGGGAGTTTGGATTCGTGCCAGTAGGCCATGATTTGGACAATCCATATGAATAAGAAGCATTAAGCATCCAATTGTCTGAAAATCTTTTTTCAAACTCAGCGATGAAGCCTAGATACGTTTGTTTACTCTCCCTCTCAATATAAGGAGTAAGGCCTGATCGGGGATTGGCTACTAAGAATGAAGTCGCGGAGGTAGTTCGATCATATATATCCCATGTTTGACTTTGTCCCTGTTCATCTGTAAATGTAAAATCAGTCAACGTAAATACTTCACCTAGGTTTACTCGAGAAATTGAATTATACCATCTCTTCCAGACAAGGGATAAGGCAATGGATGTATCTGCCATCAGTTCTCTTTCTATTCCAAAAGAGAACTGATCTAAAGAAGGGAATTTTATATCTGCATCTATAGTTGTCGGATTAGTAAAAGGATCTCTGTATATCTCAACTTTACTGCCATCTGGCATAACCTCATACATGACCCAATCCTTCTCCCCAGCGGCCGCATCATCAAAGTGACCTGTTGTGAATTTGTCATAGAATCTTCCATAATGAGCTTTCAGAGCCGTTTTGTGGTCCCCAAAAACATCCCAAGTAATACCTAATCTCGGTGCAAAGCCATTGGTTTTAAATACTTCATCCGAAGTTTTAAAAGTACCTCTGTAAGAATTGAAACGTATCCCGGGATTGATTGTAAGATTACCAATATTCCAAGCGTCCTGAACAAAAACAGATACTCTAACACCCTTAGGGTTTATATCCTCGCCCCAGGTGTAAGCATAATCATAGGAATAACCATAGAATTCAACATTGTCTCTATAATAATAACCACCGCTGTATTGAATATCCCAACTAGATGAAATCTGTTCAACTTCAAGGCCAAATTTAAAATCATGAGATCCTGTAATAAAATCATCAGCATGATGGGATAATGTTGCATTTGCAGCATAACGAGGGGAATGCTCCTCTATCCTAAATGAATAATTTACACTACGAATTCCTGTGCTATCATCAATACGTCCGGGTTCATCCGAATAGCCTCCGGTCGACCACGTCATTTGTGAGTATCCAAGTGTAACATCTATAAACGTCTTGTCTGAAAAAGAATGGAGCAGGCTGATGTTGGACACCCAAGATGGCGAATGATCCCAAGCCGTTGCTTCATAAGGCCTATAAAGACTCTGGTCCATACGGTCCATACTAAAATAGTCCATTACAAAGTAAGCCGAGAGTCTAGTGGACGTAGCAGGTTGCAAGGTAAATTTAAGAATGCCTGTTGGGAGATACTTGTAGTATTTTGCCGGGCCTCCTTCAGAAGTTCTTTCATAACCAAATTTTCTGAAAGTTCCTGAACCAAAGAACCAGATCTTATCCTTAGCAATGGGGCCTCCGATTAGGAAAGATCCGTATATTAAGCTCTCCTTCGGGGAAACCGATATTAATTCATAGAAGGGATCACTGCGATCGATGTTTTCCTGTTGCCAAGAAAAACTCTCATAATTAAATTGTAGCATCCCGTCAAGAGTGTTTCCTCCGCTCTTTGTAACAAGACTCATATGAAGGCCATCAAAACCATCGTATTCAGCCGCGGCACCCAGTCCCTTTACTTCTGCCTCCGCAAAAATATTAGAGTCTGATTCTATCCAGCTACCCCCCCAGCCAGTGGCACCAAACTCTACACCGTCCATTGTATAAGCATTCCCGGTCCTCGTTGCACCCCCAAAAGCCTTAACTCCGTGCCAACCTGCTACATAGGTACCAGGTGCTAGATCCATCGCAAAATATTGATAAGAATCGCGAGAAAAAACAACATCTTTTATTGTTGACTCTGGAATG
>SDBU01007848.1_pt1 | contig 12226 bp, 10 predicted proteins | sample 2277071 | NCBI WGS metagenome assembly SDBU01 (sample SAMN10397929, study PRJNA504765) | marine sediment metagenome | isolation source: marine sediment core GS08_GC12, 126 cmbsf | place: Arctic Ocean: Gakkel Ridge, Loki's castle | collected 2008
TGACATCAGGGATTACTCTCAATGCCAGAAAGCCGTAAAAGGAATAGACCATGTTCTCCATCAAGCAGCACTTCCCTCAGTTCCCCGCTCGGTCAGCGATCCCATCACTTCGAATGAAATCAATATAACAGGCACTTTAAACATGCTGTTTGCATCTAAAGAAGAAGGAATCAAAAGCCTCGTCTTTGCCTCATCCTCCTCCGTTTATGGAGATGATCAGAGACTGCCCAAAAAAGAGGGAAACGAAGGGAGTCCCCTTTCTCCTTATGCTCTGGGAAAGCAAACAGGAGAACAGTACTGCCGGATTTTTTCCCAGCTCTACGGATTTAATACCGTCAGCCTGCGTTACTTTAATATCTTCGGCTCCAGACAAGATCCTTTTTCCCAGTATGCAGCAGCCATACCCAATTTTGTGACCAAAATTCTCAATAATGAACAGCCCATCATTTTCGGAGACGGAGAGCAGTCGAGAGATTTTACCTTTGTGTCCAATGTTGTCGAGGCAAATCTATTAGCCAGTCAAGCCCAAAATGTTTCGGGAGAGGTTTTTAACATCGCCTGCGGGAGCCGGACTACGGTCAATGTCCTGGTTGACGAGATCAAAACCGTTCTGGATAAAGATATCCCCTCAAATTTCACCGATCCAAGACCAGGAGATGTCAGACACAGCCATGCCGATATTTCTAAAGCTCAAGAGAGGCTGAATTACAAACCTCTCATAACATTCAAAGAGGGGCTTGAAAAGACCATCTCCTGGTATAAAGATCAAGCGTGACCAGAAAGACCATAAAAAAACTAACCAATCGTCCCAAATTGTGGCTTATCCTGACCACTATCTGGATGGCAGTCATTTTTGTGCTCTCTACCAATCATTTTTCCTCAGGAAGAACAACGGCCAAAATTGATATTGAAATCCCAATTCGTTTGCTGGCACATCTCTTCGTGTATTTTGTATTGGGATTTCTATCCAGCGGAACGATAAAACTTAACTTCAACTGGAAGCATAAATTGTTGATAACTCTCCTTTTTTGTATTCTTTATGCCTTTACTGATGAACTTCATCAGTATTTTGAAGCAGAGCGAAGATTTAGATTAATAGATCTAGCTACAGATAGTCTCGGTGCTTTTGCGGGAATTCTGTTTTACAAGATCACCATGTCACTGCGTTCCCCATAAAAACAATCCCCATAAAATTATTCCAGTTGACTTCTTCTTGTAATAGATGATATTTAATATCTACCTGACACTTTTTTGTGGGAACTAAATTTCATCGGGGGAAAAGATGAAAGAAAAAGGGATGGCTTCAACGATCTTTTTAAAATTTCTTATCCTTATACTTATTGTTTCTTGCTTATCCTGCAAAAAGGAGCCTGGAGAACAAATGTCTCTAGAAATGTCTCCATCTATTGCTGCAGAAATCGATATTCAACAACTCGAAAGCTCCACTGGAATCCATTTTACAATCCTAAAATCTCAGACAGTCGGTTACATGCCACGCCACAGGTTTTTTTGGGTCTGTCTAGATAAAGAAGCCAGTCATCAAAAAATAGAAGACCTCGCCCAGGCGATAGTAAATGAGGCCATCGCCAACAACCCAAAAACCTACCAAAGTTTTTTGATCCATTTCTTTTTAAAAAGCGATTTGAGGGACACAGTCGAGAACTCGAAATCTTATGCGCAGGCGACTTATCTTCCCGAAGGGAGCTGGCTGGAAATCCGGAAGAACGCAGTCGACAACTACGACGATTACAAACTCACCTGCACATTCTTCGATTAAACATTCAAAAATTGAACTTCAGTAAACGCCTTGAAAAAGGAAAGAAATACCAATAAACTTAATAAGTTCAAATTGAATTAAGAAAAGGAGTGAACGAATGGAAGAGTATGAAGATGAATTCGAGTTGATGGATTATCTCAATGTCATCTGGAAAAGAAAATGGCTCATTTTAATCCCAACCTTCATTCTTGTCGTCCTCGTAGGCATATACAGTTTAACCCTCCCCAAGGTTTGGGAAGTCCATGCAATAATTGTTCCAAGCAAAATTATTCTTCGTACTGATGATGGCCAGTTTAATGAAGTTCTCGTTACCAATCCCAAGCAAATAACCGGACAGATTAACCAAGCTACTTATAACAATTTAATTGCCGCAGAATTAAATCTGGACATAGAAAAAATGCCAAAAATCGAAGCCGAAAATCTCCGTGATACAAATCTTGTGCGCATCTCCTTAAAAGCGCAGGATGTCGAGAATGCAAAAGACATACTTCTCTCTCTTTTTAATTTTTTAAGAATCGATCTGGATGAAAAAATCAAAGTTGAACTATCCGGTATTGATATGCAGGTAGAGTCAAATAACAACCGCATCAAATCAAAATATATCGAAATTGAAGATAAAAAAAATTCCATAGAAGCCATAAACCTAACGATCAAAAACAAACGAAACACGATCAAAACAAAAAAGAACCGGATTAAGGATAAGGAAAATCTAATCATCACAAAAGAAAACACCATCAAGTTGAAAGAGAGCTCAATAACTATTAAAAACCTGAATATAGAATCGAAAGAATTGGAAAAAACAGGAATGCAGGAAGAGATCAACACTCTTAAAAACAAACTGATCATCTCTGAAGAGAGAACCGATGCGATCACAGAAGAGATGAAAGAAGTCAAAGATAGGATAAATAAGATCGAAGAAGAATGGAAGATAGTGCTCACGAAAGGAAACGACAAAAATGCCATGAGCATTTTACTCTATTCCGTAGAAATCGGAAACAACCTCAGGTACTACAACACGCTTGATGAAAAACTCAGCAACGAAAAGATAACCCAGGAGAACATCAATTTGTCCATAGAAGAAAAAAAGAGAGAGATCAAGCAAACAGATAACCAGATCGAGCAAATCAGAACACAAATTGAAGATGTCAACACAGAGATCCACAATGTCAAAACTGAAATCGATGATGTCCACACACAAATCGATGACATCAACACACAAATCGATGACATAGAGACCGATATCGAAAAAACAAAGAATGAAATCAAAACCATTCAGAACAGCATTATCATAAAAGAAAATGAGATTGAAAGTGTAAAGAATGACATTTCATTTGTAAAGGAAAAAAAGGCCAGGATTGATTATGCAGAGCTCATAAAAGAACCGACTGCTTCACTCGGGCCTGTCGCTCCTAAAAAGAAACAGATGGTCATGATTGCAGGCATGCTGGGCTTATTTATCTTCACGATGCTCGCCTTCTTCCTGGAATACTTGGCAAAACAAAAGATCAGGGTTAAAGACTAAGAAGTCTCTTCATCTTTCTTCTTGGGATTCGGAAGGATCAGACTTTCTCTCTCCAAAAATCCAGCAAATCCTTAAGTGTCTGATTTAAGGGAATATCCGGTTTCCAGCCGGTCGCCTGATGGATTTTTTGAGAATCCCCCAGAACAAGAGGAATATCGGCCTTGCGCATCTTTTGAGGATCCACTTCCACACGAATATCTTTCAAAGACAGAGAGAGAAGAAGATCGAGGTTGTCTTTTAAAGAAACAGCCTTCCCAGAGCAGACATTATAGATCTCACCTTTTTTCCCTTTCTCTAGTAATAGAGCGTAGGCTTTAACCACATCCCTTACATCAGAGTAATCCCTCCGGACATCCAGATTTCCAACCATCAGCATAGGGTCGATGGATCCCTTCTCGATCTGAGCTATCTGAAAAGCCCAATCCGAAAAGACAAAATCCGCACTCTGCCCCGGGCCCGTATGCGGGAAAGAGCGGGAAATCACAATATCCAGGCCTTCGATATTGACATAAAATTGGCCCAACATCTCCCCGCTGATTTTTGTAAACGCATAAGGGCTGGATGGAGGTGTAGAATGCTCCTCTTTCAGAGCTTCATGAACAGGAGATAAAATCCCGTAAACATCACAGGAGCTGATAAAAAGAACGCGGGATTGGGGAGAATATTTTCTGACCGCTTCGAACAAATAAAACGTCCCCATCAGGTTGGCTTCAAGGGTTTCTTTCCGGTTTGCCCAGGAATACCCCACATTGGAGATGGCCGCTAAGTGAAAAATCCAATCAGGCTGAACTTGTTTGATACAATCGGAGACATCGTCTTCCGATCGCATATCAAGATGAAAGAGATCCACTCCATCCAGAACACCGCAGCTTCCGGGATGTTCGGGGAAGCAGGTCCCGTAGACTAAACTATCGGGCTCCTTCTCTTTAAGGAGATCAATGAGATACCGCCCGGCAAAACCGGTCGCCCCCGTTATGAAGATTTTCCGGCCCAAGCCTAAACCCTCTCTCTCCAGTAATTGAGCAGGTCTTCGAGCGTCTGGTCGAAAGGAATTTTCGGCTCCCAGCCTGTTTCTTCCCTGAACTTGGAGGAATCGGACAGAAGGATGGGGACATCGGACGGCCGAAGTCTCTCCGGATCAACCTTAATATCCACATCGACCTTACTGAAAGACAACAGCTTATCCAGCACTTCCTTCATCGAAATGGTCTCCCCTCTCCCAATATTGTAAGCCTCTCCAGGTTTACACTTTTCAAGGCTCAGCCAGTAGGCACGTACAACATCACGCACATCAGTAAAATCCCTTTTCGCCTCCAGATTCCCGACATGTATCACAGGATCTGCCTTTCCTTTCTCTATAACAACAATCTGTCTGGCAAAATTCGAGCAGATAAACACCTCTCCCCTTCTTGGTCCCGTGTGGTTAAATCCTCGAGTCCTAACCACTTTTAATCCATAACTTTTAAAATACTGCCACCCCAGAAGATCCTGGGCCACCTTGCTGACCGCATAGGGACTGAGAGGCCTTAAGGGATTGGTCTCCTTCATGGGGATTTCATCGGAATTGACATGACCGTATTCCTCACTCGAACCTGCTATCTGGATTCGGGGATCGAGGCTGAGGCTGCGAACGGTTTCAAAAAGATTGATTTGACCTATAGAATTAATGGCAAACGTTTCAGCCGGACAGAGCCAGGAGGTCAGAACAAAACTCTGGGCCGCCAGGTGAAATATCCTGTCCGGTTGAATATCGCCCAAACACTTTCTTAATGAAACCATATCCTTTAAATCTGCCTCAAAAAGCTTTATTTTATCCTGAATATGGAGGATGTTCTCCATCCGGCTCCGCCATCGGACCATTCCATAAACTTCAACATCCGAATGATTCTCCAGGATATAATCCGCTAGATGACTCCCTGCAAATCCTGTTATGCCTGTAATTAATACTTTCATAGATCCTCCTCTATGTCATCGCGAGCAAAGCGCAGCGATCTCTCTATTTTCTTTCTTTATAGTATTCCTTATAAAATTTCTTAAACTCTTCACTCTTTTCTTTTATCTTTCGCCACCAAACCTCGTTATCTTTATACCATCGAATAGTCCTGGTCAGCGCTTCATCGAATTCTGTTTCAGGCTTCCATCCCAATGAGTGTATTTTCTGGCAGTTCAATGCATAACGTCTGTCGTGACCCAATCTGTCCGGAACGAATTTGATCAAATCTCTGGATTTTCCCAATTCTTTAACAATGATGTTAGCCACATCAATATTCTGGACCTCATTATTCGCCCCGATATTGTAGACCTCACCAGTCGTCCCCTTCCCAATAACGGTCTCAATGGCTTTACAATTATCCTCGACATAAAGCCAGTCACGGACATTTGTGCCCTCTCCATATAGTGGGAGAGTTTTATTTTCGAGGGCATTGGTCACAAATAGAGGGATAAACTTTTCAGGATACTGGAAAGAGCCAAAGTTGTTGCTGGGTCTTACGATTTTAATGGGAAGGCCATAAGTCACAAAATAGGAATAGGCCAAACGGTCTGCCCCGGCTTTGCTCGCTGCATAGGGAGAAGAAGGATTTAAGGGGTCTTCTTCTTTAAAAAAGCCCTCATCACAGCTGCCGTAGACTTCATCGGTCGAAACCTGAATAAAAAACTTTAAATCTGAATTCTTTAAGGCTTCCAGAAGGACAAAACTCCCATAGACATCTGTAAGAACAAATTCTCCAGCGTCAACAATGGAGCGGTCCACATGCGTTTCCGCCGCAAAATGAACAACCCCATCGACACGTTCGAAGACATCCTTAACCAGCGCTGTATCTCTTATATCGCCTTTAACAAATTCGTAGTTTGGATTTTTCTCAATATCCTTGAGATTATCGAGATTCCCTGCATAGGTCAGCTTGTCCAGGTTGATGATTTTGCAGTCCGGATATCGTCCGAGGATATAGTGAATAAAATTGCTACCGATAAACCCCGCCCCTCCTGTAACAAGCAGAGTAAATGGGGACTGCAGGCTGTCCGAATACTTTTTAGATAACAACACCACCTCCTCTAGAAAAGCCAAAGGTAGGGACAATGAGCCTAAAAAAGAGGGTTTTGGTTTTCTCTGAACCAATCCCCTTAAGATTTTCCAAAAAAGATGACTGGTTCTCGGTCTTTTGCCTCTTTTGGCCCGAACCTCCTCCCCCTTTTTGAGAAGTGACATACTTGTGAATCTTTTTTATGTTGTGCGCTATGCACATCAACTGAAACTCACCCCGAACTTTCACCAATCCCCGTAATTGAAAATCCCTATATCCAAGGTTTTTCTTCAGGTTCCCAAAGACCGGCTCTGCTGTCGACAGCCTCTTTTTATATCTCAGCCTGCCTTCCTCTGTTAAAAGCTTTTCCCTCATCCGCTCGATAATTCCATCTACTTCTGAAACTTTTATATGCCTTGCACTCCCCCGCGTGCACTCCACCCTCTCTCTGCAATCTGAACATTCCTGTCCCACATAAATACAGGATTCAATCCCATCTTTTTTTAGTTTTTGTTTAAAAACTAATCTCTTGCCCTCAGGACAAGTGATTGTATCTTTGTCTTTATTGTATCTAAAATTCCGCCTGTCATACCTGCCGAGTTTTTCTGTTCCTTCCTTATCCATTTCTTTGTCAAACATCTGATCAGGCAAGTACGCATCTATCTTGTTGTCCTCTATATACATATAATTTTTCCCATTCGCATATCCACAATCTGCCGACACCTCCTCTGGTTTCTTGTCTGTGTTGTCGATAACTTGCTCATAAAGAGGGATAAACTGATGATGATCATTAACCTCGGAGGTCACATCATTGGCCACTATTACCTGGGTCTCTTCGTCAACGGCCACCTGCGTGTTGTAGCTCATGTCTATACCCCCATCGGCATCCTGCATGAACCGGCTGTCAGGATCAGTAATGTTAACCCTTTTCCACCCGCTCACCTTCAGTTTTTTTTTCGCTTCTTCTATCTTTCTAATTAAATCTTCTTTGTTCCGAAGTTCCTTGGGCATCCCGTCGCCCCTCTTGTCTCCATATAACCTATCCTCCTGCTCATCAATCTCTTCTGCCTCATCAAACATCTTCTCAATCTCTTTTTCTATCTCCTGCTCCAGCTTGTCCAAGCTCTCTTTACTCTTGGTTTTCCTCCTCCCCGCCGAGGCCCTCATCTTCGTCCCATCTATCGATATATGTCCAATCTTTGCAATGCCTAGTGTCATACCGATCCCAACTATCTGTTGGAACAGCTCTTTTAGCTCCTCCAAATGGGCCATGCGAAAATCACTGATCGTGCGAAAATCAGGCCTCTGCATCGCCGCTAAGTACATGAAAAAGACATCACTCTCTAGCCCAGCCGCTATCTTGCGGGAACTTCTAACACCTACCGCATAGGCATAAAAAATAACCTTGATCAGCATCAAAGGATGATAGCTCGGCCGCCCCCCTTCACTGTTCTTATATGTCTGATAGATAGAAGAAAGATCTAATCTCTCCACGAGTGTACTCACCCCATGAACCAAATGGTCCTCAGGTATCATTTCCACAATGTTTAAGGGAAGCAGCATTAACTGCTCTTGATTATAAGCAATGAAATTAGCCATGACTAAGTCCGCCTCTTTCGTTTAGTCTGAAAAAAATACTTCATATTACTTATATATATGATAATAAACAAATTAGCAAGCTTCTATCCTATCAATTGTAGATTTTTACTTCTTTTTTATCCTATAATGACCGTCTAGTATATATATGATGAATTAAAGAGTTTTCGGACAGCCTGCTGTCCCCAATTTGTCTCAGCCATCTTTTCGCTTCCAGTCATAGGGGATGGCGTTTTCATGCGGGTCGATGCGGTGTTCATCGGGACGGTCATAGTTGTAAACTTCAGTAGGGATATTGACAATGATCGTTTCTTCCTGGCTGACACACATCCAGCCGTGACAAACATCCGGTGGAATATGAATGAGAAGAGGATTCTGGACTCCCAAATAGAACTCAGAGATACTCTTAAATGTTGGGGAATTGTCCCTCTGGTCATACAACACAAGCTTTATCATTCCATGCACACAAACAAGATTATCAGATTGTTCTTTGTGAAAATGCCAGGCTTTGACCACATTGGGATAGGTAGTTGTCATATACACCTGCCCAAACTTCTCAAAAACCTCATCATCCGAGCGCAGCATCTCCATCAACCTTCCTCTCTCATCCGGGATTACTTTTAATTTCTTTACCTTCACCCCTTCAATCATTACAATCTCCTTTCTTTAACTTTCTGCTTAATCCTCTAATCCATAATCCTTTCTTAATAATCCTACTTCAAGCCTATTTCACTCTGATCCCCCACCATAAACTTATATACAGAAGGCTTTGGGGGGCACTTAAATATCTTTACCCCACGGCCAATCAAGCTCTCGTCAACGCGGCTTCCAATACCCCGGATTTCACTGCCTTCAAGCACAATACTGTTTTCAATCTCTGTTTTATAAATCTTGCACCGCGGCTCTATCGATGTAAACGGGCCGATATAAGAATCGACAATTTCAGAGCCTACCCCAATGATTACCGGCCCTCGTATAGTGCTGTTCTTAACTTTTACTCCTTTTTCAATAAAAACCTGCCCATTGATCTTTGAGGTCTCATCAACAATCCCCAAAATTTTCCCTGACATTCCCTCCAGAATCAATCGGTTGGCCTCAAGAATGTCCTCGAGTTTCCCTGTATCCTTCCACCAGCCAGTGACAATATGGGGCCGGACTCTATAGCCATGCTCCACAAGGTACTGGATGGCATCTGTAATCTCCAGTTCATTCCTCCTGGAAGGTTTGATGGCATTGACCGCCTCGAAGATATTTGAGTCAAACATATAGACTCCAACTAAAGCCAAATTGCTCTTAGGTTCTTTCGGTTTTTCCACAAGATTGACTACTTTCCCATCCTTTAACTCAGCCACACCAAACATATGCGGATCCGGAACTTCAGTCAACAAAATCATTGAATTCGGCTGCTCCGTTTTAAACTCTTCTACTAAAGACTTAATTCCCTTTTTCAATATATTGTCACCCAAATACATGACAAATGGTTCCTCTCTAAGAAAAGACTGGGAGATTTTGACCGCATGAGCCAACCCAAGAGGAGAATCCTGTTCAATATAGCTGATTTGAACACCAAATCGGCTCCCATTCCCAACAGCCGCTCTTATCTCCTCTTTAGTATCCCCCACAACAATCCCAATCTCTTCAATCCCCGCCTCTTTAAGTGCTTCGATCCCATAGAACAAACAGGGTTTATTCGCCACGGGCACCAGCTGCTTGGCCTGAGTAAAAGTCAGAGGCCTCAGCCTCGTTCCCTTCCCCCCACTCAATATCAATCCTTTCATCTCCTACTCCTTCTTCTTAATCCTGTTTCATTCTGCATGATCCTTACCCCTCTAATCCTTTATCCTCTTCATATTACTTAATCCCTTCTTCGAAATCCATAATCCTCTAATCCTTTCTTAATAATCCCTAATCCCATTTTTGACTGACTAGACTAACTGGACTGCCTTGACTATCAAGACTTGTCTTCAAAATCCGATTCCTCCGAGGAAGTCCGTGGTCTTCCCGATATTTCCCAATCCAATCGTGATTCTGAACTACATCTCAGGTTTTTGGTTGGAATAGTATTCCTCACGAAAATAAAAAACTCTCATATCCGCCCTTATATCGAGACATTGGTAATTAAAGACAACAGCAAAAGCAGAATAAAGCAACTCCCATTCCTCAATGTTAAAATCTATCTCTGCTATGGCTTCTAAATTTAAACTCGGAATTTTTAATCCACTGTAAAAACCAATTTGATGTCGGTCATACAAGACATTTTTAATATAAGGATTGATACTTTTATACCAGTTGATACGAAAAAATAGGGGATCAGCCTGTGAACCAAGGGAGATACTCGCTCTTAGGCTGGAGAACGACCAAAAATAAGGATTTAATCCCACAGAGAAATCAAAGTTGTATTTTGTTAAAGGATTAAATCTCAAGTAACCATAAATATCTGAAAATTTTGGGACTTCTCCATCAACCTTATACTGCTGCATCGGACTTTCTTCATCCGGCACAAGATAATAAGTCTGATTAACGCCAAATTCCAGAAGCGTCTTGGGCATCCCATTTTGCTGTATGATGAATTGATTTGTAAGGCTGTAGTTTAATTGATGTGTACGGTAAAACAGACCGCTGGAAGTAATAATCCTATTAAAAGAGGAAATGGGTGTTTCATACATATAGTTTAAGGTTGGTTCAATAATATGTTTAAGTTTGGCTTTATTTTGAGAGTCATAATAGATTTTAAAAAAGACAGGGCCAATAAGCTCTGTTCGGATAATATAATTATCCGACAAGAGAGGCTCATTGACCACCTTCCTCGTATTCGGAGAATAAGTTTGAAAGTATAAGTTATAGATGGCTGAAACTGAGGTATTCAAAGTCAGCCATGGGATAGCAGTAAAAGGGAGTGTCAATGTGGGTTGAAAATTTAGACTCTGAGAACGTGTCTGAGTATTATTTTCATAAGCGGACTGCCATCCATATTCCCATCTACTAAAACTCGATGAAAACGAAAAATAAAGAGGCGAAAAAAGCTTAATCTTTGAAGAGCTAAAGGCCACCGATGGAAGATTCCGCCGTATAATAGAATTGTCAATTTGAACAAAATAGGTTTCCATATTGGATGCGCGTGCGCTCAAGTTAAAATAAGACCATGAGCGGGAAAGATACACCTGTGAGCTTCGGTTTGAAACAATTGCCCTTCTGAAATTATTGTCGAACTCCCTCAGGAAATCATAGGAGCTTTGATAATCAATATCCGCAACTAAAGAAAAACCAGAAGGTAAAGGTTGGTTATGTTTTAATCGGAGAATAAAGGCATTATTAGAATTATCTTGATCAAGTTCACTAACTAAAGGATCTTTCTTGAAATTAAAGTAATAAAAATTAACCTGACCACCCGTCCCTCCATTGAAAAGATAGCGATACTCAATCCCGGTTCCCATCCCCCTTGCAGCATAATAATCAAAATTAACTGTTGCATCCATATTTCGGCTCATCGCCCAGTATAATCCTTGCGAATAGAAAAATCCTTTTTGTCCCGAAACACCAACCTGAGGCATCAGAATCCCTGTCGCCCGCTCTTTCTTTAGCGGATAGCGGATATAAGGAAAATAGAAGATAGGCACTTTTTTTATTGAAAAAACAGGATGCCACATCTCGATGTATTCATCTTTTTTGAAAGTGCCCTTCCCAAATGAAAAGTTCCATCTTGGTTCCGGCTGCGAGCAGGAACTTATCTTTGCTTTCTCAAAAATATACGTGTTTTCACTTTTTCTCTGGATATTTTCTGCTTCATAAAATACTGAGGGTTGCACCATTCCTAAAACCTTCTTTAGCTCTCCCTCTGAGGAATCCATATTGAAATGGATGCTTTCACATTCAATCACTTCACTCGGGAACTGGATGACAACACTGCCCTCAGCAAACACTTCTTTCGTCTCGGTATCTATCTCTATTCTATCTGCAAAGAGAACGATATTTTTATATCGGACTTCCACGTTGCCCTTTGCAAAGATCCTGTTTTTTATTTGTTCCCAGTAATTGGCCTTGACTATAAGATCTCCGGATGAAAATGTGCTTTCTTGGCTAAATATAAAATTGGATAGTACAAGGCTAATTATTATATAAAGTAAATTCTCTTTTGTTCGCCTCATCAAATGAAATTTAACACATACATTTTATCTTATCAATGAGCTGTACTCGTCCAATACATTAGTGACACTTTCCTTTTTGTTTATTACGTCAAGGTTGTAGTATTGATTTGGTGTTAAGTAATCAAGGAATTGATGAGGTCTTATATAATTATAAACATATTCC
>SDBU01007849.1_pt1 | contig 12225 bp, 14 predicted proteins | sample 2277071 | NCBI WGS metagenome assembly SDBU01 (sample SAMN10397929, study PRJNA504765) | marine sediment metagenome | isolation source: marine sediment core GS08_GC12, 126 cmbsf | place: Arctic Ocean: Gakkel Ridge, Loki's castle | collected 2008
TGTAACGGCTGCGCTTTTGGCTGACGGTAAGATAATGTATCAGAATCAAACCTATGACGGACCGCTGGCCTGTGCCACCGCTATCAGAGGGCAAACCTGCGATAGCTGGTCTTGCTGGAAGGCAGTAGACCATACCACGGGCGAAAGCTACGGTATTGGCCATTATCGGAGCGCCCTGCTGAGATAAAGGGGGAAGTTCCACTAGTACCGCCAGCTCCAACATATGAAATGACCTTAAGAACTAGAAATTAGTTAGGTAAGGTAAGAATGGTGAACAAAGGGCACTGGAACCGCTGGGTAACATAGCGGTGGCTGGTGCCCTTTTTGATTTGGCTAGAAAGTCGGTGAAGCAGACCAATAAATAAAGGAGGTACGTATGAACTGGTATTTACAGGTACTGAAAAAGTACGCAGTGTTTAGCGGGTGAGCACGGCGAAAGGAGTATTGGTATTTCTTTCTGGTCAGTATAATTATCAGCTTTGTGCTTGGGTTGATTGACAATCTGGTTGGGACTTACAGTGTGTTGTCGGGGCTATATTCTTTGCCTGTCTTGCTCCCAGAAATTGGGGTTGGAGTCAGAAGGCTGCACGATACTGGTCGGAGTGGTTGGTGGTTACTCATTGGCCTAATTCCACTTATTGGTGCCATTATACTGATTTTCTATATGGCGTCTGACAGCCAAGCGGGGACAAATCAGTACGGCCCTTCACCAAAGCTTGTTGAATAATAACCACATTCCGCACACCCAGTGGCTAATCCGAGGAGGAGATTCTTCCTTAGGTTATTGTTTCACCTTTGGTTGATCCACATTCCGATTTCTCGCTGTTGCAAAATACTGGCTACTCAGTGCACTAACAGACTCCATCAGCTTTTACTAGCTGTCTTTCCAGAAGGCGAGACCAAGTATTTTACTAAGCTGTTAAAGATAACGCCTCAGTATCCCACACCCCAAGACGTAATTACCAGCCAGAACCTGAAAGGTATCAAGAATATTGGCAAAGCTGACAAAGAGGGCATTGTGGCACTACCAGCATTCTCATATATTCGTCCGCTTTCTGGACTGCTGAAAGTAAGGGCTGCCACGGCATATATCCAGTTCAAATGATAGTCCATTGCTACAAAAGCAGTATCGGGGATTGCCACATTGAACTTAGTGCTCAGTCTTTGTCAAAACATCGGGTCCAGCTTGAACTTTGGATTGCCCAATACCATGCCAATCAAGAAAAACCTTTCTTTCCGGTTTAGCTTCTCCAAGTTGTCAATCATGGCCGACATGTTCCACCTCCAATTGGTCGCGCTTGGCAACTTAAACTATCTGGCAACGGGATAACTATTTGTCATTTCTGGGAATTGTGCTTATAGTAGCCAGTTGGCATTATTGTGACATAAGTATTGACAACTGTCCAACAACAGCGTATAATATGTAATGCTTAGGTACCATGCAAGGTGCAACCTTGCATGGTCTAGCTTATAGGGATTGAATTGGGCAGAAAGACAAATCGGGGAGCATATTGACAACATTAGGTAGATAAGGGGACAAACGATGATTGTGGTTCAGACTCCAGTGCGAATAAGCTTCCTCGGCGGCGGGACTGATTTTGAGGACTTTTACGTAAATAATGGTGGCGGCGTTGTCCTCAGCAGTGCCATCAACAAGTATCTCTTTGTCATCGTTAAGGAAAGATTCGATACCATGGTTTATGTGAACTATTCGAAGAAAGAAATAGTAGAGCGGTTCGATAAGCTGGAGCACGAGTTGGTCAGGGAGGCGATGAGAATAACCGGTGTAACCAATGGTATTGAGGTCACTACCCTGGCCGATATTCCTTCCGAGGGAACCGGGCTTGGATCATCAAGCAGTGCCACGGTGGGATTACTCCATGCTCTTTATACTTACCGGGGCGAAGTCAAAACAGCCGAAACCTTGGCCTCAGAGGCATGCTGTATTGAGATTCAGACACTTGGGAAACCCATAGGCAAGCAGGACCAATACATTGCTGCCTACGGAAATATGCGATTTATCACTTTTAACCGCCATGGTGTTAAGCTTGACAGAGTTGAACTCTCTCCCGAAGACAAGAGAAGATTGAATGACTGCCTCTTACTTTTTTATACTGGGGTAACCAGAAAATCGAGTGAGATTTTGTCAGAGCAGAAGGCAAATATAAAACAGCGGCTGGAGATACTTGGTGAAATAAAGAAGCTAACATTTAGGGCAAGAGATGCCATCCTTGAGGGCGCTTTTGATGATTTTGGTGAGATACTGCATCAGGGCTGGGAGTTAAAAAAACAGCTTGCCAGTAGGATAACCAATCCCGAAATCGATGAGATTTATGACTCGGCTTGTAGAGCTGGAGCTCTAGGTGGTAAGATAGCTGGTGCTGGCGGAGGGGGATTCTTCCTTTTCTACTGCCCCAACGGGGCACAGGATGAAGTTCGAAGAAGGCTCAGAGGACTGCGGGAACTTGCCTTCCGCTTCGAGGACGATGGCAGTAAGGTGATTTTTAACTACCCGAGGTCAAGTTGAAGGTTCTAGTTACTGGTGGTGCCGGCTACGTAGGTAGCATCGTGTCCGAACAGCTTCTTGGGGCAGGCAGTGTACGTAGTCAACAACATTGGCACAACTCAGCAATAGGCATTCATGATAGCTGAGTAGTCTTTGTCAATGGTTATGAGTCTAATCGCTCATAGAGGCGTCTCTAAGCCAACAATTCTTGAGGAAGGGCCTCTTGTGGGAATACTTACTAGTAGAATAGTGCCGGTTCGGTAGCGGTTGCGGTGACAAAGAGATTAATAAGATGATTACTTGCTATACTGTAGGCCTGACCACTACGATAATAGTTACCTTATTCTCCTGAATGTCTATTTCGGTAAACTCTAGGTCGACTCCTCCGTCACAACCTGTGCTCACTTCGTTAAGAAGTCGGTTCAATAAATTATCAATTTCTTGTGTGACAAAGGCTGTAATCCTATCCTTGACCGGTTGGGGTAGCGGAACGATTCCGAAGTTAACATTGGTTACTTCCACCTTAGGTTTGCCATCTTCAGTGATAACCAACACCGTCACCTCAATCGTAATCTTGAAGCCGTATGTGACGCTCTTAACTTCAGTTACTACAGTATTGCCGGCCTTGAGGTCAACTCTGATGCTTTCTACTTCTAGAGGTATATCCTCAGGTATCTCAGTTTGCGCCAGCAACTTTGCTGCTTGTTCGTTAGCCTCTGCTTCGGTGAAGACCAGGGTCAACTCTTTGCTTTCACCCGTGGTGCAAACCTCATCTATAGCATTTTTGATGTTTTCTATCCCTTGCTTGAAGCTTAGGGTTGATTGCTCAGGTGGGGGTTTGCTTTCTTTAGCTGAAGTTGGCTGGTTAGTTGATGAACCCCGTGGCTGAGGCTCTGTCGCGGGAGGCTTACTGAGAAAGAGATAAGCAACACCGGTTAGTATCAGAACCACAGCGACACTAATGCTGACGACGACCAGCGGTCTTCTCATTAATCTTAAACTCCGCATATTCTTTCAATTCTTGACTTTGGCTACGCAGCGTGGTGTCTAACCAACAACTTCACCTCAAACTACTAACGAATACTATAAGTCCGAGGCAGACTCTTGTCAATCTGCCTCGGCATATCTGTAGCGACAATTGACTTGACTACACATAATATCTTCTGTTCAGGCGCTGAGGTGACCTGCCCACCAAATCGGTCCAGTTTTAATGTTAGACTAAGGATTTTGAAAGGGAGAATGAATGGTCAGGAGTCTATACCGCTCCCCTGGCTAACGAATGTTCGTTCCTGAGGCTATCCAGCCACTTCAATAGCGGACACTCTAACTTAACCAATGGTACGATAACTTGAGACAGATCAATGGGAGCTGATCGTCACTTATTACTTTCGAGCTGAATAGCTTCAAGCCTGGATGAAGAGGAAAAAGAGGCAGTACTGTGTGCGTCGCCAGTATGCAAATTCCCGGACGAGTCTCTCAATCTCCTTCCGTACCACCGTCCGTACACCACGGTTGAGGGAGAGGGGGACCAAGGGCGTGAGGGTAACATGAGAAATCACCCTTTTGGGGGATTGGCAGCCCCCATGCTCCGTGTTATTCTGATTACGGATGACAAACGGAAAAACAGGAAGGAGGTGACCGAGGAGAAGAAGTTAAGAAGGAGTCCTGGACAATGAAGTTCCCGTGGCAACCTATCCCGGCTGACGGGAACAGCTCCCACTCTCCGCGAGGAGAAAGGGACAAGGGGGATAGGAGATAAAACCAAAACAAAAGGAGGCGATTGAGAGAAATGAAAGCGATAAAAGCCATGTTAAGCGGTAAGGGCTTACCCCGGAGAGGCGAGAAAGGCTTCACCCTGGTTGAGCTGCTCATTGTGCTGGCTATCCTGGCCGTGTTGGCGGCGGTAGTCATCCCCAATGTTACCGGCATGTTTGGCCGCGGCGCCGAGCAGGCGTATGACACCGACAAGGAGACTATCCAGATGGGAGCGGCCACCTTCTTCTTCGATATCCATGACGGTGACCCCTGGGATGCGGACAACGACACTGACGGCCACTACTATCCCATAGACACCGTTACTACTCCCCTGATCCTTTACCTTTCAACTACTGCGGAGAAATACAATGATTATACAGTTTATCCCGTTAGCGGGGCTGCAACTTCCGCGACTGACGCTGAGATAACTGCTGCCGCTATCTGGATGGGTGTGCTGGTTAATTCACCGGGCGACGCAACCGCAGACGACGCTGCCGGTGGTGCGGTGCTCTCCGGTGAGAAAGGTCCCTACCTGAACGAAATACCTAACTCAGCAGGCTCTACCAACGGGAACAACGCTACTCCAGCCGGAACCTATGCCTGGATAGTGGGCAAGGATGGCAAGGTCTATGGTGTTAGTAAGGTCGACACTGATGACGTCGATACTACTCTTGAGTGGGTTTCTGGCTTCAACGGCACCTATCCATGATGTGAGCCTTACCTAGCTTAGTAATGAAGAGCCCGCCTTTCGGCGGGCTCTTTCATTTTCCTCTAGACTAAGGATGGTTTGTCTAAAGAGGGTCAGAGCCTCTTATATAACTATCACCCAATCCCCCTGTCCTGTGAAGGAGGATAAAGCGAGAGTGTTATAGAGGGATGAAGTCCCTCTGTAAAAGCACTACCCCCTCCACCTTGAGGGAGAGGGGAACAAAGGGGATGAGGGTGATAAATAATCTCCTATTTCCACTTAATCTTGGCTTCCCCTTTTTTACCTTCAAGGGCGAGGTCACTGTCCAGTGCGTTCAGCTTGCTAGTTAGTTCTTCAAATTCCGACTTTGGTGACTCCTTGCCCAGCTCTAACCCGAAGGTGACAAAGAAGTCAATGAAGCTCTTGAGGAGCTTCTTTATATCCTCCTCAAAAACGTGGAATTCTTCCTTAGTTACGTATTTTTTCGGCTCCGTCGTCCCTTTGACCTTCTCTTGTATCTGGCTATCAATCAAAAACTCGATGAGCTCCGCCTGGGTCATATCTCCACGGTTTTCATCGATTTTCCTGACCAGTTCTGCTGGCACTATCAGCATCCTTTTTTCGGGCATTCCAGGCTCCTTTAACTAGCATCACTTCGGGAATAACTTCACACAGCGACAATATTAACACTGCCACTCTTGTTGCCGATACTGGCAGTGCTCAGGGATTCCCTAATTCATGGATTAAGAATAGTTGCAAGGGCTTAAAAGTCGTCTTCCGTCCTTATTTCAAGGGTTTCCAGGATAAGATCTATACTCCTCAGTAGACGGAGTCCTTTATCGGTTATTCGGTAGGTTATGACCGGATTGCCTACAGTTACTTTATCGATCAGTTTCAGCTCCAATAAGAACTTGAGGTACTTTTGCAATTGCTTATAGCTCATATTGGCGCTGTACATTATCTCGGTCTTACCGGCTTCACCGAGCCTTAGCATATCAGCTATTACTTCAATACTAGACCTTCGATTTGTTAACATAGCACCCTCCCCGAGCGCCCGCCGAACAGTGATAGTACTATATGGCTATTACTATGTTACTATTTTAGGGCTAGAAAGGGGAGTTGTCAAGACCCCTGGGCAAAATTCTTGCTGGCCACATGCCCTTTGAGCCTAAAAATGAAGATTTTTCTAGAGAATTGCCCTATCATTGAGTAGGGGGGTATCGGGTTTTGATGACATGGACGGCGGAAGCCTTAAAGCTGGCCAAAACTGGTCTCCCACTTTTTAGGTTTAGCTCTTCTGCCGACCTTTTGGTAACCAGAGCCAGCAGTGGGAAACCACAGTCAATGGTAACATGGGCCAGTGAACCACTCAGCACTACCTTGGTTATTTCTCCAGGGAGTGAATTCCGGGCACTACTCGTTGCTTTTGATAGGGCTAGAGTTATGTCCTCCGGCCTGATGCAGGCATATACTTCTTCACCAACAGCATAATCTGAAATTGCCTCGATGACCTTGCCGCTGAGGTCTATGGTGGCTATCTCACCATCTCGTGACCGGATTACCCCACCAATAATGTTATCCACGCCGACAAACTCAGCTACTTCCCGGTTTGACGGCGAACTGAATATGTCATCGGCCTTTCCTACCTGAATAATCTCACCGTCCATCATTACCCCAATTCTATTGGCGAGGCGATGACCCTGGGACAAATCATGAGTCGCCATTATTATCGTTGTCTTGTACTGGCTAAAAATGTTGTGTATTATCTCTTCAATCCTCAGTGTTGAGATTGGATCCAGATTGGCTGTAGGTTCATCGAGCAGTAATACGTCTGGCTCAACCACGGTGGCTCGGGCTATAGCTACTCTCTGGGCTTCGCCGCCCGATAAAGTCCTGGCGTTCTTATCACCGAGGTGTGACAGCTTCATTACCTCAAGGAGATGAGTAACCTTTTCTCTAATCTCACCCTGGCTCTTCCCGCGCCATTTTAATCCATAGCTGATGTTATCGTAGACACTCATGTTGAACACCACCGGCTTCTGAAGCACAAAAGCCATCCGTCGCCTTAGTTTCAGTCGCCTTCGCCCGGCTCTAGCGACATCCTCCCCGTCCAGAAATATTGTCCCCGATGTTGGTACTTCCAGGAGGTCTATCAGGCGCAGCAGGGTTGTCTTGCCAGCACCAGTGGGTCCGATGAGGGCAAACATCTCTCCCTTTTCTACCTGCAGGTTAATATTTCTTAATACCTCGCGCTCACCATATCGGTGGTACAAATTGACTATTCTTAGCATTACTACCTCTGCTGGATTCTATTTAAGGCAATGTTGATGACCAGGGCTATGAAGAGAAGGATTATGCCCAGGGCGATTGCCAGCTCAAGCTCCCCCTTGGATGTCTCAAGGGATATGGCGGTGGTAATAACCCGGGTGAACCCCTTGATATTTCCACCAATCATGATGGCTAACCCAACCTCTGAGATGGCTCTACCGAAACCCATGATTACGGCTGCCAAAACGGCATATCTTGCTTCTCTCAATGTGGCCAGAATAGTTTGAAAGCCACTGGCACCAAGGGATATGGCAGTGTCCACAATTGCTTTATCCACCCCGCTAAGAGCGGACATGGTTAGACCGAGCAGTATCGGGGTGATAAGTATTGTCTGTCCGATTACCATAATGGTAGGGGTAAACATGATATTAAGTCCACCCAGAGGTCCGGCTCTGGAGAAGAGGACAAAGACAAAGAGACCAACAACCACGGTAGGGATACTGAACAGCGTCTGAATGACACTTATTAAAATCCTCTTGGCGGGAAAATGGTAGAGGTGGATAACGCCTGCCAGCGGTACGCATAGCAGAGAAGCAAGTAGCGATGAGGTTACCGAAATCCCCAGAGACCTCGCTGCTATCTCAATCACTTCGAGGTCGAGTGATACGATGAGTTCTATAGCAGTAATGAACGCGCGCCATATTTCAATCAAATGCTTTCGGCTCCTACTCAGGTTTCACGGTTTAGCACAATGAATACAGTTGCTATGATTTGAATTCTGCATACGGGACAAATAGCTGCATCCCGTATTCCTTAACACCGTAATTTCCGATGAATTCTTGTATTTCCGGCGAGGTGAGGAAGACTATCAGGTTATCCGCCATCACGACATTGGTTTCGGGATGCTTTTCCGGATTTATGGCAATAGCCGAGTAAATATTGAGTAGTGTACTGCCCTTATCCACTATTGGCACCAAATCCAGTTTGCCCTTGTAGGATAAGAAGGTACCCATATCAGTTAGGGTATAGGCCTGCTTCTCACTGGCCATGAGCAGGGTAGGTCCCATCCCCCTCCCGCCCTCTATGTACCAGTCTCTGGCCCCTGTAATTGCCTCATAGTCAAAGCCAGCTTGTTTCCAGATGATTTTCTCCTTACTGTGGGTTCCGGAATAATCCCCTCGAGAGATAAAGCGGCCACTTCCGGTATCAAAGAGCTTCTTGAAAGCATCCTCGGGGCTTAAGCCCTTAATGCCGGCTGGGTCGGCTGCCGGTCCAACGATGAGAAAATAGTTGTGCGCAAAAGGGACTCGCTTAACGCCATAACCCTCAGCTACGAACTGCTCCTCACGGGCCTTTGCATGAATGGTGATGACATCTACATCCCCCCTCTTCCCGTATTCCAGAGCTATGCCAGTTCCGGCATACAGTATATCCATTTCCGCTTCATATTTCTTCTCAAACATGGGTTCCAGGTAGTCCCACAGTCCGGTGTCATAGAGGCTGGTGGTTGTAGCCACCCTCAATCTTGGCTGTGGTGGTAGCGGCACACTCGCCGAGGTGCCACAACTGACTATTCCTCCAACCAAGTTAATCAGCATCACCAATGCTGCCAGTATAGCTATTGAAGTTGTTATCTTGTTCTTCACCCTGTCCCCTTATTATATAAAATAGTTGATACTAGTTGATACCTTGAATGTGATTCTAATTGAGGTACTTTGCCTAATTGACAGCCAAACTGGGGAAACGGAGGTAGAAGATTGGAATTAAGGATAGGAGCGACTGAACGATTATTGCTTGGCGATAAGTTAATCAAGATAGTGCTCTGTTCCAAGCATGGTAGGTATGGCCGTTTCCAATGATACCCTGTCGGCCACTCTCCATAATTTGCCTTCGGGGGAGTCGGCTCGGAGAATAATTACGCAATTTTTATCCAAGCTTGGATTGTATCACGCCTTCTGTATAGCCGTCAATTTCTTAAATCAAGGCCGTTTGCCACGGGAGATAGAGGGTGAAAAATTAAGGTCCAAACCGTATGCTTGACCGCACACTCTGGCTAATTTTGCTAACCAACGTGTTTTCCGTTAAAGTAGAAAAGGACACAGGTAGGTGCTGTGGAGGCCTGGCCTTGACAGTTTGTATGAGTTTCTTTACTGCAACACAGGAGGTGAGGTCATGAAATCATTACAGAACATCCAAATTAATCCTGGAAATGCCATCCTGATAATCGTGGACATGGAGAATGAGTTTGGCAAACCGGGCGGTAAGCGGTACTTCGAGACGAGTGCCCGGATTGTGCCGGGTGTTATCTCCGCTATCCGTGGTCTTACAGAGCAAGCTCGCAATGCCGGCATCCCCGTCATCTATATTCAATCGGTGCGTACCCTTCAGGAGGCTGAGTTTACCGTCTTTGGCCGGGAACCAATTTTGGAGGTGGGAACCTGGGCTGTAGAAATTGTTGAGGAGCTGAAGCCCCAGGAAGGAGACATCGTTGTCCAGAAGTTTTCCCATGACCCATTCTACCGGAGGGACCTGGACCAAGTATTGCAGAAGCTGGTTCCTGACCCCACCTGTTACTACGCCGTTGTCACCGGTGGAGCGATTAATGTTTGCGCTTACCACGCAGTAATGGGGTTTCACTTGAGGGACTACTGGACGGTAGTCCCAGTGGACAGTGTATATTATGGTTCCGATGCTGATAGGCAGAGAGCCTTGGAGCAGTTCTCCCACCCTGCCTACCCTAACATTTTCCTGTCTCGCTCAGACCTGATAAAGGTTTCTGGCGTCCCAGCAGCAGCTTACTCAGCCCCGGTACCGGGAACCTGACACCTCGGTTAGGGAAACGGTGGCGGAGAAAGTTTTACCGGCATGGGGGCCAAGGTCATGGTGATTATGCACAAAGTCTCTGCGGTATAATTAAGGTACATGCCGCTTTGAAAGGCGGCTCTGGTCAAAAGGACTAGAGAACGGCGGGTGTTGCGTGACTCGGCGATTATGTGTACCTTTGAAGCTATAGGAGTCAGTGACGATACATTAGCCGACCTGCTTAGTGAGAGTACTGGCCTGAACATTACCGCCAGCGACCTTTACGTCATAGGCGACCGAGATAGCAGCATCGAACGGGCGTTCAATGTCAGGGAGGGCTTGCGCCGAAGCTGGGACACTTTGCCAGTGAGACTACTGAAAGAGAGCCCACCCAGTGGCCCGACCAAGGGGCAAGTGGTGGACCTTGAGCCGCTATTGGACGATTTCTATTCAGTTTGTGGGTGGGATATTGAAACCGGCATTCCCACCCACCTCTGCGCTTCATACACAATTCTGAGTAATGGAAAATACATTACTACGAAGTGGAAGTTAATATGTTATTAGGATATACAACTTGCTCTCTGTACATTAGACTATTTCATCGTAGCAGCCTAATGTAGTGCGATAGGCTAAAAAAGAAAGGAGGCAACAAATGAAGTAGCATATTAAGATATCTATTAGGCGGAAACTAACAAAAATGGGGAAACTCACAAAAAGGAGGGGAAATGTTTTCTAAGAGATTAGTACTGACAGCCTTGTTACTGACACTAGTATTCGTTCTTGTCTTATCAGCTTGTGCAAAACCAGCACCTGCGCCAACGCCGACACCATCCCCAGCACCAGCACCAACCCCCACGCCCGCACCAAAACCGCCGACACCTCTGGAACTGGTTATCGAAGGGGCGAAAAAAGAAGGTACTATCAGCTTTTATACGATGTCCAGCTACAATCCAGAATTTAACAAGCGCTTAGCAGGGGAGATCAGTAAAACGTTTGGTGTAGACCTGGACATTAAGTTTGGTCAAGAGACCAGCATGCCGAAGGATTTGGCTGCGGCGATAATGGAGCAAAAGGCTGGAGCTACGCCCACCTATGACTTTATGGTGATGTCGGGTAGCCAAACAGTGGCCGGCATGGAGGCCGGCGTTTTTGAAAGAGTCGACTGGAAGCCTTTAATCACCAAGGATACCAATCCGGAGACGTTGTTTGAAGATCCTGCTCTGCGTGGCGCCATTGTCATTAATACCAGTCATTTCGGTCTCATGTACAGTCCCGAGGAAGTCTCGGCGGCTGAAGTACCCAAGACCCTAGACGGAATGGCCGACCCTAAATGGAAGGGGAAGATGGGCATACACTACTACACGAGCTCTTGGGGAAGATGGGCTTTCTACTTGGGTAAAGAGAAGGGTATAGAGATACTCCTACCCAAACTTAAAGCGATAGTAAATAACGGAGCGGTAATAAAGGGCGTGCCCGAACTATTTAACAGTTATCTACTCGGCGAAACCCCCATAATTTTTACAAGCTCTACGATTCTGCAAGGCGCATGGGACAAGGGCGTGCGGGCCGAATGGAGCCACCTTGACGTCGCCGATGTGGTAGATTTTTCAGCACTTGTGCGGACGGGGGCGCCTCATCCCAACGCCGCCAAGCTGGTCGCCGTCTACTTTGCCAGCCCAGAAGGTGCCCGGTTCCTTGCTGAAGTGGCCAGGGTTGGCACCCGTTTGTATCCCGGCAACTATGAGAACGACCTTTCGCAGCAAGCCCAGAAGCTGGGCATCCCTGTGTATCGCACAACAACTTTCCCGGGATTTGTAAAGTTCAGCACCACTGAGGAATTTGGGCAGTGGAAGAAGGAGATACGGGTGACCCTCCAAGGGGGGTAGTCTAGCCTTTCCTCGGCTTGCCGGCGGTTTAGGTAGCTGAAGCATATGGTGAGGAGCGCATGCGACTAGAAAGGCGAGCCCACTCGCTGCCGACTCAGCTTTTGAGCCCCGAGGCGCCCCTTTTTGGCATTGGGCTAATAGTTTCAGCGGTGATAGTTGGGCTGGTGGCGGTGATTTTGTGGTCGACATTCCTCGTAGGCTTACCGGGGATGCCGGACAGTCACCTTTCACTGGACAACTATAGCGAGGTCTTGCTCTTCCCACTCACTCCCCAGGCGGGGCTAAACACCCTGTTTGTAGGCGTAGGGACGGTGCTGGTA
>SDBU01007850.1_pt1 | contig 12224 bp, 11 predicted proteins | sample 2277071 | NCBI WGS metagenome assembly SDBU01 (sample SAMN10397929, study PRJNA504765) | marine sediment metagenome | isolation source: marine sediment core GS08_GC12, 126 cmbsf | place: Arctic Ocean: Gakkel Ridge, Loki's castle | collected 2008
TGTTTTACCACTGGTTTGCCATAATTCTTGAAAAATGGGGGCAACATTTTTGAATTTTGAAATAATTTTATCTAAAAATCACGGAAGAAACAGTCAATGACAATATTTTTAAGATAATGTATGAAAGCTTAAAAATATCGGTATTGGAGATCCAAAGAGCATTTAAGGACTTTCCTTGTATTAGGAGAGGTTTGATATGCCAGGCTTCAAATACAAGCCTATACCATCACCATTCGAGTGTTTGCATTGACTTCGGTTTGAAATGTGCAATGGCTTGACAGCTTGTTGCCTATTCCTATGGAATCCATATGCCTTGCTGCGATCCACGATTCATAACACCGGTGAAAGTGCAATATAAGAGGCCATCATTATTCATGTTATTTTATCGACAGGCATGATATAAATAAGTGATGTTTGCAAGACCGTTACTATGAGGGGCTGGGGGTGCCGGGCTATCTATTGGGAAATGGGTTGAGAATAAACCTCAATCTTCTTAAAACTAAACATGCCATATTTCTATCCAAACAACGACTCAAAAACAAACGAACAATCAGGAGATATGGCGCCATGCCCTCCCTTTAAGTTTTATATGAGAAACGACGAAGATTTATCTTCTTCTGAGAGTAGTCGATAGGAGGATCTTCAGTGTAGGTTGATCAGCATAAGTTAAGTGAACCCTAAATGAATAAGGTATAACTTCCCAATGCTTAAACCAGCACAAATTCTTTCCAGAGTGCAAAAAGTGCTACCCCTTGATGCCTGCCTCGCAAAGACTGTTAAGCTTGCTGATGGCACTGTCACCAAAGGTGTCTCCGTTGCTAATCATTGCCAGATTGTAGGGCATGTGGCGCGGGAACTTATTCGTCGGCAACCGCAATGGCTGCATGATTCACTGTTTTCAAAGGGGAGCGAGCTTATTGCCGCCGCCCATGATCTCGGCAAAGTTAGTCCTCATTTTCAAGAAAAGATTTATTCTGCCGCAGGCGAGCGATTGGGAATTGGCAAGGCAGAGCTGGACATTACACTTGGCGGCCACGCCACTATCAGTCAGGCATGCCTACCGAACAGCGTACCCAAATTCATTCCTCAAATTCTTGGAAGGCATCACGGCGCTTCACCAAATGGTGTGGGATGCCCGAACGATGCTATTTATGGTGTACCGGAATGGCAACAAAACCGGATGAATCTCCTTGCCGAGCTCAAGAAGAGCTTCGCTTGCGATTGGCCAACCATTCGAGATGCAAACCAAGCGTATGTACTTTCCGGTCTTACCTGTGTAGCCGACTGGATTGGTTCAGGATCTCTTTTTGACGGGGTACACCCTGATGGACAACCAGATACCACGCCATGGAAAGAGCGAATCGGCGAGGCAGTGGACCGCGCCGGGTTTGTTGGATTCAAGGTACGACAAAAACTAAGTTTCGAGGATGTCTTTCCCTTTCAATACAGAGAAGCGCAAAACAAACTTATCCAAGCTGTCAAAGGGCCAGGTATCTATATCCTTGAAGCCCCAATGGGTATAGGTAAAACAGAGGCAGCATTATATGCCGCCTATCAAACACTGATGCAAGGCTCTGCCACTGGTATTTATTTCGCGCTCCCGACTCAGCTAACATCTGACAAAATTTATGACAGAATAAACGCCTTTCTTGCAAAGGTACTCGCCGAGGATTGCAAATTTCGATCATTGCTTCTCCACAGTTCGGCATGGCTGAAGGATACCGAACTTGGCGAAGAGGGAATGCCGGGTAACGGATGGTTCAGCAGCAGGAAGCGCGGTCTTCTTGCACCTTTTGCCGTGGGCACCATTGATCAGGCCCTGATGGGCGTAATGAATGTCAAGCACGGATTTGTGCGCACCTTTGGCTTGGCGGGCAAAGTAGTGATACTTGACGAAGTGCACAGCTATGACAGCTATACCGGCACCATTATTGACAAGCTGGTGCAGACGCTACGGGAACTCAACTGCACTGTCATTATCTTAAGCGCCACACTTACTGCAGAAAGGCGAGCAGACTTGCTTGGGCAAGAGAGTAGCGAGGCTGCCTACCCGCTTGTCTCTGCTGCCCCAAAAAGGAACACCACTTTCTATCTACCTGTTGTTGAGACAGATTCAGCCACAGTGGCTGTCTCAGTAAAGAATGACGACTCGGAAGCTTTAGAAGAAGCAATATGTCGCGCTGAACGAGGTGAACAGGTATTGTGGATCGAGAATATCGTCACAGAATCACAAGACCGCTTCAAGATAATCGCGGCGAGGGCTCAGGCGTGCGGCGCAAAAATCGAATGCGGCCTTCTTCATTCCCGTTTTCTTCGAGTCGACCGCAAATTCAATGAAGAAAAATGGGTCAAAGCCTTTGGCAAAGAGGGGCATGCTAAACGTAGAGAGAGTGGCCGCATACTGGTCGGAACACAAGTGCTGGAACAATCACTTGATATCGATGCGGATTTCTTGATTACACGCATTTGTCCGACCGACATGCTCTTTCAACGCATCGGCCGCCTGTGGCGACATCGGGAGGCGGACACATTGCGCCCTGATGAAGCAAACCGCGAAGTCTGGATATTAGCGCCTCCTTTGGAAGATAGCAGCAAAGAATCAAGCGTATGGGGCAAAAGCGGTAAGATTTACTTGCCGTATGTCCTGTATCGCAGTCTTGCTGTTTGGCAGGGGAAAACCCGAGTATCTTTACCGCAAGAGATTCGGCCCATGCTGGAAGCCACCTATGCGGAGCAAGACGAGGTTGGAATCCTTAATAAATGTAAGGCCAATGTCAAAGAGAATCGGGTGCGGCTTGCAGGACTGGCACGAATCGGACTTTCTACTGGTGGTAAAACCCTTCCGGAAAGCAAGTCGACCACGCGTTACAGCGAGACGGAAAGCTGCGAAGTTTTGCTTATCAGAAAAAGATATTCGGACGAAACGGGAACAACACTCACCCTTCTTAACGATGAGAGACTAGTCCTGCCCAAAAATGCAAGAAGCAAAGGGCTCGGAGAATGGCGCAGACTTGCCGCTGAACTACAGCAAAATGTAGTGCTCTTGCCTGAGTACCTTGCGCCTTCTACTCCTCGGCATCGGATCCAATGGCTCAAAGATTTTGTTTATTTGGGTGATAGAGAGGAAAGTCCCTTCCGCATTGCGATAGTGCAGGAGGGTGGAACCCTATGCGGGATAGATAATGATAATGCCTCACAAGACTATGGGTTATCATACACGCCGGTATGGGGATATAGTGCCCGAAAAAGAAACAAAGACGATACACCCAATGATTTATGGTGAGACTCAAGGAGGATGACTATGGCAGAACAGGTTCCAGATCGATTTAACCTGGTGAACGAGAAATGGATACCCGTCGCTAACGAAGGCCTGGCAAGTCTTGCAGACATTTTTACGCAGACACATTTTACGGCCTTGGGCGGCAACCCTATCCAAAAAATTGCGGTTACAAAGTTGCTGCTCGCGATTGCCCAGGCCTCTTACACCCCAGAGGATGATGATGACTGGAAACGGCTGGGGGCGAAGTGCATGGCCGAAAAATCACTTTCATATTTACAGAAGAATAGAGATTGCTTCTGGCTGTATGGGGAGAAGCCATTCTTACAAATGCCTTCAATCACCAATGCATTCAAACAATCTTTTGGGGCCGTTTCCGCCAGTGTTGCTACAGGCAATACGACAGTGCTGCTGCAATCTCAAATTGAACAGAATTTGACGGATGCAGAAAAGGCCCTCCTCATTGTTGAGCTTGGCAATTTTGCTTTAGGCGGTAAAAAAACAGATAATTCTATAGTTTTGAGTCCTGGCTATACAGGCAAGAGCAATGAAAAGGGCAAACCGAGTACAGGCAAACCAGGCCCAGCTATGGGGTATATGGGATTTCTTCACAACTTTCTTATCGGCTTATCAATCTTGGAATCCCTTTGGCTTAACCTTTTGACAAAAGAGCAGATTATTTCTACGCCGCATTTGACCAATGGCATTGGTGTAGCCCCTTGGTTGGCAATGCCGCTGGGCGAAGACTGCGCCAAAGCCGAGGATTTGAAAACGACCTACCTTGGGCGACTTGTGCCGCTTTGCAGATTTGCTCTATTAGCGGATGATGGTTTGCACTACAGTGAGGGGATTTTCTATCCCGGATATGCTCAGGGTGCCTTTGATTTAAGCACCGGCGTTGATTTTTCCGCAACAAAGACGCGCGCGCTTTGGGTTGATCCGGGAAAAAGGCCATGGCGACAGCTGACATCATTACTGGCATTCTTAGCGAATGAAATGACGGGTAGTTTTGACTGCTATCAATTGCGTTTTGGGTTATCCAGAGCAAGGTCAGTGCTGGATAAGGTTGGAATCTGGTCCGGTGGCCTGAGGGTTAGTAACAATGCGGGCGAACAATTTATGCGAGGAACAGACGACTTCGTAGAATCTGAGATTTTTCTTGAAACCGCCTGTCTCGGGGAAGAATGGTTTCTGCGGTTGAGGACAGAGATGGGCATTATTGAAGAAATCGCCAAAAATGTTTACGGTTGCACGATGGGGTTTTACAAGCAGCAGCTTGCAGAGGGCAAAGATCAGGCAGCAAAGGCAACCAATCTCTTCTGGCAACTCGCAGAGCACCACTTTCAAGCACTCATCAATGCATGCGGTAACGATACGTCTGAGGGTATGCGCCCTTTGTTCGCTCAAGATGCCCTCAAAGCCTACGACACCTATTGCCCGAAAGATACCGCGCGACAACTGGACGCCTGGGCTGCCAGCCGGCCGAAATTGGGGAAATTTTTTAATGCAAAAGACACCCTTTAATAATCCACCAATACTTACGAAAGGAGCATGATGGAAACCGAAAAAAGTCTTAAAAAAAACAGTAGGGGAGCCTCCTTTGTGGCATTCGTCCTCAACCGGTTGGCTCAGGATAATGCCTTTGGCGCGGCACTGCGGCGGGCGGATAATCCCGCTACCGAGTACCAGAGCTGGGCGTATCTGGCATCATGGTGTGATTTGGACAACACTTATGAACGCACATGCTTTGCAACAGTTGCAGCAGGTCTTGCCCATGCCAAGCAAAGCATAGATACCACGTACAGCATAGGTTCTGCTATTGCCAGAAGCTATAAAGACGGTAACCAGGATGATTCCGCTAAACGTAAACTACGCCGTCTGCTGGCGTGCGATACCAGCGCGGAGGCTTGCCAATGGGTGCGTCCTTTGTTGCGATTGGCGGAATCGAGAGGCGTGCGCATTAATTACGGACGACTTCTTGACGATCTGCTTTACTTTGGTCCCAAGGTCAAGGAGCGATGGGCCATGGACTTCTACGGTAGAAAGGAGGAGAAAGATGATAGCATCGATGCTTAGATTGAGCCGCTCGGACTGCAAGGCACTCAAGATTATTGACGCCTACTCCATTCATCGGGTAGTCTATGAGCTGTTTCCCGGAGAGTCCAGAGACTTTCTCTTTGTCGACAAAGGTGGCGATTTTAATTCCCGTCAAATCCTGATTCTTTCAGAGCGCAACCCGAAAACCCCTCAATTCGGAAAGATCGAATCCAAGCCTATACCCGACAGCTTTTTGGAATATGACCATTATGGTTTTGAAGTGACACTCAATCCAACCAAGCGGGAAAAGCAAACAGGGAAAACGGTCGCTATTCGTGGGCGCGAAAACCTGCACCAATGGTTCTTGGGCAAGGCGCCTTCGATTGGGTTTGAGATTCAAGCGGAAAGCCTTGAAATTCGCCATGCCGGCGTGCAAACTTTTGATATGGGGAACGGTAAGATCGTCACACATAACAGCGCCACTTTTGTTGGAAAGCTGAAAGTAACAGATCGTGTCAGGTTTCAGCAGAGTTTTCGCAAAGGAATCGGCCGTGCCAAGGGTTTCGGCTTTGGTCTTTTTCAAATTGTTCCATTACAAATAAAATAACCTCTAATATTATAAATAAGGAGAATCAAAATGACTCAGCAAAACAATCCTTTTCATGGACAGCGTGTAGAGTTTCATATACTTCAATCTTTTCCCGTTACCTGCCTCAATCGCGATGATGTGGGCGCCCCCAAGAGCGCCATGGTGGGGGGCACTTCCCGTGCCCGTGTAAGCAGCCAGTGCTGGAAAAGACAGGTTCGGTTGGCCCTGCATGAAATGGGGGCCAAAATAGGCATACGAACCAAATTGATTTCAGCATTGATTGCGGCAGAGTGTCGTCATCTTGGTGCAACACCTGATCAGGCAGCACAATGCGGTGCAACTGCCGCGGCATATTTTGGTAAAGTAGACGATGGAATGAATGACACGCTGATGTTCGTTACCCAGACCGAAGCCAAGGCGGTTGCACAGGCGTTCGCTAAAATCGGGTGGGTCGTGGCCAAGGCGGACAAAGAGGTCGAAACGAAAATGAGCAAAGAAGAAAAAGCAGAGGCCAAGAAAGCTCAGATCCAAATTGAAAAAGTTATGAAGGGATCTATTAATCTCGCCGTAGACGGTTTAGATGTCGCCCTTTTTGGACGTATGGTTGCCTCCGCGCCGACTATGAATGTGGAGGCTGCCTCCTCTTTTGCACACGCAATTTCCACCCACCGTGTCAGCAATGAAGTGGAATTTTTTACGGCTCTTGACGATAACAAGGAAGAACAGGGCTCCGCCCACATGGGCAGTCTTGAATTTAACGCGGCAACATATTACCGCTATGTCAGTCTGGACCTGGGGCAGTTGTGGACAAATACAGCAGGCAGCAACATGGTCGCATCCGTTGAGGCTTTTGCCAAGGCGCTCTTTATTGCTATTCCCACAGCCAGGCAGACCACCATGTCCGGTGCCTCACCCTGGGATTTTGCACGTATTAGTGTGCGCAAGGGTCAACGCCTGCAAGTGCCCTTTGAAAAGGCGATACGAACCGAAAACGGCAGTATTCTTGAACCCAGCATAACAGCGCTTACGACATACCTTGATAAGCAGAAAAAGTTATGGGGTTCTCTGTACGGGGAGCAGGGTATGATTGAATATGGTGGAGAAAAAGGCATTGACGAGGTTGTGTCATTCCTTAAAACCGAAGTTGCTAAGGTGGCATAATGGAGAAAAAATATATCCTTTTATGGATTGAAGCTTCTCTGCAAGCCTGGGGGGCTGATTCCAAATTTGGGAGAAGAGACACCCTCCCATTTCCGACAAAATCGGGGATTATAGGGCTGGCGCTCTGCGCGATGGGGCATCAGGCCCACAGCAGGAGTTGCTTGCAAAATTAAGTTCGGGATCACTCCAGATTGCTTCCTATGTTCGCTCAAAACCTGGCAAGGATGGCCAGACCCGCATCAAAGGTGGCAAGGAGCCCTTGCTGCGTGATTTTCACATGGTTGGAAGCGGCTATGATGATAAAGACATCTGGCAGAAACTGTTGATTCCTAAAACAAGTGAAGGAAAACCCGCAGTAGGTGGAGGTACCAAGATGACCTACCGTTATTACCTCCAGGATGGTCGCTTTGCGGCTGTATTGGAAGTCACCGAAGATATGGCTGTTACTATTAGCGATGCCCTTGAAAACCCCGTTTACGATCTCTATTTTGGTCGTAAGAACTGCGTGCCAACTGAGAGAATCTTCCAAGGATCTTTTGACAGCATAACTGAGGCATGGCAAAAGGCGGCAGCGCTTGCGCAGGATAAACAGTTGCTTGAAGATTTTCGTGTCCTTGACGGCGAGTACGAAGGCGATTTGATGACGCTCAATGATGTACCTGTCCAATTTGGCGAGATCAAAAAGTATCGTGATCGGCGCATAACGGTTGTACCTTCATGAATCGCTTACTGGTCAAAGTGACGCGAGATACGCTTCCTCAAGTTAAGGATAAATATCCGTTTCTGTATTTGGAAAGAGGGCGGCTTGAGGTTGACGACAGCAGTGTAAAGTGGATTGACTGCGATAACAACGTGGTGCGCCTTCCTATTGCAACTATCGGGACGCTGCTCTTGGGGCCAGGAACAACTTTGACACATGAATCTGTTAAGGTGTTGGCTTCCGCAAATTGCGGGGTTTGCTGGGTGGGGGAGGACAGCTTGATTTTCTATGCCGTTGGGCATACTACGACTGCTGACACTCGGAATTTTCGGCGGCAGATGGAATTGTCCTGCGATAAAATAAAATCAGTTGAAGTCGCTCGACGTATGTTTGCCTACCGCTTTTCAGCCATAGAACTTGAGGGAAAAAATCTAAAAGAGATGATGGGCATGGAGGGTTATCGCGTCCGTCAGCTTTATGGGGAAATGGCTAAGAAATATGGTGTCGGCTGGCAGGGCAGATCATACCAACCCGGTAAATTTGAGATGTCAGATATGACAAATAAAATTCTTACTTCAGCAAATGCGGCTCTTTACGGCATTCTTCTGTCAAGCATTTATGCTTTAGGCTACTCACCACATATAGGGTTTATTCACTCGGGGAGTCCCTTGCCTTTTGTGTACGACATGGCTGATTTGTACAAAGAAGGACTGTGCATAGATCTCGCATTTTCGGCAACTCTCGAAATGGCAGGCAAATATGACAAAGAAACGGTGGCAAGTGAGTTTCGCAAACGGGTTATTGATATGGATTTATTGGCAAAAATTCCTGGTGATATTGATCATGTCTTGACAGGAGGTAAACATGCTGGTCGTACTGGCGAATGATTTGCCCCCTGCAGTAAGGGGCAGAATGAAACTGTGGTTTATAGAGCCGCGGCCTAATGTCTTTGTCTCGGGTGTAAAAGACTCTGTTGCTGATGGTGTCGTAAACTATCTGCACAAATATTGCTCATCGGATGCGGGGATCGTCATTTTTCAGCGAATCAATCGTGCCCCGGGTTATAAAATTAGAGGCATTGGAGACCCTCGTCGCGAATTGATTTCAATTTCAGGGTTACAGTTGATTCTGGAGAAGCAAGGGTAAACCTCATACATACTGAACGCACAGCATATTGTGTTTCCGTTTGCAATTGGCTACCATATTTTGGTGTCTTCCCCACGCACGTGGGGGTGTTTCTATCGAGCGGCATTTATCCGAGCATTTGAAAGAGTCTTCCCCACGCACGTGGGGGTGTTTCTGACCCCGGCGGCACGGGCTAGGCTGGGTGTTGGTCTTCCCCACGCACGTGGGGGTGTTTCCCCAGCCCTCGGCGACTTCCGATCCCTGCCTGAGTCTTCCCCACGCACGTGGGGGTGTTTCTGGATGGCCTGCCTGGGTGATGCGACGACAGAAGTCTTCCCCACGCACGTGGGGGTGTTTCTTCTTTACTATCGTGTTTCCATGTTAGGATCCTGTCTTCCCCACGCACGTGGGGGTGTTTCTTAAGATTTATATCATTAGAATATTACATGACGGTCTTCCCCACGCACGTGGGGGTGTTTCTGTATTTCTGGTTTTTCCACACCGTATAAGGCAGTCTTCCCCACGCACGTGGGGGTGTTTCTCTGCGAGTACCTCTACCATCCGGAAGAGGATGGTCTTCCCCACGCACGTGGGGGTGTTTCCCATATAGATTGATAAATAAAACATATGGAAGGGTCTTCCCCACGCACGTGGGGGTGTTTCCCCCGGGGAGCCCGAAAAGAAGGAAGAGATATGGTCTTCCCCACGCACGTGGGGGTGTTTCTCCAAATTCCTCCTTCTTTTTTGTCGGATAATAGTCTTCCCCACGCACGTGGGGGTGTTTCTATGCCGCTATCAACCAGGTCAATCCCAACTGAGTCTTCCCCACGCACGTGGGGGTGTTTCTCCTTCCAAGGTAACATAGTAGCCGTCATCGCCAGTCTTCCCCACGCACGTGGGGGTGTTTCCATCTACCACGGCCTCACCGTCTGCAACCAGCAGTCTTCCCCACGCACGTGGGGGTGTTTCTAGCACCAACAAAATGACTGTCTCTATCCCCATGTCTTCCCCACGCACGTGGGGGTGTTTCTGTTAATTCAAATATTCAAAAGTTCCATAATAGATTTTCCCATGCACGTGTTCTTTGCTCACCCTTACGCATTACGGAAGGAAATCTGCTATACAAACACTTTTCCCCAAAAACACGACTTCAATAGTTGATGACTGACTGACCGAGAATCAACGACATTGATAGGAGGGCGTAAATTTCATTGTCAATTAGCCGAAAAACGAATATTTTTAAGAAAATGCATATAATCTTAAATATACAAGATTTTGCACAGTGCTTCCTGCTATACGTAACAAAATGATAGTTGACATTATATAGGTTAATAGTCATCATCTGTCTGTTTTTCCTGTTGATTTAGGGGAAAAGGAGGCAGAGATGACTATAGAAGGCATTGATTCACGACATACAGTTTCATCCTCTGAACATTGTACATTACCCCACAGCAACTCTTTTTGTCCGACTCGTTTCCAGTTTGAACCATATTCTGGCAGTAGCATAGAAGCGCTTCACGCGATTTTGAGGCGACTTGCAGGGATGGATCTTCCGGGGAAAGAGCATGTTGAGGCATATCTTCGCCATGTGGTTCGTCGTAACCGCAGGCCCAGGACACTTTATAGCATAATGGGTTCCATTGCTCTGTTCCTTGGAACGATAAGGGACAACGGCAAGAGGTCTGTTGAAGATATCACAAAAGGAGATGTAGAGGCGTTTATCGAGCATGAGCAGGATCGTGGGATAAAGATCACCACCATCAGGACAAGACTTATGGGAGTTCATGCGTTTCTTCGCTATTTGGTAGAAGAAGAGATTGTTTCACCGGATGTCTTTGGCCGGAGGATTCGGCTGCAGTTACCGGATCGGTTGCCCCGTGCCATGGATCCTGACGATGTGTTGAAGCTCCTTTCCGTCATTGACAATACCCGTGACCGGGCCATGATTCTGGTGTTACTGAGAACGGGGATGAGAATCGGAGAACTACTCAATACAAAGATGATAGACGTCCATCTCCGGGAACGCAGGATAGAGATTTATGAAGCGGAAAAGAACCGTATGGGGAGAGTGGTATATCTCAGTGACGATGCGATCAGTGCATTGAATATCTGGTTGGAAGAGAGGGATCCGTGGGAAGAGTACCTCATTTACGGCCGGTCGAGGGGCAGGATATGCTACAGTACGGCCCGTTCAAGGGTTGTAAAGTATTTTGTGAAAGCCGGGCTTTCGCACAAAGGATATATGGTGCATACCCTGCGGCATACCTTTGCCACGGAGCTTCTAAATGCCGGCATGCGTCTGGAGTGTCTTCAAGTATTACTGGGACATCGGTGCATAGAGGAGACGCGGCGATATGCCCGGCTTACCGACAAGACACGTGAGGAAGAGTATTTTAAAGCCATGTCCAGGATAGAAAGGGGGCAAAACGATGGTGATGACCGACACAATAGTGAACTGGCGGCGATTTTTGAAAAGGAGGAACTGTGCACCCCATACCGTTAAGAACTATCTGAATGCGCTCAGGCACTTCATACTCTGGCTGGATATACCGGCAGAAGACGTGACGCACACAACGATCTCGAGGTACATCGATTATCTCATGGCAAAACGACTGAAGCCCAAGACCATCAACTGTCATGTGAACAGCATCCGTCAGTTTTATCATTATCTTCGTGAAGAGGAGCATAGAGACATCACCAATCCCATTCGAAAGAGTCATGTCCTGCGAATGTCCAAGCCCCTCCCCAGGCACTTAAGGGATGAACAGGTGGAGATGCTCTTTCATGTTGTAAAGGGACCTCGGGACCTGGCCATGTTCATGCTGATGCTCAGATGTGGTCTGCGGGTAGAGGAAGTCTCGTATCTAGCACTGAACGTCATTGACTTCAAACGCAGGAGAATTCTCATCGAGGATGGGAAGGGTTCTAAGGATCGAATCGTCTATATGAGCAACGATGCCCTCCGTGCCCTGGCAGCATATCTGAAGGTACGGCCTTCGTCCAGATCCAGAAGAATCTTTCTGGTAGAGAAAGGGCCATGTACGGGGCATCACCTCTCCATTCGCGGTATCCAAAAGCGTATGGAGTATTATGCGGGAAAATCGGGACTCAGTATCTCCTGTCATCATCTTCGGCATACCATGGCAACGCAGATGTTGAACGCGGATGCCGATCTGTCTACTATCCAGGACATTCTGGGACATACTAACGTAAAAACCACACAACGGTATTGCAGAGTATCAAACCTTAAAGTCCAAAGAGATTATTTCACTGCAATGGAGGTGATTATGCAACGAATGGCTTGCAACCCAAATAACCCTTGACGGGGAAGAAAA
>SDBU01007851.1_pt1 | contig 12224 bp, 7 predicted proteins | sample 2277071 | NCBI WGS metagenome assembly SDBU01 (sample SAMN10397929, study PRJNA504765) | marine sediment metagenome | isolation source: marine sediment core GS08_GC12, 126 cmbsf | place: Arctic Ocean: Gakkel Ridge, Loki's castle | collected 2008
GTAATCAACCCCACAACTCCCAAGGGCAGGCGGGTGGTGAGGTTGAACTTGTCGGGCAATTCCGACGGGACGGTCTGGCCAAACATTCGCCGGGCCTCACCGAAGGCGTAATAAGCGGTATCAATGCCTTCCTGCATATCACCGCGGGTCTCGGCCAGGACCTTCCCCATCTCTCGCGTCTGGATCCGGGCGATCTCCTCTTTCCGGGCCACCATTAGATCCCCGGCCTTTTTCATGATCTCGCCCCGCTCAGGTGTCGGCACCAGGCTCCAGGCCCGGAGGGCTTCGGCCGCAGCCGTCACGGCCCGGTCAACGTCCCTGGCGCTGCTCCGGGGAAAATTTCCCACTACGTCGCTGTGGTCGGCGGGATTGATGTTGTCAAATCGCTGACCGCTGTCGGATTCGCACCATTCACCGGCGATGTAATTCATATAGGTCTTACTCATCGTGTATCCTCTATCGGCTGGTTATAGTTTGGCTTTCAGTAGTCCGTCTTTTGCTGGGTTGTGATTCAGCACGAGACTCGGTTATATACGGTCTCTATTATGTCTAAAGACAAATAAACCGCTTTGCATGGCGAAATAATTTACTAAGGAAAGGTGGTGCTTTCAGGGGCTTTTAGTGCCTGGAGTTCCCCCGAAATAATCGGGTGAAATTGAGCGATATCTGCCATGCAAGGCGTGTTTGCGCCGCCGTTGGCGGGGGTTGGCCCGTCAGGATGCCGGACAAGCCCAGGATGGTCACCGTTATTCTGTAATCGGACTATTCCACGATGCCCGGGTTTTTGCCGCATGCACCCGGTAACCTATACCATTCATCATCCGGGAGGCGACACAGGCGTCAGGCCTGAGAGAGACCTTAAAGTGGTGGATTCTAAGTCTGGAACAGTCTGAGCCGCTCATAAACCGAACCCGCTTGTCTTAGGGTAGCACTACCAGGACCAGATACAGGTAAGTCAGGGGCATCACAAACAGCAGGGAGTCGAACCGGTCGAGCACTCCCCCATGCCCCGGCAGCAGGGCGCCGGTATCCTTCACTTCGAAATCCCGCTTCAGGCGGGACTCCACGAAATCGCCCATTTGCCCGGCCCCGCCTGCGATCAGTCCCAGGACAAACAAGTGCGCTGGGGAAAAAATATCCACGGGCAGAAAACCCGAGGCGCCCAGCAGGAACATCGTCAACAGGGCGCCGATCAGCCCGGATATGGTGCCTACCACCGTTTTCTTGGGACTGACCAGCGGCAGGATCTTTTTCTTGCCGAAACGTTTACCAAGGAGGTAGGCCAGGGAGTCACAGACCCAGACAGAAACATACAGCGATACGGTCAGCCGGAAGGCCGCATCCACGGTCCCACCGAAGGCAGAGAAGTCTGCCGAGCGGACCAGAATGAAACTGGCCCCGAAGCCACCTATCCACAATACGCCCAGGACATTGACCGAAAGGTTCATCCAGGCGGTCCCGGATGGGAACAGCACCTCAACGGTCTGCAGCACTATTACCAGCAGGAATACGATGGCGAGAAACAGCAATCCCACGGTTTCCAACGACAACCCCTGGCCGAATAAGCCAACGTGATGGGCGCAGGCCGCCAGGAGGGCCAAAGCTGCCAGGTAGGATGGAATAGGTCGCGGAGTAAGCCCACCCCGCCGCAGGAGCCTGAAGTATTCCCACAGCCCAAGAATCACGACGCCGGTGATCAGCAGGGCATAAACCCTGCCCCCCAGCCATATAATCAAGAGCAGGGCCGGAATCCCCAGGAAAGCGACCAGCAACCTCGGTTTCAGCCTGTCTTGCCTGTTAGCTTGGTCTGACATGGTCGGCAAAGTTACAGGCGGCATCCCACTAAAGGCCATTATCATTCCCCACTGGCTGGGAAGAAGGGGCAGTGGCAGTGGCAGGAAAAAAGAGAAGAGAATAGAACCGCAAAGACGCAAAGGGCGCAAAGAGCGAATACGAAGAGCGTGGAGCGTAGAGCGAAGAGAGAAGAGAGAAGAGAGAAGAGAGAAGAGAGAACCGCCAAGCCCGCCAAGAGGAGAGAAGGAGATAAGGAGAGTGGGAGATGGGGAGATGGGGAGATGGGGAGAGTGGGAGATAGGGGGCCTGGGGCCACCCTATTGACGGGGCAGTAATGACCGGTGCAAAATTAGACAAAACCCGTACAAAATTCCGCATTTTTAAGGGTACCCCCCGACGAGAGGCGTAAATCGCCCTGTCTAAAAATATATCCGCCCCAAAGCTAGCGGCCCCGCCGTTGGCGGGATTTAAGACGGGAGTAGAAACGAGGCGATATGGCGGCGGCATTATCAAAGCGCCGGAATATAAGCTAGCGGCGGCGGCTTGTCGTTCGCCTGGTGCGCGAGATTCTTCGTCTGTCATTCGCCGGATACTTGAATGCCCGGGGGCGCTTAACGGCGGGGGGAAGGCGGATGAGGGCCATCCTTAAAACCGGGACAGGGAGTACTCGACAAATAGGCGGCAATGCGAAAAAGCCAGCGGAACGCATGCTTCGCACAAAACCATTTATAGGTTATTCTGCCCCCATTTCAGATAGAAATGATTATCAGAAAACCGAGCCATTGAATCTTAAGGAATCCTGAAAATCACATTCAAAGAGCAGTTTTGATCCCTTCCCACACGGCAGCTGTGGCCTGATCAGAACCAGGAGAATCACGGCTTTCAGGCCTGAAATCCTCACCTAACCGGTAATTCCAGAACAATTCTTACTAGAAGAAAGATTTGCTAAAGTGATAATACTTAAACATAAATGAAGTAATTCTTGGTTTTAGTAAGCGGTATAGTATAATGATCGGAATGATTAAGATAGATGTTCTTATTTAATTCAATCTTGCTTTCTAATCACTCGTATCAAAAAGAAAAGAATAAGTATGACGGGGAATATCAAACTAAATGTACTAAACGCGTTCACAACCGGAGTTGGTAATCTGAAACCAAATATTAATGTAATTACTGATGTTATAATAACAGCAACAATATCAACATATTTATTTTTCACTATTACTATTACTGGTAGTAAAGATACTATTAGTATTATGGCTGCTGATAATTGCAGTACATTTTTGATTTCATTGACATTTATGTTTGTAACGGTCTTACTTTGTATAATTATATTACTTATTTCTGTCGAATAACCAAGTATAAGTATCGAACCTATTATACCAATAGTTAGAGATATTATTCCGATCCATCGATTTAGGCTTTTTAAGCTCTTTCCTTTTTTTTCTGACTCTTTTAACTTATTTCTTAATTCCTCGATTTTATCATCTAATTGTTTATTTTTCTGGAACGCTTCTACCGTCATAGCACGTTCTTCCATAAAAGATTGTTGAAGTCTTTCCTCTCTTTCGGTGCTTGTTGCATTTAGGTATTTTTTTAATTCTAGTGCGACAATTGTATGATCTCGATCGGAATGATAAGGCTTACCTTCAAGAAAAGTTCTTTTGACAAAATCAAGTGCGCCTATTAGATCTTCAGCTGGTGTTGTTAACACATCACTATGAAGCTGGCCTAGTAATTTTAACTCAGGTATATCAAGCATACTAGTTTTCGGGATTCCAGATATATCTTCTAACATCATGTTTGAGAATAAATCTGCCAGCCCGATTTTACCGTTAGTTCTTTGTATAAATGGCGAAATGCATTGAAGTAAATCGAATATTTGAAAACAAAATGGTAATGAATTCTCATCGAGAATAGTCGCTACGAATGATAGTGTTCTATCTCGTGTTAAGAACCATACTTTGGGCGATTCAGCTTTTAATTCTGAAATTAGTAAATAGTGTGCAGCGTCGTGTTTTTGCACATCCTCAGGTTTTCCATATCCTCTGACGCGTTGAGCTACAGTATCTATAGTATCGCAAATATAAACAATGTTTTCTGAAGCAATAAGAGATAACACAGGTGTTTGCGGCTCTAATTCAATCTCATATTCTACTAGTATTTCTTCAATATTATTTAATTCTTCTGCAAAATCACTTGGAGATAAATCTGTTGTAGTTTTTCTTTTTTCAAGGAATGCAATTAAGAATTCATCTCGTGTTTTTTCCGCAAGAGGTTCTGGAACAATTTTTAAAATAGATTCAATATCTTTTATTTTTGAAGTTATTACGCGATGCAATTCCTCAATTGTAGCCTCAGTGACTTTAAGATGAATGTTATTACGAGCAGCGAAATGAGTTAGTTCATGGAAAATATTGTAGCGCCAGTCAGGTAAGAAATATAATATTAAAATATTCGTATCAAGATAGAAAGTTGCGTTATTAAATGCATCTTCGGCAATCGGATTAAATTGAGGTGAATCTAAACCTAATAGTTGGGCCATATAATAGCTTTGAGTCAACTTGAACTTTAATTGGGTATAAATCGGTTCCTCGGATTTTAGGAAAGATATGCATTGAGATTTAAGAGATTCGACTTGGATTGCAGGGAGAGAAAAAGATTGAATAGCTGAGTAAAATATATCAGAGAAATTTTTACCCTTTGACAATTCAGCATATGTGATGTCACCGGTTACTGAACGAGCAATGCTTTGACCATACCTAGAGAAACATTCAGATACAAATATTCTAAATGCATCAGCAGCAATATCTTGATTAATGTCTGTATCAATTTTATGAAGAATGTCGTCTAGAATTGGATTAAATAGTTCAGATACTGATCTTGAGACAGCATCTAATTCGCGTTTCCCTTTATCAGAAATATAATATGTTGAAAATTTCTTGTGTTTGATTTTTACAACATATTCTAACTCAGTTAATGCTAATAATCTAGATCTTATTATATCATGCCTCAATACATCCTCGGAAACAGTGCCAAATTTAATACGATCCTGTACTTCTGATATCTGCAAGGAACTGGAGCCATCAGTATCGGAAAGTGATACAAGAATCAATCGATCTAATACTCTCTCTCTCAGAGGAGCCGCTTCTGCTGTATGTTCCAATAGGAAGCTAAAGAGCAATTTGCGCTTCTCTTCAACATTCATGATATTTTCCTTCCTCTCATCGATCCTCAAACCAAATTAATTAAAAAGGACGCCTAGCTGAACTATGTATTCTAATGGATTAACCTGCAGAGCACATTTATAAAAACGTGCTCCTCCGGGAAGTGTGAGTGCACGATGAATTGGATCTATGGCTATCATGAACGCTCACGAATATTATTCTCGATCTTCTTTTCCTTAATCAAATCCCGGATACTATCTTGTAAGGATGGCCAGGGGGCTCAATCTCAAAAACCACGTTGAGATTCTTCTGATCATTCACATCACTTTTGAATACACCGATTTCGGCTTTTTCAGCACGTAACCTTACACTACACTGTATAGGGACTTCTATGTCAATATGCGATCTTGGATAGCTTGGTTCGTTAGTAATAATTCGTTCAAATTGCTGACGCACAACCTCTTCTTTGGCTAGGGCGACTGTTCTACCTGTGGCAAAGTCTCGAAAAATCAGGCACCCTTCTTGCTCCTCTCGTTAGGTGCTATCAGATTACAGTCAATCTTTAAATCTGATATTTCTACCGATGATATGAAATTAGGCCTATGAGAACAAGAAAAGAATAAGAATTTTTAGCAGATGGAAGGAAACACCTACCTAGTAAAACACCGCCACCTTCTCCAGGGTCTTTCGCTGCAGGTCGGGAACGCGGCATAACTGCGGCGGGGGGCGAGCAGAGCTACTATTTCCTTAGTTAGGTTGCAGGCCGCTGGACGTTTCCACTTGTACGTTTGCTTAGGTGAAGCTAACTTCCATATAATATGGTAGTATTTTCATACAAGGAGTATAGCTATGCGTCGCAGTTTCTCCACCCCTAATCTGCTGGTCACGATACTGACTCTTCTACTTATTGGGTCTTCCTGCTCGCAGGACTCTGCTGCTTGTGACCTGATTCCTGCGTCAGAAGCCCATAAGTACGTCGGAAAGAATAAAACAGTTAGCGGTACTGTAGTTGCAGCGAGGTACGCAGCAAAAAGCCGTGGTCAACCCACATTCCTTAACTTCGAGGAGCCTTATCCTAACCACGTGTTTGGCGTGGTCATCTGGGGCTCAGACCGCTCGAAGTTTGAGGCAGCACCAGAGAGTGCGTTCCGTGGGAGACAACTCCACGTGACAGGCCTAATAGAAGAGTACGAGGGTAAACCGCAGATCGTCGTCAAGGACCCGGGGCAAATTTTCGTCAGGAGCCAAGCACCTAAAGACCCTGATGTAGGCCGGCTGCCTCTGCTACTGCCACTGCCCCTAGTCCCTAGCCCCCAATAGCAGCCCAGATAGAAATATTTTTTCTCTCTGTGGTCTCTGTGCGCTCTGTGGTTTCTCCCTCTTTGTCTTTTCTCTTTGCGACCTTGGCGTCTTGGCGGTTCATTTCTTCAAGCCCCAAGCTTCAAGCCTCAAGACTTTCGCGCACCTGGCGCAACCGGCGCGTCCAGCGAACGCCAAGCCGCCCTTCCGCCCCTAACTTGGCCCTATGAAACGGCAGCATCGGACGCGTCCCACCCCCCATCCCCGGCAGCTCCATGAGGAGGCCTTCGACCTGTACTGCGCCGGGCTATCTTGCCCTCAGGTGGGCGCTGCCCTGCGGAAGCGTCACGGGGCCGACGCCCCACACCGTTCCACAATCAAGCGCTGGATGGTCCAGGACCGCTGGCCCTCCCGGCGCCAGGCGATCCACCAGCACGCCGCCCGGCTGAACGACCGGCTCCGCGCCTCCGGGGACGCCCGGCTGATAGATTCCCTTACTGGCCTCCGTGAAACCGTCGTGGCGGTCGCCGGGTCGGAACTCCCCTTCAGCTCCGCCGAAGGGGCCGTCTTCTCCCTCGCCGCCCTCCAGAAGGTCATCGACCGTCTGTCCAAGGCCGCTGTCGATGAGAGCCGCAGCGTCAGCCAGGAAGATCTCGATATGGTGGTGGATACAGTGTACCAGGCCTTGTCTGAGGACGAAGAGGTTGGCCCGGTCCTGGACCGGCGCTTTTCCCAGATCATAGACATCCTCGAAAGACACTTTAATGATGATCAGCAGGTAAAAGGAATGGGCCTGCCGTGAGCCACCCCCCCTACCCCCTGCCCCGGTACCACGCTCTCCGTCGGGGACCGTGGTGCTATCGTGGTACTATCGTGGTACTATCGTGGTACCGGCGTGGTACTATCGTGATATTAGCCGTGACCAGCCAAGGACGACTGGCCCGGCCGTTTACGGCCGGGAATATAAACCAGGAAGCTCGCGGGTAGGACGTTCACGTCCTTCCAAACCCTGCTTGTCCAAACCCCCAGGTTTTGCTGTGGTTGGTGACTACCGTAGGTTAACGCACTTGGGAGGTGTTTTTATGGCCCAATATCGGTATCAGGGTTTCTTGCTGGGGAGGTGTTTCATGTACACATCATCCCCCAGTTCAATCACTTCTATCCTTACGCGGGTTGTCCCCTGGTTAACAAAGCCCAGCTTCAAGGCCGCGCCGAACCCCCGCCTTTTACCCATCAATAAGGGGCATACCCTAGATTATTATACAGGTAAGTACCTACCTCAAGATGGGGGGATAGCCTACCATTGTATCAGGGAACCCCCTTAATTAAACTTGTCCATTTAAGAATCGTATAATAAATTCATGTTTAATATTGCCGAAAGGCAGGTAGCTATGAGGCTGTAAGCATTAGCGCTGCGATTATGCTATCCACTGATCGTGGGGAGGTGGATGGCCCTGTCAGAGCCGACTTGGGGTGACCGCGTGGATAGGGTGTGGTGGATGCGACAGGAGTATGGTATCATGAATCGGAAAACGTTGAGCGTGGTCACGCACTCACCCTTGGCAAAGTCGGCAGGAATTATACTTGCCATTATCGTTACTAGCCTCTTGTTCCCCCTTGAAGCCAAAGACGGCCTGTCCGGGATGGTCTACTACAAGTGGGTCTATCCCACCGATGACGACAAATTCAACGAATTCTCTTTTGATCGGATCTATGTCATCTATGAGAGGCAGCTGTGGGATGGCGTCAAGGTCAAACTGATCACCGACATAAAGAATACCGGCGGGATCTGGGCGGCCCGGCAGAAGAATGCCTACCTGGAGTATAAGACAGGCGCGGGCGACTTGCTGATCGGTATGCAGGGGATGAACCTGTTCAACGTGATCAAGGACAACTGGGGCTACCGGTTCCTGGCGAAGTCTTCCATGAACGAGCTCAAATTCGCGAGTTCGGCCGACCTGGGGTTGGGATACAAGGTCACCGTGGCGGGGAAGGCGCATTTACACTTTACCGTCACCAATGGTACCGGTTTTGATAATAAAGAAAATGACAAGTATAAGAAGCTGGCCGCCCAGGTGGTGTACGGCACCAAGAAGTTGGGCATGAAACCCGGCTTCAACGCGGGTCTGGCGGGGACTATAGAGCCCTATGCGTATGAAGCTACCGATACCACCACCGAGAGGAAGACGAAATCGGTGGCGGCGGTATTCGGCGGTTTTACTGTGAAGTCCACTATCCGGGTGGGCGGGGAATTTGATCGCGAGATAGACAGCGGCAACGATGTTAGCCGACAGATCATAGCGGCGTATTTCGACCTGCGTGTCAGAGTCATTCCCGGACACAACATGAACCTGTTCGGCCGCGTGGAGAGCTATGATCCGGATTTGGGTACGGCCGAGGATGGAGAGCTGAACCTGATGATCGGCGCGAATATTTTCCCGATAAAGGCCTTCAATATTGCGCCCAACCTGCGCTACAGCATACCTGAAACGGGGGAGAGCGGCATCACGGCTTTGCAGCTCAATTTTGAATTTAAATATTAGTACGTTTTCGTAAATGATGCTAATGACATAATAACAGGAGGGTACAACAATGGGAATCACCAAAATATTCAGTAATCTGACTATCAAAGTCAAATTGATAGCCGGGTTTGTGATTGTATTGGTGGCAACAGTCGTAGTTGGCGTAGTCGCCGTCAACAGTCTTAGTTCAATGACAAACAATATAGACACTACAATCGTCAACGACCTGGGATTTCAAGACCTTGGTAGGCAAATGAACATTGCCCTGCTGGGAGCCAGAAGAGCTGAAAAGAACTATTTCCTGAGAAACGACTCCAAATATGTGGACCAGGTAAAAGATTATGTCAGGGAAATCAGGCAGATAATTGAGGGCGCAAATGCCCTGGATCTCGGGGTAAATAGATTCAGGCAATTAGCGCAATTAGACTTATTAGCGGTCGAATACCAGGCTGGGTTCGTGGATATTGTGAATCAGAAGAACCAAAAAGGAGATGCGACCAGTGGGATTTGGGGGCGCTTTGTGGCTGCCGCGCGAGACATGGAAGAAGAGATAGTGGGTACAAAGAATCTTCAACTTGAAGTGGATCTGCTTCAAATGCGCCGGCAGGAAAAGAACTACGAGCTCCGAGGTGCGGCATATGTAAAGAATGTGAGGGAAGGAATCGCCACATTGAGGAATTCTGTAGACGGGAACAATGTGAGTCGTGCGGTAAAAGAAGATTTGCATAAATTGATTGATGAATATGAAGCAGCATTTCTGCAAGTGGTCAGCATTGATAGTGTGATAGAGGTTACTAACGCGGCGTTCACGGAGGTGGCGCTTGCAATAGAACCACTTATTGAGGAAAATGTGGCTCGGGCGAAAGAATTGGCCGGTATCGCAGTGGAAGAATTACACGCCAGCGCTACCCGAAACAGCACACTTATTCTTGTATCCTTAAGCATGGTCATTCTTCTTGGGGTGGGGGTGGCATTCTTGATTGCGAATGCGATTACCAAGCCTGTCGGGAAGATAGTCAGTGCGCTGGAACGTTTAGCCAGCAACGATCTAACAGTCACTGTCGATATCCAATCAAGGGATGAGATTGGCGCTATGGCGCAGGCATTTAATACCAGCGTATCTAATCTATCCGACGTGCTAAAAAAAACCCAGGCCGCCTCAGAGCAGGTGAGCAACGCAACGACCCAGATATCCTTCGCCTCCGAGCAGCTGGCCGCCGGGGCCGAGGAGCAGCAGTCGCAGCTGACCGAGGTGGCCACGACCATGGAGCAGATGAGCGCCATGATCCTGGAGGCCAGCAAGAACGCCAACGAGACCCGGGAGAGCGCCCAGCACACCGGCAAGACGGCCAACACGGGCCGGGAGATCGTTACCAAGACCGTATCCGGTTTTGAGACGGTGGCCAACACTGTGGAACAGGCGGCCAAGCAGATCCAGGAGCTGAGCAAGCGCTCGGAGGAGATCGGCAACGTCATCCAGGTGATCGACGACATCGCCGACCAGACCAACCTGCTGGCGCTCAATGCGAACATCGAGGCGGCCCGGGCCGGAGAGGCCGGAAGGGGCTTCGCGGTGGTGGCCGACGAGGTGCGCAAACTGGCCGAGCGGACGGTAAGCGCCACGGGTGAGATCGGCAAGATGATCGAGAGCATCCAGGGCGACATCCAGGATGCGGTAAGCTCCATGGAGGTCATCCAGAGCCAGTCCAAGGACGGGCTGGAACTGGTGGGCCAGTCGGACCGCTCGCTGCAGGAGATCGCCGAGTCCATCACCGGGGTGGTTGGCGCCGTGGAGCAGATCGCTACCTCCTCCAACGAGCAGAGCAGCGGGGCTGAGGAGATCTCCAAGAACATCGAGGGGGTTACCACGGTGGCCAAGGAGTCGGCTTTCAGCGCCCAGGAGCTGGCGGCCTCAGCGGAGGAACTCAGCAGGGAAGTGCAAGGACTGAACGAGCTTATCGCGCAGTTCAAAGTGGAGTAGTCCCGGCGCTGCCAACCTGCCAACCGTTGAAACCCCGCCATCGGCGGGGAAACGGCTTTTCATTATGCCGTTATGGCTAGCCCACGACTTTGCCATAGGCATCCCTTCGGGAAAGTCGTGTACTAGTGTGATGTTACGAAGCATTATTAACCACTTCAGCGGTTTTATAACAGAGGATGCATAAGTCAGAAGAAACCTACGGGCCGACTCCGACCGAACGGGCCTCCAATGAGTGAGAGCAACTGAAGGGGTTACGTGGCACCCGGCTCATCCCGGAATTGCCGGGATACGGCACTGCCAGATGGTTTCCGTCGGCAATTTTGCCAAATGGCGCGCAAGCTAACAGCCGATCTGGAAGAACTGAAAACAACCGGCACACTGATGAAATCCGTCTCCCAGCAGCTGTCGTCAGGTGTTCAGCAACTCAACGATGGGGCAAAAAAAATGAAACAGGCCATTTCAAGCTTCAAAGTGAATAGTAAGGTTTCATCCTGACCGCCTGAGAAATTCAAGGGTCATTTAGGTCAACCGCTCTCGACGTGAAAGGCGGGATGCACAAACCCGAATCTCCGCCGGTAGTAGTACCTGGCAAGGTAAAAGACAAGTATGACCGGTATGAAAAGCAAGGGGTAGCGGGCGCTTACGAAAATCACAAAGATCAGGACTGAATAGCGGCTGGTCCGTACCACGTCCAGCTCCCGCCGATAGAAGAGAGCTACCGCATAAAAGGGGAGGCTGAGAGCGGCGCTCGTTGAGATCACCGGATCACCGTTCCGATAGCCCCAGACGGTTGCCGCGATGGCCATGACAGCGGTAATAACGAGGGTGACGGTGACAGTTACGTCGCCTGGTTGGGGCCTGTCGGCGGGATAGCGGGGGCCGGGTGTGATGGCGGTCAGCGCACCGACGGCGGCGAAGGCCAGAACATAGGGTGCGGCCAGGCTCAGACTACCCTCCAGGGGCGCTCCGCTCGCTGCCCAGCCCAGGTAGAACAGGGCGATACCGGCCAGGGCATGAATGATGGTCTCAACAGCCGGTCGACCCTTCCATAGAGCGGGCATTGTACCGTATAGAAGCCCCCAGACTAGAAAAAGAGCCGCTCCCGCCAGCACGGCCAGCCAACCTCCGGGCAGGACCAGCACCAGGCCAAGCACCAGACCGACCCAAGACAGGCGCCGGGCCTTAGCGGGAGACACGCTGCCTTCATCAAGTACCGATGGGCAGCCCTTTATTTCCGTCTCCCCGCCTGCCTGCAACTGCACCCGGATAAAGGCCGCCCCGGTGATCAAGGTGATACCGATAAACAGCGGGAAAAGGCCCCAATTCCAGGCCACGTGCCAGAAAAGGTTGGATTGAGATAGCCAGTGGCCCACGCCCAGACCGGCCGCCGTGGTCGTCCAGACCGGGATAAAGATAACCGGCCGCAACAGGAATAGCCAGTCCAGCCGGGGATATAGTGCA